>Ga0316219_1000062_pt1 | contig 151901 bp, 140 predicted proteins | sample TBH18003PmetaG_FD_203635 | JGI IMG/M metagenome (GOLD analysis project Ga0316219, IMG submission 203635) | Freshwater microbial communities from Trout Bog Lake, Wisconsin, USA - TBH18003P | ecosystem: Environmental > Aquatic > Freshwater > Lake > Hypolimnion/Profundal zone | place: USA...
CATGCGCCGTAGACCGAGTAGCGCAGGCCGCCGCGATGTTGGGCATGCCCTTGGAGATTATCTTCGGCCTAACAGACCACGTCGAAGATTCAGGGGCGTCCAATGGCGTCAATTTCAGAGGTGCGGTTGTCGTTATTAGCACGCGAGTGCTGGATCAGTCGCAGGCGGACTTTTCGCCTTACCGCTACGTCATTGACCACTACCGACGGATGCGTTCCGACGCGGACGGCGCGAAGATCCTGCACGCCGGGTGGGGAAAATGGGATGACCCCGTCCACGACTTTGTGCTCACCACCACCGTTCGCGACGACGGCCAGAATGTGAAGACACACCTTTGGAATCGTGGAGAGCGAATCGCGGACGCCATGGATGACGACGGCATTGCCTTCGATCTCTCTACGTTGGCCATGATGACCATGATGGCCAGCCAGACGGGGCAAGACGATGACGAAGAAGACGACGCGTAGGTAAGAGACGCTGCGGGGTGCCGTCGTTTCATGCCGACAAGCCTGAGCCGCGCACGAGAGAGCGCGGAGTCGGGTTCCGCGCACCCAGGCAGCAGCACCCTCGGCCGCGGCCCCCCGCTTCGAGGCCAATTCACACTCAATGACACCAGTCACGGAGGGGCGGCACTTCGTAGGAACAACTTGATTTTTCCAGTCTGGAACCGATAGCCATTCGGCTGCACCCCGGTGCAGATCGGTTCTCTCCACGCCCGGCGATGTCATAGGACGATATAAGTACTAAGTTCCCCGGACGACGACGATGGACATGATTTGCGATATCGACTTTGACGGGGTGCCTGCCGTGATAACGGCGATGATTGCACCGGATTCCCCCCTTACGGATGCAGAAGAGAAAGTTCGAGCCGCCCGTGATATTCGGTCAGACCGCAGGCAATATGGTGAGGTGCTGTCCGTGCGCGTTAACGATGGCGAGGTTGCGGTTGTGCCAGCAAACTGCACGCGTGATTGCTCATGGAGAGCTGAGATCTACGGCTCGTCTGCGCACCTTCGATTTGGTCCGCACCACTAACCACCGCTCTACGCGATATAAAGGGCAATGTTGATGTGAATGCGGGCAAGCCCGTTCGTCTGCCGGTTCTTCCCGCCGCTGCCTGATGCCTGTTTATTATGCCGACAGAAAAGGAGCCTTTTCAGTCCCTTTTTCAGGTCCAAACTCTTTCGATTCCGCTTATAGGTGGACCGCACCCCCTTAATCTTCATAGACGACGTGGACGAAATCTTGTTCGCCGCGTCGCAGATTTCAGTTGGGGGTCGGGTGCCGATATATAACACCCCCTCATCATCTGCGACGATCATGCCGGATTTGATGATATTGCTGCCGTTTTCCAGCCAACAAATACGGTCGCCTTCGCTAAACGGGATTATGATCGGCTGCTCTGTCATTCTTCGCGATCCAAAAGCTCCCGGATCGCCCTTTCAACGATCACTTGCACAAGAACTTCGTCAGTGACGGCCTTGAGCCGCAACCGCTTGTAGACAGCTTTATCGATCCGGACACCCAACTGTTGGCGCTCAATTTCCGGCTCTGTAGGCGGTTCAACTGGCGGTGGCGGTGGTGCCGGAGGAGCCGCTCTCGGGTTTGATGTCATCATCGCTGACATTGCCTCATCCGAAAAATCTAGGTCATCGGGCCGAAATTCGAGCTTCTTCCTTGGTTCCTTCACGCTGCCACACTCCTGTTTTCGTCGGCCACCTGGACGGCCATGATATCCAAAACCCACGCCATCAGCGTCCTAGCTTCACCTGCCGCCTTGCCGTTTGGCTCATGTTCCATCGCAGTGCGACCTTCATGCGCCCGGCTTGAGTAAGCCTTCCTCTGGTGCAAAACGACCGGGGAAACGGATACGCCCGCCGATTCCAGTGTTGCCCGAGTTTCAGAAACTTCAGATCCCTGCATCGGTGCACGATTGATAACGACGAACGCGGGTTTACCTGTAACTTTGGCAATCCGCACACTGGCCCCGATGGCGTCTAAATCGAACGCCGAGGGCTGACATGGAATCAACATTAGGTCGGCAACCGCCGCGGCGTCGGCGGCCGTACTGTCTGCTGACGGCGGCGTGTCCAAGATGACGATGTCTACACCCTGAGCCTCCGCCTGCCGGAGCAATCCACGCAAACGAGGAGCTTGTGCCGGGACAACTGCGGGGGTTGGTTCGCCGCGATGGTCGCTCCAGATGGCTGATGATGCTTGGGGGTCGAGGTCGAACAATACCGTCGTAAGGCCCAGCATTTCGGCGCAGACGGCCAGGTGCACCGAAATTTGGCTCTTCCCGACGCCCCCTTTGCGGCTGATCACACACACGGTTTTCATATTCAGTCACTCCGCTACCACGTTATCCTGGGATCGAATAACCTGGGGATCAGTGTAGCGTGGGATCGTGGTAGCATTCAAGTAAAACATTTTGACAACAAAAAGGAAGCCTTATGAGGGCTCCCTTTCTCCCTGTTAAATCCGGTGAACATCGCGGTCGTTTTCGCGAAGATCGGGGCGCCGCGTCGGGCTTTCCAGACCGCGATTTTGTTGGAAATGTCGGATTCAGCGATGGCGCGGCGGCGGGTGTATTCTTGGATGTCCATGATGGTTATGCTCCCTGGGGAATGGGTTGGTGTGCGCTGATCCTGGATTGCTTGTTGGCAAGAGAGTGGATGTTGCGGGCAAAGAAAAACCCGGGAGCGAGTTGGGTTTGCTACCGGGTCAACAAGCTATTCGTCTGTGAAACTATCGTGTAATTCGGGAGGCGAATGTAAATGCTTCATCCATGGCGAGCCTGGTAAGCTCGTCAGACAGCATGGTCACGGAGGATTGCAGGTCTGTAATCAGAGTGTCGCCTTCAACAATGACCTTGGCGAAATCATCAACAATCACTTTGGCCCAGTTGCTGGAGTGTCCATATGTTGCCGCGAAGTCCTTTCTGATAGTGCGATCGAGTGTGTTCACCATGAGTTTCGCCGGATCCGTGAGCGGTTCCGTGAGCGGTTCCCTAATCGTGAATGCAACCACGTCTCCATCAGCAAATTCCACATTGGCGATAACTCCGCCGGTTGCTAAATCGCGATGAACGCCAACTGATGCGACATAATCCGTTGCCATAATGGCGGTACAAAGACCTCCATACTTGATATGATTGGAGTTGGATGCGTGGATCTCTTGGTTTATCCATGGGGCAATAGAACCAAGGACTTGATTGTAGGCACTCGTGTGAGGCATGGAAGGTCTCCGGGAAATGTAGGTTGACCCTTTGATGTTCCAGTGTTCGGTTGCATGAGACCCGTATTGCAGACCAAAGAAAATCCCGGTAGCGGGTCAAATCGATACCGGATTAAAATTCCAACAAGCCATCAAACAAGTTTTCTACCGACGCAGGCCTACCGGAAATCGCACACTGAAAAGCTCGATGCATTCGCCGTCCGGAATGCCTTCAGGATATTAGAGTTTGATCATTGCGGCGGCTAACGGGTCGGAAAGGATGACCTGAAGATCCTCACGGCCGCCGATAATTTCGTAACAGCCGGATATTTTGGATTGCTTGTGGAAGCTCAGGGAGTTGGCTGTCGACGCCAGGCAAGCCAGCGTCAGTGCCTCCATTGCCAGGCAGCCAACGCCATCGGCTGTCGCGATATAGAGTTCGGATCTCCGCTGATGGTGGCTCATTGGCGCTCCCTCATGTCGTAGCTGCATACGTCCGCAAAATCTAGCTTATCGTCATCGGGTTGTCGTTCCTGCCGTCCCACTGTCAGGATGGCTTGCACCCGAGCGACCGCATCATCCAAGTTATAGTTGATGACTACGCGATCGAATTCTCTGTCGTGGCTAACCTCATCCTCTGCGACGGCCATCCGCTGCGCGATGATTTCGGCGATGTCTCCCCGATTGCGAAGCCTCTCTTCAAGTATCTCAAAAGATGGCGGTTCAATGAAAACGCCCAATACATCACCCGGCAACTTTTCGCGTAATGTCCGATGACCTTGCCAGTCAACGACGAAGGCGACGTCGATGCCTTTTTCGAGCGCCGAGACGACGGGAGCGGGTGGAATGCCATAACTGCGGCCAAAGACAGTCGCGTGCTCCAACATTCCCCCGTTGGCTACCAGGTCATCGAATGACGCCTGGCTATGGAAATAGTAATGGACGCCCTCTATTTCACCCGGCCGCGGAGCCCGAGTTGTCGCGCTCACGGACTGGACGATGCCAGTATCCCGGGCAAGCAGGCGCTCTGTAATGGATGTTTTGCCGCTGCCTGACGGTCCCGCCAGCACCAGGCAGAGGCCGCGGCGGATGGGTTCTTGGTTTGCTGTTGATGGCATTTGGTGTCCTCCGAGGGGGAGTGGGTGAACACCAATGTTCAGTCGGGTGGTTGCAAGGCAGTCAGATTGCTTAATAACGAAAAAGTCAGGTAGCAAGATAATCTGCTACCGGGTCAACTTTTTCCTTGTTACCGAGCAATCTTTCTACGCTGCCTTCAGAAACAATGGTCATGTCGCAAATTGGGTTGATGGCCGCCCGCGAGGCCCGTTCGCAGCTATCGCAAACCGGGTTGACGGCCGCCTGGGCCTGTCGGTTTTAGTCCCTCGTCTAACCAATTGCCGGAGAACGCTTGAATGCTTGGCCGATGGCCTCCGGAATATCTGAACGATGCAAGAGAGAGGGTTTGCGATTTTTCCAATCCGCTAACAAGTTACCTGGCCACCCCGTCAACAAAATAACCTAAAATACCGTTACCTAAGTAGCAGTTCAAGTGGCCGACAATATAACAGAATCACGCGGTAGCAGAATTAATGTACTACCGAATTTTTCACTTGCATGTGTCTGCCTGGACGTATAATATAGGTCGAGTTATTTCTATATATAACAAAGATTTTTCTTCCGGTATCGAGAAAATTGGGCTAGGGTTGCCGTAATGACCTTTGCCTGGATGTCCCGTAATGCCTGATTCGACGCCGCCTAAGCCTGCCCCGTTCGCACCCATGCCCGTCCTGCGCAGCCCGTTCGGGCGTCGTAGCATGGTGGAGATGGTTGGCCGCGACCAGGAGCCACCGGTTTCCGCGCCAAGTCGGCGGAAGCGGACAAAATCGGTTCGCGCAAAATCTGAATTATGGCTAGCCGAGGATGTTGCCGCCATCATCCCACTGTCCATCCGCAAGATCCAAATGATCGCCATGGAAGGCGGCCTGGGAGCGTTTAAGCTCCCAAACTGCTCGCTTTGGTTTTTCTCAGAAACCGTTGTGCGGGAGAAAATATCGATCTATATCAATGGCCTACCCCAACCAATAGTGACACCGTGCGCAAACCGCAAAAAACCGAAGACAAAGACCACAACCTGCAAAACCGCGAAGGCGTCTGGTATGTCAGATACAAGCTATCCGGTGTCTCCAAGTGCGTATCGCTTTTTACGTCGGATGCCTCCAAGGCCCGGAAAGAGCGCGACAAAATCCTAAAGGGCGCTGCGGACCTACGCGAAGGCCGCATCCCCGATAGGCCAAAAACTTGGCAAGATGCCGTTGTGGGCGCCCTTACCAAACTGGATGCCATGCAGCAAGCGGGGGAAATCTCGGCAGGTGCCGTGGCGCGCTATAACGTCTCGATCGCACAAATCACTCTGGCTGTCGGTGGATGGACAGAGGGCGGCGAAATTGCCGACGTCCTGATCGAGGATGTCACAAGCGACACTGTTGCAGATTTCATTGATGCCCGCCGCGGGGATGGCAGGTCAACAAGTACGATTTTAAATGATCTGACCGCGTGGGGGAAGGTTATGAGTTACGCTAAAAACCGAAAATGGATCGCCGAAAACCCGATCAAGGGCTTGGACCGGCAGGAGGAAGTCGGCGTTCGGAAATCCAAAGTCAAACCGCCCACAGATCCCGAGATTGCCGAACTCATCGCCGAGGTCAGCGAGTGGTCGCGGGAAGTGGCAAAGCTAATGGTGTGGCTGCGGGAAACCGGAATGAGGTTGGCCGAGGCTCTAAACCTGCGCAGATCTGACATTCATCCATGTGGCACAAAAGCCACACTCAAATTGGGTGTGAAGCGGAATCGCGGTGATGGTGGCCCGAGCACCCGGACGATTGATCTTACCCCCCGCGCGGCCGCGATGCTTGCCGATATGCCGGAAAAAGGCAGGTTATTTATTAAACTGCCTTCAGATAGCGCGGTCGTTTCCACACGCTACGGCCAATTCAAACGCCAGAAACAGGGCCGTGAGAACCGGGCGGCAGAGGATGAAGGTCGGGAGGCCGTCACACTTACCACCTATCGTTTGCATGATCTGCGACACGCTTTCGCCGTGGCCAGCTTGGTCGATGACTCCACTTGCATCTACCGGTTGTCCGCGCACTTGGGTCATACACTTGTTACGACCACGGAAATCTACACCAGCCACCTTCGAGGAGATGGGGCTAAGTGGCATTACAGCCGCAACCCATCGCTTTTCGGATCACTTCCGGCGGACTCGAGAGCGGCGCGCAAGGTTGCCTGAAGGAGGGGGTGTCATAGGAGGGTGTCATACCAGGCAAAAAACCGTTATATTCGCTGAACGGTTTTAATGACACCTTAGCCTGAGTTACATAATCATTTGAGGAAGTTGGCGGAGGGGATGAGATTCGAACTCACGAAAGGGCTTGACGCCCTTTAACGGTTTAGCAAACCGCCGCCTTCAGCCACTCGGCCACCCCTCCGCGGGGCACATCCCCGAACCCTCCGTTTACACGGAACGATCAGACACGGCGTTTCCACCGCGTCTTCTAGGGATGTGCGGCCCGTTCGTCAAACCCCAATCTTAGCTCAGCGGCACTTCGAAGCCACGAATCGTCGCCGGACGCGCCATGATCGTCTCATACCAGCGCTTCACGTTGGGGAAGTCCGCCAAATCGATCTTGTGACGCTCATGCCGCCACGCCCAGCCGAGGATGGCGAAATCGGCGATCGAGATCGCATCCGCTACATACTCGTGCTGCGCCAGCCGCCGATCCAGCACGCCATATAACCGAGCGGTTTCCTTGGAATAGCGTTCGAGGCCGTAGCGCTGGTCCTGCGGGTTCTCCACCTGCAGGAAGTGATGCACCTGGCCGGGCATCGGGCCGAAGCCGCCCATCTGCCACATCAGCCACTCCAGCACCGCCACCTGCTTGCGCGGATCGGCCGGGTAGAACAGACCGGTTTTCTGGCCGAGGTAGATCAGGATCGCGCCCGATTCGAACACGCTGATCGGCTTACCGTCGGGACCGTCCGGATCGATGATCGCGGGAATGCGGTTGTTCGGGCTGATCTTCAGGAAGTCCGGGGCGAACTGCTCGTTCTTGGAGATGTTGATTGGATGGACGCTGTACGGCAGCCCCATCTCCTCCAGCGCGACGCTGATCTTGCGGCCGTTCGGGGTGTTCCAGGTATAGAGTTCGATTGACATCGTTCGTCCCGTCTTGAGGTTTGACCGAACTCTGACCACAAGCACGTCAAACGGGCAAGCCGCCCGGCCGAAGGAGTCCACCGACGTGAAGATCGCCACCTGGAACGTCAACTCGATCCGCCAACGCGAACAGCATGTGCAGAACTGGCTGGAGGCCAACCAGCCCGACGTCCTGTTCCTGCAAGAGATCAAGTGCGAGACGCACGCCTTCCCGTCGTTGCCGTTCCACAGCCTGGGTTACACGGCCGAGGCGGTGGGGCAGAAATCCTACAACGGCGTCGCGGTGCTGGCGCGCAAGCCGTTCACCGTCACTCACCGGGCACTGCCCGGCCTGCCGGAGGACGATGCCCAGTCTCGATACATCGAGATCGAGATGGACGGCATCACGTTGATCGGGATCTACCTGCCGAACGGCAATTCGCGGGGTGACGAGGGGTTCGCCTACAAAATGGCGTGGATGGACCGTCTGGCCGATCGGGCGCAGGAACTGCTGGATGCCGACCGGCCGTTCGTGATTACCGGCGACTTCAACGTCGCGCCGACGGAGGAGGATTACGCACCCGGGGCGTTATCCCCGACCGACGCCCTGGTCCGGCCGGAAACGCGGGCTCGGTTTCGGCGGATGATCTGGATGGGGCTGACGGATGCGATCCGGGCGCTGCATCCGCATGGGCGGATCTACACGTTCTGGGACTATCAGGCCGGCGCATGGCAGCGCGACAGCGGCTTGCGGATTGACCACGCGCTGCTGTCGCCGACCCTGGCGGAACGGCTGATTGCGGCCGAACCGGACAGGAACGAACGTGACCGGACGCAGCCGTCCGACCACGTTCCGGTCATGATCGAACTGAAATAGGCAGCCCTACTCCCAGTGCGCGGGCCTCCAGATATAGCGGCCCTCGCGCGGCCCCCAGACCCAATGGCCGGGTTCGTAATGGCCGTAATGCGGCCGGCGTTCGACGTAATGGCCGCCGATCCAGACGTAACGGTAGCCGTCCCAGTGCCAATGACCCGGCTCCCACACCACGCGTCCGCCCGGATGCGGCGGCACCATTTCGTACCGCGGCGGCGGCACCGGGGCGTAGTTGGGCGGCGGCGGTTGCGCGCTGGCACTGCCTATCCCGACCAGGAAAACGGTCGCACCGACAACAAGCCACTTCATCGAACAGACTCCTAAACGAAAGCGATCCCGGAGATGCCACTGCCACCCGTAACCTTGGGTGCCAATAGGTAACAACGGATTCGTGGCGAAACGGCGTCAAATATCCGCGTAGCAATGAGTCTCCGCCATGGTCCCGGGATGTGTCGTGGCTCCCGGATGCGCCGGCCCCACCAACCAGGCATATTTCCAGATGGTGCCGGCATTGTAGCCCGTCGGTCACCGTGATCGTGATGGATTCGCACGGGGTTCCGCCACGTTCCGAGACACCCTTTTTGACGGACCGCGCCTGCCGGTTCAGCGCGATATTGCAGGGCGCGGCCTCGTTCCAGCAGGTGGCGATACCGACGAATGGCTGGTTGATCTCCGCCTCCGTCAGCCCCACCGCATAGTAATAGCCGCGATGCGGCGCCCGGGTCGGTCCTGCGGTGACGTGGCGGGACGGCATCCTGGATTTGTCCCCAGGCATGATCGTCAACGTCGTGCTCCTTCTGGAGTGACGCGCGACCTGTTCATAACCCTGCGGCGCAGGACATGAAACGTCCCTGTTCAGCGGCGGATCACGCCAGACGGCGAGACGCCGATTCTGATTGCTATCGACATTTATCCGTTGTTATAGCGGAATTCGTGTCGTTCCGCCGAGAGAGTTCAATGTATCGCTGCTATTTTACGCATCGCGGTCGGGTCGCCCGAGGCTGCGCCTTGAATGTGGCGACGCTGGACGCCGCCATCGCCACCGGCCGGAAGATTCTGCACGACCACCTGGACATCGACGACTGCGACGGCATCGAGATCTGGTTTGATCGGGCGTTACTGTACAAATTCGGCACCTGACCGGACTGGAAGCCTCACCCGTCCCCGGGGCTTCGATCAACCATCGAACGTTCGCGCGGAAACCCTGGCTTATCCGTCACACTATTCTGTTTCTGACAGGGACTCTGCTGGCAGCGTGCGTTAACATCCAAAAGCAACGCATTGATTGTCTTCAAAACCAGCCTGCGATCCAAAACACGTAGTCATTGCCGATATCTTATTTGTGTGTTGCCGCATCGGTACAGTCGCATCACTTGAGAGGCGTCATCTGTCCGGAGCGCCTGTCCCATGAGACTCAGCAAAGAAGCCCTCTCCATCAGAGTGGTCGTCCGCCGTGCCAAAAGGGGCGCAGCCCCGTTTGTGTGGGAGATCAACCGCGACAACATGGCGGAGCCGGTCTTCGTATCACCGGAAGCCTATGCCAGCATGGAGGCCGCCTATCGGGCCGGCCACGCTCGGTTGAGCGAATTTGTCCCGCCGCCGCGGTCGATGCCGGAGCTGCCGGTGTGGCTCGCCGATGACGCGGAGGCCCCGGAGGAATTGGCTGACGCGCTTTGATTTGAACCGGTGTGGCCTGCCCGCCCGGAATTAATCCTGGCGCGTAAACTTTTTGTTCATCTTTGGGCTGTATAGCCGATGCATGAACCGGCACCCGATCTGCTTTCTGCTTGCTCTGCTGACGCCGTGTGCGGCGCGCGCGGACATCGACCCGTTCTGGCAACGCGCGCCGACCCAAATGTGCCGCCAGGCGATTGCCGCCGCGGAACGCACCCACGGCATACCCTCGCACTTGCTGGCGGCGATCGCGAGGGTGGAAAGCGGGCGGCGGGATCAGGCATCGGGGGGCTTCAATCCGTGGCCGTGGACCATCAACATGGATGGTCAGTCGAATTTCTATGATACGAAAAATCAGACGGTGGCTGCTGCCATTGCGATGCGGCCGAAGGCGGCGCGCTCGCTTGATGTCGGATGTATGCAGATCAGCCTGACCTGGCACCCCGATGCTTTCCCCGACATGATGACCGCATTCGACCCCGCCGCCAACGCCGACTACGGCGCCCGGTTTTTGGTGCAGTTGTTTGAGAAGACCCGGTCCTGGCCGAAGGCGGTGGAGCTGTATCACTCCGCGACGCCGGAGCTCGGCCAGGAGTATCAGCGGCGGGTCTATGCCGCGTGGCCGGAGGAACAGAAGTTCGCCGAACTGAACACGCCGCCGCCGCAGGCAGGGTGGCATGCGGCCACGGGCAACCGCTTCCCAATGGGCGCGGCGTTACGGCCGTACACGGCGCGGATGATTCCACAGGCAAAGGGCTTGGACGGCGCGGTAACGCCGGGACGGTCGCTGGACGCTTACCGCGAGGCGCCGGTGCGGTTGGCGTCGCGGTTGCGGTAGGACAATCCAATCCGCCATCCATTCAGCAGCGATCTTGATGGCTCGGATTGGAACCTGAGAAATCCGCGCCGATGACCCGGGAACCGAACCGTGCTATGGTCGCACAAAACGTCCCGCATCCTTATACATCAGCGAGATATTCCAGTGTCCGCTACTACCGCCCCACGCCGCATTCCTGCCCGGGAGCTTCTGACGACGGCGGAGCTTGTCGCACTGCGCACCCGCATTGAGTGGAAGGGGATCGCCCTGGTCCTGCATGCCTGGGGCGTGATCCTCGGATCGATCGCGCTCGTCGCGGCTTTTCCCAATCCGTTGACTTATCTCCTCGCCGCCATGCTGATCGGCTCCCGCCAACTCGGGCTGGCGATCCTCATGCACGATGGCGCGCACGGCTGCTTTTCCCGTAACGAGGCGCGCAACATGGCGATCAGCCAATGGTTCTGCGCCTGGCCGGTTTTTGCCGACACGCGCGCCTATCGCGGCTATCACCTCGCCCATCACGCGCATACACAACAGAAGGACGACCCGGACCTCGTGCTGTCGGCGCCGTTCCCGATTACCCGAACCAGCTACCGCCGCAAGTTCGTCCGCGATATCACCGGCCAGACCGGCTACCACCAGCGGAAAGCCCAAATCCTCAACGCGCTCGGAAATTCATCATGGCCGGTTGGGCAACGTGCCCGGCATTTTTGGAAGCGCCTGGGACCGCAGGTCGTCACCAATCTGATGCTGCTGGCCGGTTTGACGCTGGCGGGGGTTTGGTGGGCGTATCCTCTGCTCTGGCTCGTTCCGTTGCTGACCTGGATGATGGTGATCACCCGCATCCGCAACATCGCCGAGCATGCCGTTGTGCCGGATTCGAACGACCCGATGCGCAACACCCGCACCACCCGGGCCAACCTGATCGAGCGCGCTTTCATGGCGCCGTATTTCGTTAACTATCACCTGGAACATCATCTGCTGTTCTATGTGCCCTGCTACAATCTTCCCAAGATCCACACAATCCTGATGCGTGGCCCTCACGCCGCGGGCATGGAAGTGCGGAACGGTTACTTAGACGTTTTAAGACTGGCGACCGCGAAACCCGATGGTCAGGATCGTCCGGGCGACATCGTCAATAACGCCCGTCGCATGCGCTCCGGGTCGCGGGTGGCGGAAGACCAGGCATCCTCGGGCTTCTGACCCTCCGGCGCGGATGGCGTGGCCGTTAGGGACTCCGGCCGTGGCGGTTTGTGATTTGTCGTCGGCCCGGGACCGTCGGTAAGTTTTGTTCAATACCCGGTCTGCCTGCCAATCGGGCTGGCGGCTGGACATCCGCGAACACGATAGGGGAGAAACATCATGAAAGTAGTTACGCTTAAAGATGTACCAAACGTTCCGGCTGAAGGCGCCGCGGAGCGCATTGAAGGATGGACCGGGCCGGTTGCCCGCACCCGCCAGACGATCATTGAACCCGGCGAATCCGCGAACTTTAACTGTAGCGTGGTGAACTTCAGCCAAGGCTGCACCACCGGCTGGCACACGCATAACTGCGACCAGATCCTGGTCGTTACGTCAGGCTCCGGCATGGTGGCGACGGAGCATGAGGAACGCGAGATCAATCCGGGAGACGTCGTGCAAATCAAAGCGGGTGAGCGGCATTGGCACGGCTCCAAGGCAGATACCACGATGGGACATATCACGATTACCCTGGTGGGCAGTCAGGCGACCTGGGGGTAGTTGGGAGATTTGGGCGTCGCCGGAGGGCTGTCACGCCAGCGCATCCCGAAATTCGTGCCCGCGATGGGCTTAATATTCGGGCCGCCGGTGACCAACGCTTGTCCAGACACCTCTCGTGTCCGGTTCGTTAACTGCCGCACTTCCGCCGCGACGGCGGACCCGGACAAGCCGGGCCATAACGCCTAAGGAACAAATATTACTCCCGCAGTGCTGCCAGTCCGTGCTTCAGATCAGCGATCAGATCATCCACATCCTCCAACCCGATATGCATCCGCACCACCGGCCCGGCGAATGTACCGCTGCCAGCGGTGCGGGTGACGAAGCCGGTCGTCGGGACCGCGAGGCTTTCGTAACCGCCCCAGGAGGCGCCGATCCCGAACAGGTCCAGCGCCTCGACGAAGCGGTGTGTCGCCGCCGTCGTGAAGTGACGCTGGAACTCGATTCCAAATAGGCTGCAGGCGCCGGTGAAGTCGCGGCGCCACAACTCGTGCCCCGGCGCGCCGGGAAGTCCGGGATGCAGCACCTGCGCGACCTCGGGCTGCTGGCGCAGCCAGTGGGCGACCAGCAACGCGGCGTCCATCTGCGCCTGTAGCCGCACCGCCAGGGTGCGGATGCCACGCAAGGTCAGCCAGCAATCGTCCGGGCTGGCATATTGCCCCAACATACGGCCGGCGGCGTGCAGGATCTGCCAGTCGGCGTCGTTGTTCACAGTGATCGCGCCGATCAGCACATCCGAATGCCCGGCCAGATACTTCGTCGCCGCCTGGATCGAGACATCAACGCCGTGCGTGAATGGCTGGAAGTGATGGATGCCCCAGGTGTTGTCCATGAATACTTTGGCGCCGCCGGCATGCGCGGCGCGCGCGATGGCGGGCACGTCCTGCACCTCGAACGTGTGACTGCCGGGGCTTTCGGTATAGACCACCTTGGTGTTCGGCCGCATCAGCGCGGCGACGCCGGCCTCATCGATCTCCGGCGCATAGTAGGTCGTTTCCACCCCGTACCCGGTCAGCATGCCGGAGGCGAAATTGCGCGCCGGGCCATAGACGTGATCCGGCATCAGCATGTGATCGCCGGCCTTAAGCCATGCCAGCAACGGAGTCGTCACCGCCGCCAAACCGGTGGACACGACATAACAGCGCGTGCCGCCCTCAATGGCGGAAATGGCATCTTCCAGCGCCCAATGCGTCGCCGACCCGCCCGTTCCATAGGTCAGCACCTGCGCGCCGCGTTGGGCGGCCAGCGCCAGACGCTCCTTGACGGTCGGGACCAGGACGGTGGAGCCGCGCAGCAGCGGCGGGTTAACGAACCCGTGCTCCCGCTTGGTGCCACGGCCGACGTGAGACAGAGTGGTGCGGAAGCCGCGCTTCCTGGTTTCGTCAGTCATGCTGTTAACCTACCTCGATCGGGGTGTCGGAGCGACCGCCCCATTCCGTCCATGAACCATCATATACCGCCCCTTCCGGGAATCCGGCGACCCGCAAACCGAGCGTCAGGATACAGGCGGTGACGCCGGAGCCGCAGCTGGTGACCAGCGGCCGCGATCTATCAACGCCAGCGGCTTCGAAGCGGGCGCGGACCTCGCCGGCCGGCCGGAAGGTGCCGTCGGCGTGCAGCAGGTCGGTGTAGGGGACGCTGGCGGAACCCGGAATGTGGCCGCTGCGCATGCCGGCGCGCGGTTCCGGCACCGCACCGGTGAAACGGCCGGCGGCACGGGCGTCCAGCACCAGTTCATCGCGGGTCAGCACATTGCGAAGAATGTCGCCGACGCCGCGCAATTGGGCGGCGCGATAGTTCGGTTGAAATGCGGCCGGTGCCGGCGCCGCCGATTCGCCGTCCTGCGTCGGACGGCCCTCTTTCAGCCATTTCGGCAATCCGCCATCCAGCACCGCGGCGTTATCGTGCCCGAACAGCCCCATCAGCCACCAGCCGCGCGCGGCCGAGGCCAATCCCTTCTGATCGTAGAATACGATTCTGGACGTGTTGCTGACGCCAAGCGCGGCCATGAGTTTGGCGAATCGGCCCGGGGTGGGGACCATGTGCGGCAGATCGGTGTCCTGGTCGGCGATCTGGTCGATGTCGAAATACCGGGCGCCGGGAATGTGGGCGCGGAGGAACTCGGCCCTGCCGTCCTTAGGTTCGTTCGGCAGGTATTTCGTGGCGTCGAACACCAGAAGGTCCGGCTTTCCGAGTTCCCCGGCCAAAAATTCGGTTGTTACAAGCGGCCCCATGTTCATCTCCCCATCACTGCGTGACCGGCAGTGTAGGTCAGTCGGATGCACCTGTCATAGAGGCGCATCGATTGAACATTGTCCTCTACTCGCCCGACAGTTCCCGCCGCCGCCGATCCAGTTCGTCGGTGTAGCGCCGCAAGGCGTATTGTTCGGTCAGCACTCCGATCACATGCCGCTCCTGGGCGCTGTCCACCACCACCAGAGCGTCGCTTTCGGCGTTCTCGAACATGGCCACCGCTTCCTTGATCGTCATCTGCGGCAGCAGAATGACGTCGGCGTGATGGACGATATCGCGCACCTTGTGGTCGTCATCCGCATCGGCGTGTGCCTCCGGCAGCAGCACGATCCCGGCATAGCGGTCGTCGTCGTCCAGCACGATCACCCGTGTCGCGGCGCCCAGCGGGAAGTCTCGCTTGAATGCGCGCAATGGCGTGTCGCCACGCACCGTGCGCATTTCCCGCCGCATCATCCGGCCGACGGTCAGGTTGCGCATCCAGCCGATATCCACCGCGCTGCGGATCGCCTCGCCTCGAAGGTGGAACCGCCACGTGGCGAACGAATAGCCAAACGTCCGCCGCACCGTCAGCGAGGACACCACGCACGCCGCCAGCACCGCGACTGTCATCGGCAGGCTGCCGGTCGCCTCCAGCGCCAGGAAGCCCATCGTCAGCGGCCCGCCGATGATCGCCACCGCCAGCCCGCTCATGCCCACCAACGCGCAAACCTCTTGCGGGATCGCGTGTTGGGCGCTGACCAGTGCCAGCGCCCCGGCGAACGCTTTGCCCAACAACGCACCCAGAAACAGCGAAGCGAAGAACAAGCCGCCGCGAAAGCCGGACCCGATCGAGATCGCCGATGCGGTCGCCTTCAGCACCACCAGCAGGACCACCCAGCGGAGCGATTCGTGCACCTCGAATGTCAGTCCCAACGCCCCGTGGCCCGACGACAACACCGCCGGTGTCACCAGCGCCAGCAGGCCGATCGCCAGCCCTCCGATGGCCGGACGCAACCAGACCGGCACACCGCTCTTGCGGAACAATTCCTCGGTGATGGTGACGCCGCGCATGATGGAAATGCCGAGCAGGGCGCACAGCATGCCAAGCGCGAGGATGGGGATGTAGTCCAACGCGTCGATATGGGCCGGGACCTCCGGCGCCAGGTCGAAAATCGAGCCGCCCAGCGCATGGACAACCGCCTGCGATACCAGGGCCGACACCGCGACCGGGGCGAACGCGACTAATGTATAGGTGCCGATCACCAGTTCGAACGCATAGAACGCGCCGGTCAGCGGGGCATTGAAGGCGCCGGCGATCGCGGCGGCGGCACCGCATCCGACCAGCAGGCGCAAATCGTTACGCCTGACCCGGAACGCGTGCCCCCAGCGGGAGGCGATGGCCGATCCGATCTGGGTGTATCCGGCTTCCAGCCCAACCGACGCCCCGACCCCGTTCGACATCATAGTTTGCAGGACGACGATCAGGCTGCCGTTCAACGACATCCTGCCGCCGAACAAGGCATTCGCCTCAATCGGATCGACCGTGCGCCGGGGCCAGAAACGTCCGATGCCCAGTGTCACCAACCCGAGGACAAGCCCGCCAATACAGGGGACAAGGACGGTCCGAAGCGGATTGAGCGACGCCATCGCGCTGAGGCGCTGATAGGGTTTGATGACGAACAGCGTCTGGTGGATCAACTGGGTCGTTTCGGTCATCATCCAGACCACGATGCCGGTCGCACACCCCAGGAACGCCGCCAGCACGACCAGCCAGATTTCGTCGGCCCGGACCAGCGCCCGCAGCACCTGCGGCGCATGCATGACGGCCGACCCGATCGGCCGGCGAGGGCGCCGGACCTGGGTTCGTCTTGACTCAGGAACATCCGGCGCGGCGGACGCGGGCTTCCCGGCGAGGCGGGCGCCGTGCGGACCCGCAATTACAGAATCGCCGTGGATGGTCGGCATTCGGGACGTCCAGCCAAAGTAAGAGAGGAGCGAAATCGGTTGTGGAACCGGACCCGGTTCCACGCAACAATTCATCCTCTGATTAGGGCATCAGTGTGGTAAAAATATCGGATGGTTGTGGCAGTTGAGCATTCACATGCCCCGATCCGCTCGCGTTGCCGCCAGATCGTCCTCCAGGAATGCCCGAATCACCTCCAACACAGGTTCGTGCGCCGAAAAACCGAGCGTGCGGGCGTGCAACGCTTCGAAGGCGGTTGGCCACGTGGAGACGATCGCCGCGATGGTCTCGTCAGCCACCCGCTTGACGTGTGACGAAGCGCCGGGCGAAACCTGATCCAGGGCCTGTAACAGATGCGCGACGGTGGTGCTGATGCCCGGTGGATCGATGCTGCGGTCCAACCCCATCTTGCTGGTGTCCATCGACGCCGCGTGCATCAGCCAATCGACCGCCCGCCGGGGGCTGCACACCCAGACGGCGAAATCGTCGGGAACCGGCAATTCGGTGTCCAAACCCAGCAGCGGTTCGCGCACGATGCCGGAGAAGAATGAACTCGCGGCTTTGTTCGGCCGGCCCGGACGCACAATCACTGTAGGCAGCCGCACCGACACCACGTCCAGGAAACCACGCCGGGACGCATCCGCCAGGATCAGCTCCGCCGCCGCCTTTTGCGCGCCATAGCTGTTGCCGGGGATCTGCCGCGTGTTGTCCGGCAGCGTGGTGTCCTGGTTGGTGCTGAAGCTGGCCACTGAACTGGTGAACACCACCCTCGGCCTTGTCCCCAATGTCCGGCAGCGATCGATCACCGCATCGGTGCCGCGGATGTTGACCCGGCGGCCGAGTTCATAATCGGCCTCGGCTTGCGCGCTGACCACGGCGGCGAGGTGGAAGATCACATCGGTGCCGTCCGGGATGGCGGCGTCCGGCAGGTTGACGACGTCGCCGCCGACCGATGTGACGGGAAACGGTGCGTCCGGCCTCGGCGGTTCGGCCATGTCGAACAAGGTCAGTCCGGTGACCGTATGGCCGCCCAGCGTGCCATCTTTCGCCAGTTTCGCCGCGATTTTGCGGCCGAGAAAACCGCCGCCGCCCAGGATCGAAATTTTCATTCAGGTGCCCTCCATCAGCAGTGATCAATTGCACCGGAACGCGCGCTGGTCCACCGTCCACGCATGTACGCGATCAATCTTTTCATGAATCCGCGCCACGGGGTGCCGGGCGTCAACGTTTTGCCGGCCGGCGGATTTCGGCGCGCCAAGGCGGCGATCACGGCCTGGCCGGGGTACGCTGCCACGGCATTGGTCGATTTGCCTTGGATCGCCGAACAGACGGGTGTGGCGGTGATTCGGATCAAAGATGAGGGATCGCGCTTCGGCCTCGGCAGTTTCAAAGCGCTGGGCGGTGCCTACGCGGTGGCCAACCTGCTGGAAGCTGCGTTGTCGCGCCAAGGCGTGGCGCTGTCGGTCCGTGCGGCCGATCTGGAGGCGGGTGTCTTCGCCGATCGCACGCAAGTGATCACCGTGACGTGCGCGACCGACGGCAATCACGGCCGCTCCGTCGCCTGGGCGGCGCGGCGCTTCCATTGCGGCTGCACGATCTTCGTCCACGAAACGGTCAGCCAGGGCCGGGTCGATGCGATCGCCGCGTTGGGCGCCAACGTTGTGCGGGTTCCGGGTACCTACGACGACGCGGTGCGCGAGGCGGATCGTTGCGCGCAATTGAACGGCTGGTTCGTCGTCTCCGACACCTCCTGGCCAGGCTATACTGAGGTCCCGCGCGACGTGATGCAGGGGTATCGTCTGATGGCGGATGAGGCGGCGGACCAATGGACCGGCCCGCCGCCGACGCATGTGTTCATCCAGGCGGGGGTGGGAGGCGCCGCCGCCGCCGTGTCGGTGCAGATGCGGGCCCGATTTTTCCCGGCCCCGGCGCTGATCATTGTGGAACCGGACCGCGCCGCCTGCCTGCTGGAAAGCGCTCGGTCTGGCGCGCCATCGGTGGTGCGGGGCGATCTGGACACGATCATGGCGGGGCTGGCGTGCGGCGAGCCCAGCCTGTTGGCGTGGCAGGAATTGGAGCGGGCGGCGACGGCATTCCTGGCGATTCCGGACGCGGCGGCGGTGGATGCGGTGTGCCGGCTGGCCAAAGATGGACTCGCGATTGGCGAATCGGGTGTCGCCGGGCTGGCGGGGTTGATTACGGTGGCGACGCATCCCATATCGAGAAGTGCCTTGTTCCTGAAGAGCGACAGCCGAGTGTTGCTGTTTGGTACCGAGGGTATAACCGATCCAGTTGTGTACAACGAAATTCTTTGCTCAGGACAGCGGTAACGGGCTATCACCCAGTTGTGGCCATCACTGTCGCAGGGTTGACGGAAATACATCCGGTGGTGCGCGTTATGCTGGCAGATAGTTGCAACAGCGGAGCATACGGATGCGGGCCAAATGGCCATTGCTGGCTACGGTGCTTGGTTTAGGCGTGGCTTATGGCGCCTCTCCCTATGTGGCGCTGTATCGGCTGGGTTCGGCGATCGAGAGCGCCGACGCCCGCACGCTGGAATCCCTGATCAATTGGCCGGCTGTGCGGGAAGGCATCAAGGAAGACGTGTGCGATCTGGAGGCTGACGATCCGACGCCGAAGACGGGTGCCGAGTTGCCGCCGTTTGGCGCATCGTTCGTGCGCGGCATTGCATCGAGCGCGATCGATCAGGCGGTCACGCCGCAGGCGCTGCTGACCGCGACCGCAACGTTGCCGGCTGACCCGCCGGTGAGACGTGGCGCCGACGTGCATGTGAGTTGGGCGTTTTTTGACAGCCCGACCACGTTTCTGATCAGCCTGAGGGCACACGGCCAGTCCGACCCGATCAAGCTGGAGATGGAGTTTCGGCATGGCTCCTGGCGCGTGCAACGGGTTTGGTTGCCGGCGGACTTGCTGTCGTCCGGGGCGAAGACTTAGGCGACGCCTTGCGCCTCATCCGGACACGCAGTTGGCATACCAGATGATACCAACGGCCGTTGCGGCCGACGCTCCGGCAGAGCATCCCGTCATGCCGACGAAGGTCCGCATCCACATTTTTTGTTATTGAAAACAAAGACGTGGATGGCGTGTCGTCGCGCTCCATGACGATATGAGGACGATCCGAGTGTGGTCAGTATTAAAGCCGATTGGCATTAGCCCGCCATCCGGGGACTGTCCCGACTGTTTGCAGGTAAGTCCCGCGACCGCTCACGCGATTTGGCCAAAAGCGATCCGGCCATCGCCCCGAGCACACCCTCGCGGAGGCCCGTTTCACCCGATCCTCTGGATTCAGGGTGCGAGGGGTATGCGCTCATCCGCGTCTCAAAAGCCATATCCTGAGAATTCGCCCCGGTTTTTGAGACATTTTTCTCAACCCTCGCGTCCACACCAGCCGCCGGCGCCTCAACCGGTGCCGCTCCGGATTGCATCGCCTCCAACCCGCTGGCATCCGGATCAGCCACATTCAGCATAGACCGTTCGGCCACATGCGCCGTCCAGGCGTCCTCGGTCGCCGCCCCTCGGTCGCTTCCCGCTTCTGGCGCAACGCCTGCACCCGCATCAGGCGTCCGTGTACGGACAGCGAGGTCCGCACCATCGATCCGTACTGCGCGTTCAGCCGCAACGCCATCCCGATGTCGCCAGCGTGCTGACGAAGCAGCCGCAGCCTCTCCTCGGCCTGAGCCCGAGCGGCGATGCCATGGGCGGTGAGATCAATCTCATTCGCGTTGACCGGTAGCAGCGCCGCCACCTTGGCGATGGCGGCATGGTTTCCGGCGCGGAGTGCTTCAGGTGAGTCATCGATCGGCGGCGGCAAATGGTCGGTGTGGGTGTAAGCGAGCTGATAGTACAGGCAGGCGGGAAGGTCGTCGGCCGGATGCAGTAGGGGGGAGGTTTATATTCCTCGAAGAGGAGATTAATTTAGGAAATAAGTCAATACATTTGCGACTCCGTTCCGCGACAGCCCATTCCGGATAAATGACACCTGGTGACACGACTGTCGGGTCTGGGCCTACTTGTAGTAACCGACGCCGCATCCCAGGCCGGCGACCGCGGTCACGAAGCTCACCTTCGGCACCCACGCCTTGTCAGCGCCGGGCTTGGGAGAATTGTAGCTGACCTCATTGACCTGTCCGTCTTTTGCCGCGGAGTAAAGCTCCGGGCCGTACACCTTGCCGGTTGGGTCCTTGAGCATCCTGCTGTCCGTCCCCAGCAACTGCTTTACGTTGGGATTGCCGATGGCGACTATATTGCCGTCGCTGAGATTGAAGCAGAACGGATAGAGGTCACCCACAAGAAAGCCGTTTTCGCCCTTGTTGATCTGGTCGAGCGTCTTGGCCTTATCGGTTTTGATGGCCGCAACCGCCTTTTCAAGCATGGCCTTGGCGTCCGCCGCGGTACCTTGCGCGAATGCCGTCGTTGAGAACAAGACAGCCATGACGCCCAGCGCGCCAATCACGAGTTTACGAAACATGAATATTCCTCCCTGCACTTCGAACAATCTCTAATTGTCATGCGCCGTGGGTAGGCCGGTAGAGTTCATATCCTAATATTGCCCCAATGACCAGTGGGCTTGTGCGCGCCGACAAGTTGATAAATAGAGGCGGGGTGGCCATTTCCGGATGGGCCTTTGCAGGAATGTGTTGCAGCACAGGAAATGGCCGCTTGCTGGGGTGGTGCTGCCGCGAGTGGCCACCTCCGATCTCAGCCAGATTGGCGATGTCGTGGGCCGAGCCGCTCGGTTTGAATTGGCTCCTGGTGGACACGAATGTCGGTCCCCGGGCCGGCTGGGGCAGTGGGAAACCGGTCCCTGGATCCGATGCACCCTCACCAAACCAACCGGTCAAGACCGCTGCTCAGAAGTATTTAATGTCCTCGGCGATCGGAACGCGTTTGACCTCATGCGCTTGCAAGCGCGGCATGACCTCGCGGCCAAAGCGGCGGATCTGGTTCAGGAACATCTCGTGCGGCATCGCACCCCGGTTCAGGCTGACCAGTACCGTGTTGGCGCCGGCTTTGTCCGCTTCGGCGATCAGGCGTTCGGCGACCTCGTCCGGCTGGCCCCACGGCATGTGGTCCGCGCGTTTTTCCACATCCGCCATGGTCATGTTCCGAAAATCCTCGCGGGAGTGGGCGGCTTGTTTCAGATTCTCCTGCCGGACGTAGTCAGTGGAGTTGGCGCTGACGTAGCCGTGCTCCCGCTGGATCGCGGTTTCGGTGAAGTTGCCGTGGCTGAACAGGGTGCGGTTGAAATACAAATGGTACGGGCCGTTTTCCTTCACCGCCTGCGCCTTGCTGTCGGCGACGTAGGCGTTGACGCCAATGGACAGATGGTCCGGCGTGACGGTGCGGCCGTGCTGCGCCTGAACGGTCGCGTAATGGCGGATGATGTCCTCGCGCAGGCCTCCGGGAGCCAGCCCCGGCGTGATGGGAATGTTCTTGCGGGCGGCAAATTCAATCGACTCGCGGCTGCCTACGATCGGCATCCATACCGGCGGGCCGGGTTGCTGCACCGGGCGGGGCCACAAAGCGACGTCCTTGTAAGACCAGTATTTGCCCCGGAATGAAAAAATATCGTCCGTCCAGGCACCGAGGATAATGTCGTAGGCCTCCTCGAACCGTTCCCGTGACAACGCCATCGGCACGTTGTGCACCTGGTATTCGCGGGGAATGCCGCGCGCGAAACCGGAGATCAGGCGGCCGTTGGACAGGCAGTCCAGCATCGCCAGTTCCTCGGCGAGGCGCAGCGGTTCGTGCAGTGGCAGCAGGTTGCCGTAGATCAGCAGTTTCAGCCGTTTGGTGCGTTGCGCGGCGGCGGCGGCCATCAGGTTGGGCGAGTTCATCAGGCCGTAGGGCGAGGTGTGATGCTCGTTGAAGCCGACGCCGTCGTAGCCCAGGCGGTCCATTTCCTCCCACGCCTGCAGGTGTTCTTCGTAGGTGCGAACAGCCGTCGCGGCATCGAAATGCTGTTTGCTGAGCGGATACGGCAGTTCCGCGCCGACCTTGAGGTGGTCGAGATGCTGGCTGTAGGCGAGCAGATCGAAGACGAAGACCTTCATCGCGGCGTTTCCCGTATGCTTTGTGTTGGGGATGACGGTGCCAGATCGCGGGGCGCCAGGGAAGCTTGGGGACCGAGCCAGCACGGGCGTTGACCGCGACACCGCTTTCGCGGGTCGCTCTGACTGCGTCATGGCCGGGCTTGGCCCCATAGACATCAGGATAGGGCGTCAGGTGTCGAGGATTTGCCCATGCGTCATGACCGGGCTTGGCCCGGTCACCCACGACTTTGCCTGGCGCGGCACAGAAAGTCCCGGGTGGCCGGGCCAGGTCCGGGTCATGACAAAGTCAAAATCGTTATTAAACCGCCAGCCCCAGCGCCTTGATGGCGTTACCGCCGGACAGCGCCTTCATCATCGTATCGTCCACACCCGGCGTCGAGGCGATGTGCCCGATCGGATCGTGCTCCGCCATGTCGAACGGATAGTCCGTGCCCATCAGAATCCGGTCCGGACCGAACACGTCCAGCATGTAACGAAGCTGGTGCGGGGTGAAAACGATGGTATCGAGATACACCTGCCGCAGATAGTGCGTCGGTGGCAGTGGCAGGTTCGCGTGTGCGTCCTGGCGGGCGCCCCAGGCGTGGTCGATGCGGCCGGAATAACCCGGCAGATAGCCACCGCCATGCACGGCCATCAGTTTCAGGTCCGGGAACGCCGCCAGGGTGCCGCTGAAGATCAAATGATGCAGGGCCGTGGTTGTATCCAGCGGATTCCCCAGCACATTATTGAAATAGTAATTCGTGAAACGGTCGCCATGGGTAAAGCCGTTGGGGTGCATCATCAGGAACGCGCCCAGTTTTTCCGCCTCGGCGAAGAACGGACGGAAGCGCGGATCGGACAGTTCCTCACCGTTCACGTTGGTCAGGATTTGCGCGCCTTTCAGGCCCAGCGGCCCCATGATGCGGCCGAGTTCCTCCACCGCGCGGGCCGGATCTTGCAGCGTAACGGTACCCAGGCCGGCAAAACGATCCGGCTGGCGGGCGATGTAGGCGGCAACACCATCGTTCGTCAGCGCATGCGCCTCGGCGGCCATTTCCGGCGTCAGAGTGTAGTAGCACTGGCCGGGCGCCGGCGCGATCACCTGGATATCGACGCCCATCCGGTCCATGTCGCGCAAACGGCCATCGAGGTCAGCGTACATGATCTGGGCGCGGTCCGCATCCTGCATCGCGTTAATCTCACGCGTTTCGGAATTGGAGAAAAACGCCAGCGGGATCTGCTTCGGATCGACATGCGGGCCGGCGAGGCGAGCCGCTTCCGGCACCACAATATGGCAATGAATGTCGATCGTCGTCGTGCTCGGGCGGCGCACGCGGCCGGAGGCGGTATGGGCGCGGGCGGCGGTCAGGCCGTAACGGTTTTTCGGCGGGCTCATGATCTGGTTTCCTGTTAGATTGTTACTATTCCGCCGAACAGGGCGGATCGGGTGATAGCCTCGAAACAACGGGCGTTTGCCAGCATCTCGGCATGGGTGACGGGGTATGGCACCTCGCCTTTGATGGCACGGGCGAACGCTTCCAGGTTGTCGCGCACGGCGGGATGCGGCGGGAAGAACCGATGATGCGGGGCGGCGCCGCGCATGCGGGTCGTGACGTCCCAGCCTTGCGGCGATTCAGGATGCTCACGGTCACGGATTTCCATCCAGCCTTGCGAGCCATACAGGGTCAGGCGACCGTCGAACGGGGTGGCCAGGATCGCGGACATCATCGCCGTGGCGCCGCTTTTGAAGCCCAGCGTCACTGTCAGCGTGTCGCCATTGGCGAAACTGGTGGCGCGCGTTCCGAACCGCGCCCAGACTTCTTTAGGCTCGCCAAACAAAGCGATGGCGAGATCGACCAGATGGATGCCGGTGGCGGACAGTGGCCCGACCGGCGCATCGGTCGCGGACAGCCGCCAGTTGTCGGGCGGCAGCGCCAGGAATTTGTCCTGACTGAAGTTGCCCTCCATGACCAGTGCGGTGCCGAAATCGCCCGCCTTCAGCCGAGCGGTTAGTTCTTTGACGGCTGGTTCGTGCCGCCGTTCGTGGCCAATTCCCAGTACCAGCCCCGCCTTTTCGATGGCGGCGATGGCGCGGGAGGCGTCGGCGCCGGTGATGCAGATCGGTTTCTCGCAGAACACGTGCTTGCCGGCGTTGGCGGCGGCGACGATCTGGCCGGCGTGGAAACGATGCGGCGACGTCAGGATGACCGCGTCGATATCCGGGTTGGTCAACGCCTCTTCGAAATGTTCACCGGTGGCCATGCCGGTCACCGCCGCGCGCGCCGCCGGGTCCGGATCGATCGCCAGAACGGGCCGGATCAGATCGCTGGCGGACAGCTCCCGCAGGATCGTCTTGCCCCACCACCCCAGCCCGATTTGTGCTGCCCGAATCATGACCGTGTCGCCCAATGGACGGCGAGCTGGCCCGAGTCGTTACTGCCTCGTCCGGCCTCAATGGCCTCTTCGTATCCAGCCAGGGCGGCAGTCGCGGCGGGCAGTTGCACGCCCGTTGCAGCGGCAAGGGCCAGCATGGTTTCCAGGTCCTTGCGGGCACCGGTGATGTCGAACGATCCCGGTCCGGTGTTGGCTCCCCCGAGGCCTCGGGCGATGTCGGGACCGCGGCCTTTAATGCCGTTGGCGGCGCCGGTCGTGTCACCGAGGATGTCGATCAGTTGCGCCGGCGTCAGGCCGACGTCCTTGCACAGCGACAGTGCCTCACCGAGCGCCTGCCAATACACCAGGAGGGGCAGGTTGACCGCGAGTTTGACCCGCGCTCCGGCGCCGATGGCCCCGACGTGTTCGACACGGCGGCACAGTTGATCCAGCACCGGGCGGGCGCGGGCGACCGCTTCCTGTGTGCCGCCAGCCAGGCCGAACAGTTTACCGTCTCGGGCCGGGGCGACGGTGCCGCCGACGGGACATTCCACATAGGCGCCGCCGCGGTGTTCGACGTCGGCCGCCAGAGCGATTTGGACGTCCGGCAACACCGTGCTCATGTCGATCAGCAGTTTGCCGGCCAGGTCCGCGGACAGCAGGCCGAGCGGGCCTCGATACACAGTGTCCAGGGCCGCCGCATCCAGAACGATCGTAATGACCGTGTCGACTTTATTGACCAGATCGGCGGGCGTTTCGGCGGCGGTGGCGCCGTCGGCGACCAGAGGCGCCGTTTTGGCGTGGTCCCGGTTCCACACGGTCATTTCGTGCCCGAAGGTCATCAGACGGCGAACAATGGTCGATCCCATCTTGCCCATGCCGCAAACACCGATACGCATCCTGTCGTTTCCTTAGTGTTCGGGCCGGCGCGCGGCGACGCCCAGATGGGTTTCGATCAGATCGGGTTGGCTCCGCACGTCTTCCACGCCGCCGCTGAAAACGCAGCGGCCGGCGGACATGATGACAATGTGGTCCGCCAGTTCCAGCGCGAGGCGGATGTTTTGTTCCACCAGCAGGATAGACATCCCTTCGTCGCGCAGCCGGGTGATAGTGCGCCCGACTTCGGCGATGATCAGCGGCGCCAGTCCCTCCGACGGCTCGTCCATCAGCAAAACCGTCGGGTTGCCCATCAGGGCGCGGCCGATCGCCAGCATCTGTTGCTCCCCGCCAGACAGCCATCCGGCCAGTTGGCGGCGGCGTTCCTGCAAGCGGGGGAACAGTTCGAAGACGGTCTGAGTGGTCCAGCGCGGTTTGGCGCCGCGGCGGGCGACGGACAGATTTTCCTGCACGGTCAGGCTGGGGAAAACCCGGCGTCCCTGCGGCACCAGCCCGATGCCGGCGCGGGAGATTGTTTCGGACCCCAGTGCCTCGATACGGCGATCCCCGAGGTAAATCGATCCGCCGCGCGCCTTGACCATGCCGACAACGGTGCTGATGCAGGTGGTCTTCCCGACACCATTACGACCAAGCAGGCCAAGGACCTGGCCTTGCGGGACGACAAGGGAGACGCCTTGCAGCACGTGGCTGTCGCCGTAGAAGGCGTGGACATTGTCCAGAACCAGAGCGTCAGTGGCCAAGATAGACCTCCCGCGTGCGGGGATCGGCGATAACGGAATCGCGGGTGCCATCGACGATGACGGTGCCGAATTGCAACAACGTGACGGTGTCAGCAAGATCCAGCGCGATATCCATATCGTGCTCGATCAGCACGACGGTGGTGGTGCGCGGGATGTCGGCGATGACTTTGCGGACGGTTTCGCGTTCCTCGGTGGACAGGCCGGCAAGGGGTTCGTCCAGCAATAAAAGGCGCGGATTTTGCGCCAGTGCGAGGGCGATTTCCAGGCGGCGCTTCTCGCCATACGACAAGGCGGCGACCGGGCGGTCCGCTAATCCGCCCAGACCGACACGGGTCAGGGCGACGGCGGCTTCCTGCACCAGCGCGCGGTCGCGTGCTAACGGGCGGACCATGTTCCAGCGCCCCGGGCGCAATCCAAGCAAAGCAAGTTCCACATTGCGCAAGAGTGTTTCGCGCGGGAACAGCGTCAGGATTTGGTAGGTTCGAGCAAGGCCCATATGCGCCCGCCGATGCGGCGGCAGGGTCGTGACATCCGTTCCGAACAGTTCGATGCGGCCGGCGCCGGGCAGCAGGTCGCCGGAGATTTGATTGAACAGGGTGGTCTTGCCGGCACCGTTAGGACCGATCAGCAGGCGGCGTTCGCCGGGTTCGATGCGCATCGTCACGTCGTTGGTGGCGATCAGACCACGGAACGATTTGTGCAGGTTCTCGATCAGCAAGGCCGGGACGGTCATCGGTCGCGTCTAGCCAGCAGGCGGCGCACGCCCGGAACGATACCGTCCGGCATCACCAGCACGATCAGGACGAAGACCGCGCCCAGCAGCATGTTCCAGCGCTCGATGTAGATCGACGCGTAGTTTTTCAGGATCACCACCAAGGCAGCGCCGACGACCGGGCCGGCGAGGGTGCCCGATCCGCCCGCGATGACTCCCAAGAGTCCTTCGGCGGAGGTGGCCATGGAGAGGACGGACGGATGGATGTAGCGCTGGTAATAGACGTAGAGCAGGCCTGCGACTCCCGCCCAGAAGCCGGCGATGATGAAGGCGGTCCAGCGCACCAGCCAGACGTTGTGACCCAGAGCGGCCATGCGGCGCGGTTGGTCGCGGGTGCCCTGTAATGAAACGCCGTAGGCGGAACCGACAAGAATTGCGATCACGGTCAGTGCGATCCCGGTTGTCAGCAGCGTCGCGAGGTAAAAGGCGGCGGGGCTGTCGAGCGACACGCCGAACGGGTGCGGCCGGGTCAGGCCGGTCAGGCCGTTGTCGCCGTTGGTCAGGCCGACCCAGCGGTAAGCGAGGCCCCACACCACCTGCGCCAACGCCAAAGTAATCATCAGGAAACCCAATCCGCTGGCACGCAGTGCGATGGCACCAAAGATGGCGGCCAGCAGGGTGGTTCCGGCCAGCGCCAGAACCGCGGCAACCAATGGCGGCAGGCCGAGCGTGACCGTCGTTCCGGCGCAGATATAGGCGGCAAAACCGAGGAATGCGGCATGACCGAGCGAAGACAGGCCGGCGTAGCCGACCAGGATGTTGAGGCTGGCCGAGAACACGACCGCGATCAGGACCTGGGTCGCAAGGTTGATGTAGAAGTCGCCCGCGACGAATGGCAAGACGATCAGCGAAACCAAGGAGATCGCTATGTATAATCCGCGCGTTTTCATACCGCCATCCGCCCGAACAGCCCGTTGGGCCGGATCGCAATGACGAGAATCATCGGCAGGAACAGGATCACGTAAGCCAGGTCCGGCAGCAGCGCGATGCCGAATGTGTAGATCGCGCCAATGATGAAGCTGCCGACAAACGCCCCGGTGATGCTGCCGACGCCGCCCAGGATCACCACGATCAGCGCCAGCGGCAGCATATCGCCATCCAGGCCCGGGTAGGCGGACAGGATCGGGCCGGCCAGCACGCCTCCGGCGCCGGCAATGGCCGAACCAAGACAGAACACCAGCGTAAAGATCGCCGACACCGGAATTCCGACTGCCCGCGCCATCGCCATGTCATCCACCCCGGCTCGGATCATCGCGCCGAGCCGCGTGCGATCCAGCAGAATATGCAGGCCCAGGGCGGCGAAAACAGCCAGGACGACCACCGCGAGCCGATACGCCGGAAAAATGAAGCCCCACAGGAACACCGGCCTCGCCAGCCAGTGAGGCGTGGACAGCGGAATCGGATCGCCGCCGAACACCAGCAGGCAGCCATCAGAAATGATAAACGCAATCCCCAGGGTCAGCAGCACCTGCCCGAGCGCATTGCCGGCGAGGCGGCGCAGCACGAAACGTTCCAGCAGGCCGCCGAACACCGCCACAGCGATCCCGCTGGCCAGCGCGGCCATCCACAGGCTGGTGCCCGGGAAGGCCCGCATCAGATACGCTCCGATATAGGCCCCCAGCATGAACAACGCGCCGTGGGTCAGGTTCGCCAGCCGCATCAATCCGAAAATCAGCGAGAAGCCTGATGACAACAGGAAGAGCAGCCCGCCGAAGGCGAGGCTGTTCAACGTCTGTGCCACCCAGAACTGCATCAATTCGACAGGTTCTTCGCCGGCGGCCAATCGCGTGAATAGACCGGGTTGGCAAGGAACGCCTTCTGGTCATAGGTCCAGAACTGGCTGACATCCGGATAGGTCTTGATCACCGAGTTGACCAGCCGTCCCTCTTTCCGCGTCACCTTACGGATATAGACATTACCGATGACGTTGCCGAATTCATCGAAACGAACCGGTCCGCGCACGGTATCGGTTTTGGTCGCGCGCAACGCCGCCATGAACGCCGGCTTGTCCTCGATCTTGCCGTCGATGCTTTTCAGAGCCGCTTCCAGCACCGCGCCCTCGACATAGGTTGCCGCCGCATAAAACCCGGGATCGTATTTATTCTCCGCTCGGAATGCCGGAGCAAACTTCTGGTTCGCCGGATTGTCCAATTCGGCGGAATACCAGCAGGTCGTTACGATACCAAGCGCCTCGTCACCCATGTTGCGCAGAACGGCTTCATCCAGCGCGGTCATGCCGCCCACCGGGATCAGCTTGGCTTGCAACCCGTATTCGTTGAACTGACGCAGGAAGCGGAAACCGTTCGACCCGGCAAACCCGATGAAGATCGCGTCTGCCTCTTTCAACTGCGAAATATACGTGCCGTAATCGGGAGCGGTCAGCGGGGCGAACAACTTTTGCACGATCTTGCCGCCGTTTTCCTCGAACACCCGCTGAAAACCGGCGGTCATTTCGTGGCCATAGGCGATGTCGTCGCCAATGGTGATCATCGTCTTGTATTTCAACTCTTTCGCGCAATATTCGCCCATCGGATGAGCACATTGCGCGGAACTGGATGTGCCACGAACCAGCCAGGGATTTGGCTTGCGTTGGGTGACATCCTCGGCTGCCGCGACACCGAGCACGGGGATTTTCTTCTCGCGGATGTAATCGTCGATCGCCAAGGCCTCAAACGCCGCCAACGGACCCATCAGGCAGTGGACGTCGTTCTTTTCCACCAGTTCCTGCGTCTTGGTGCGGGCGGTGGCGGGCGCGCCGGCGGTGTCGGCGACGATCAGTTCGACCTTGCGGCCGGACAGGGTGTTGTCGCGTTCCTTCAGGAACATCGTCAGGGCGCGCTCCATATCCAGGCCGCCCGAGGCCAGCGGCCCCGTCTTCACCGTCAGCAATCCCAGCCGGATCGGCTCAGCCGCGCGGGCGGGCGCCGAGAGTGCAGCCGCGGTTGCAAGGCCAGCGGTGCCGTGAAGCATGGTGCGGCGCGACATCTTCATTGGTACGTTTCCCCGGATATTTTTGGCGCGTGTCGATGGCAGACTACTAGGTGGTATCGCCACATCCCGTGAAATGACGATTCCTGCTTCAAGCCATCAGGTTTTCTGATGCGCTTTGTCGAGCACGGCGAACACCGCCGCCGTGTCCTGATCGCCCAGTCCGGCCTCCATGGCGGTGGTGTAGATCGGTGCGCTCGCCTCGAACAACGGCAACGTCACGCCCAGGTCGCGGGCGAAGGCGCCAATGATGTCCATGTCCTTCTGCCAGGTCGAAACCCGCATTGTGGCCGGCGTGTAGTGGCGTGCCGCCATCATCGGCGCCCGCATGTCGAACATGCGGGAGGCTCCGGCACCGGCGCCGGCCAGTTTCACGACCAGGTCGGGGTCGAGCCCCGCGGCATTCGCCAACACCATCGCCTCGGCGGCGGCGACGTTGTGGATCGCGACCAGCAGGTTGGCGACGAACTTCATGCGGGTGCCGTTGCCGTAGGTGCCGATGTCATGCGCGGCGCGGGCGAAGTCGGCGAACAGCGGCATCTGGTCCGCGATCGTAGCGGTATCGCCGCTCGCATAGATGACAAGATCCCGGTTGACCGCCTGGGCGCCGGTGCCGCTGAGCGTGCAATCCAGCGTGGTGTGGCCGGCAGCGTGTAGCACATCGTGCGCGGCCAGCTTGTCGGCCAGCGCCATCGTGCTGGTTTCGACGACGATGCGCGGTGGCGTGGTAGCGGCGATGGCGGCGGCCACGGCGGCCAGGGCGTAGGGCGACGGCAGGCTGGTCAAAATGACGGTTGCATTGGCGCAGACCGCCGCGACATCGGGGCAGGCAACGCCGCCGGCCGTGGTCAGGTCAGCCCGCTTCGCTGCGTCAAGATCGGTGCCGAACACCTGCCAGCCGCGATCGATCAGGTTTTTCGAAATCGCACCGCCCATGATGCCGAGACCGATGATGCCAACTGTGCCGGCCATGACGATGCCTCCGTTTTGTCGCCACCGTTGCTGGACGGCGGCGCTGGTTTCTGTTGATCGTTCACCTACTCAACCCACTGGCCGGGAGCAAGCGGCGCCAGGCGAAGCCGTGGTTTCACCCGGACGATGGTGGCCTTGACCGGTGCTGAGCGACCGGCGATCCTGATCAATCAACCGAAATGCCGCGATAACCGGTCGGCCGAGGGAACACGCACCGAGATGAAAGCGCCGGCATTCGATTATGTCAGGGCAACGACCGTTGCCGAAGCCTGCGCGTTGCTGGCCGAACACGGGCCGGACGCGCGGATCTTGGCTGGCGGGCAAAGTTTGTTGCCGGCCATGAACCTGCGGCTGGCCTCACCGTCCGTGCTGATCGATATCGGGCGGATTTCCGGGTTGGACGCGATCGAGATGCGGGGCGATAGGCTGCGGATTGGCGCGTTGGCCCGGCATCAGGCAGTGTTGCGGGACGGGTTGGTCGCCAGACATGTGCCGCTGCTGGCCGAGGCGCTGCGGCATGTCGCGCATCCGGCGATCCGGGCGCGCGGGACGATCGGCGGCAATCTGGCGCACGCCGATCCGGCGTCGGAACTGCCTGCGTGCATGGTGGCGTTGCAGGCCGTGATGCTGGCGGACTCGCCGCGCGGGACGCGGCGCATCGCGGCAGAGGACTTCTTTACCGGTCTGTTCCAGACGGCGTTGGCGCCGGACGAAATGCTGACGGTGGTGGACATTCCACTGACCGGCGGAAGCTGGTTTTTCGAGGAGATCGCGCGGCGGAGCGGCGACTACGCGATCGTCGGACTGGCGGCTTGCGGGTCGCGTCTGGCGTTTTTCTCGGTTGGCGATCGTCCGGTCCTGCGTCAGGCCGGCGAGGCACTGGCACTTGATCCCCCAGATGACTTACAGGCGACGGCCGCGATGCGGGCGCATTTGGCGGGCGTGTTGCGCGATCGGGCGCTGCTGGCTCTGGGGGGCACGGTATGAAGATCGCCCTGACGGTGAATGGCGAGGCAGTGCGGGCCGAGATCGAACCCCGCTTGCATCTGGGCGACTTCCTGCGCGAGCACCTGTCGCTGACCGGCACCCACCTGGGCTGCGAGCACGGCGTCTGTGGGGCCTGCACAATACGCATCGACGGCGCGTTGGCTCGGGCGTGCCTGGTGTTGGCGGTGCAAGCGGATGGCTGCCGGGTTGAGACGATCGAGGGATTGTCGGACAGCGGCGAGATCGCTGACCTGCAGAGGGCGTTTCACGAACGGAACGCGCTCCAGTGCGGCTATTGCACGCCGGGCATGCTGATCGCGGCGCAGGATCTGCTGCTGCGGGAGAGCAATCCGGATCGGGAGACGATACGCGAGCATCTGTCGGGGAATTACTGTCGCTGCACCGGGTATCACGCCATTGTCGATGCCATCGTCACGACGGCGAAAGAGCGGAGCGGTTAGTCGTCCCCCGCCGCCGTCACTGGCCGGACATGCCGGCGCATAAACAGCAGCAGGACCATCGGCGGCACGATCGTCAGGATCATTAACCGAAAGTCGTTATTGTAGGCGATGATCCTGGCCTGATGGTTGATCATATCGTCCAACAGGGCCGCCCCATGCCGCGTCACCGGGTTTAGCGTCCGTGAGACATAGTCGCCCATCTGAAGCACCCGGTTGAACGGCGTGATCCCGGCGGCGATTTCGGCGTGGGTTGTTTGCACGCCGCGGGTCAGGGTGAATGACGTGACCGAAATGCCGATCGCCGAACCGATATTGCGGGCCAGCGATTGCAGCGATGTGCCCTCGCCGCGCAGTTGCGGTGACAGCGTCGTGTAAGCCATCACCGACATCGGGTTGAACACCAGTCCGATGGAAAATCCTTGCAGCACCAGCGTCAGCATCATCTGCTCTTGCGTCACGTCGGGCGTCCAGGTGCTCATTTCGTACAGCGCCCAACCGAGCACCAGCAGGCCGCACGCCATGATCTTGCGCTGATCGACCTTCATGCCGAGGCGGCTGGCCAAAAACATCGACATGATGGTGCCAAGGCCGCGTGGCGCCATCGCCCAGCCGGCGGTATAGACCGGGTACCCCGCCAGGTTTTGCAGGTAGGGCGCCAGCAGCGCTGCTGTCGCCAGCATGACCGACGACACGCAGAACACCATCACCATGCCGGCGCTGAAATTCCGGTCGCGGAACAGCGCGATGGCCAGGAACGGCTTGTCCGAGGTGAACATGTGGACGATGAACAGGTAAAAACCAAGCGCGGCGATGACCGCCTCGGTGATGACTTCGGCGGAGGAAAACCAGTCCAGTTCCTGGCCGCGATCCAACATAAGCTGCAACGAACCGCAGCCCAGCGCCAGGACTCCGAAGCCGTACCAACTGAAACGAAGGTTATCTTGTGCCGGCGTCTCCTTCATGAAGATCAGCAGGCCGAGGATCGCCAGGATGCCGAATGGCAGGTTCACGTAAAATACGAACCGCCAACTATAGGCGTCGGTCAGATAGCCGCCCAGGGTCGGCCCCATGATCGGTCCCAAAGTGACCCCCATGGAGAACAGCGCCATCGCCTGGGCGCGTTTCGAAAACGGATAGATGTCCAGCATCGTCGCCTGCGACAGCGGTGCGATGGCAGCGCCGCACATGCCCTGCAGCAGGCGAAATCCCACAAGCTGATTCAGCGTTTGCGCCGCTCCGCACATCATTGACGTGATGGTGAATCCGATCAGCGCGCCGATAAACAACTTCTTGCGGCCGAAGCGGCGCGCCATCCATCCGACGGGCGCGGTCATGATCGCTGCGGCGATGACGTAGGAGGTCAGGACCCAGGTTACCTCATCCGTCGAGGCGGCCATGCTGCCCTGCATGTACGGCAGCGCCACGTTCGCGATGGTGGAATCCAGCGTCTGCATCAGCATCGCCAGCATCGCGGATGCGGTGATCAGGCCTCGGTTTGGAACCGCGGTCGAGTTGGACATCGGATCAGGCGGGGTAACGATGGGGCAGCATTGTCCTGGACGTCTTGTTGTTCCAGGAACTGTGCGCCTGGTTTTCGGGTTACGCCACCTCGCGGCGGCATTGACGCTGGATGGCCCGTCGGGCACGCATGCTGGATGACCGTTTTATCTCCCCTGGACCGGCCGAACTCCTACATCGGGCGCAGCGTGCCGCGGCCGAACTTGGCGCGCCTGCTACAGGGGCGCGGCACCTATGTCAGCGATCTTGTGCTGCCGCGCATGGTGCATGTCGCGTTCGTGCGGTCGCCGTACGCGCACGCTCGGATTGTCCGGATTGATGGCACTGCCGCGCGGGCGATGCCGGGGGTCGTTGCTTTGGTGACGGGCGCGGAACTGGCGGCGGTTTGCTCGCCATGGGTCGGCGTGCTGTCCCATTTGAAAGGTCTCAAATCGGCACCGCAGCATGCCATCGCCGTCGATGTCGCGTGCTGGCAGGGGGAGGCGGTGGTGGCGGTCGTTGCGATTTCGCGTGCCGTGGCGGAGGACGCGGCGGAACAGGTCGTGGTGGATTACGAGGAACTGGAACCGGTCACCGATATGCGCACCGCGCTGGATCCCACAACGCCGGTGATTCATGCCTCGCTCGGTGATAATCTGGCGTTCGAACGCGCGTTGGATGCGGGTGCGGTGGATGATGCATTCGCGAACGCCGATGCCGTTGCCGAAACAGAATTCGTGTTTGGCCGCCATACCGGGGTGACGCTGGAACCGCGCGCGGTCGTGGCCGACTGGCGGCCGGGCGAGGAGCGCCTGACGGTGTATCAAGGCACTCAGGCGCCGCACATGATCCAGAATATTCTGGCGCTGCACCTGGGGCTTTCGGAACAACAGGTTCGTGTCGTTTGCAAGGATGTCGGCGGATCGTTCGGTATCAAGGTGCACGTCTATCCGGACGAAATGGCCACCGCCGCTTTGTCGAAAATGCTGCGCCGGCCGGTGAAATACGTCGCCGACCGGCTGGAAAGTTTCGTCACCGACATTCATGCGCGCGACCACCGCGTGAAAGCCCGCGTCGCTGTCCGCAACGACGGTATCATTACCGCGTTCGAAATCGATGACCTGACCGGCATCGGCCCCTACTCGATGTATCCGCGCACCAGCGCGATCGAGGCGAACCAGGTGGTGAACCTGGTTGGCGGTCCCTATACCACGCCGAACTACCGCGCCCGCACCCGTGTCGTGTTCCAGAACAAAACCCCGATGTGCCAGTATCGAGGCGTCGGGCATCCGATTGCCTGTTCGGTGACCGAGGGGCTGGTCGATCTGGCGGCTCGCGCCATCGGCATGGACTCGGTGGAAATCCGCCGGCGCAATCTGGTTCCGGACGACGCGTATCCGTGCGCGTCACCGTCCGGCATGCGGTTCGAGTCGTTGTCGCATCATGAATCGCTGAACAAGCTGCTGTCGATGATGGACTACGCCACATTGCGGGCGGAACAAGGATCGTTGCGGGCAAAGGGTGTTCATCGCGGCATCGGTTTTGCCGCCTTCGTGGAAGTGACGAATCCGTCGGCGGCGTTCTATGGCGTTGGCGGCGCCCGCATTTCGTCCCAGGACGGGGTCACGCTGCGGTTGGATGCAGCCGGAACGATCATGTGCCAGACCAGCGTCACTGAACAAGGCCAGGGCGCCGAAGCGGTCACGGCTCAGGTGGTGGCGACAGCGTTGGGCGTGGCCTTGTCGGACGTTCGCGTCATATCCGGCGACACCGACGCCACCCCGTATGGCGGCGGCACCTGGGCGTCGCGCGCGGCCGGCATCGGCGGAGAAGCCGCGTGGCAGGCCGGCAAGCAGTTGCGCGCGAACATCCTGGATGTGGCGGCGAGTATCCTGCAGGCCCGGCCGGAGACGTTGGACATTCAGAATGGCGGGATCGTCGATTTCGGCAGTACGACGGAACGGCTGACTCTGGCCGAACTGGCCCGCATTACCTATTTCCGCCCCGACACGTTACCGCCCGGCTTTCAGGCTGAACTGATGGCAACGAAACATTATGTGCCGCGTGCGTATCCGTTCGCGTTTACCAACGGCATTCAGGCGAGCTATCTGGAAGTTGACCCCGACACCGGAACGATCCGTCTGCTCGGGCACTGGGTCGTCGAAGATTGCGGAACGATCCTGAACCCGCAGTTGGTCGATGAGCAAATCCGCGGCGGCGTCGTGCAGGGTCTCGGTGCGGCATTGTTTGAGCATTGCCGTTACGATGAACGCGGCCAGATGCTCAATGCCAGCATGGCCGATTATCTCGTCCCGATGGCGGGGGAAATGCCGGATATCGTGGTGGGGCATGTCGTGTCCCCCACCGCCGACAGCGAGCTTGGCGCCAAAGGTGCGGGGGAGGCCGGGACGGCCGGCGCCGCCGCTTCGGTCGCGAATGCAGTCAACGACGCGCTGGCACCATTCGGCGTAACGATTTCGGAAATCCCATTGACGCCCGAAGTCATTCTTCGCGCGCTTGGACGCATTCCACCGCGTTAACGAACGGGCGATCCTCAGGAATTTGACTATCCCGCATTCGTGAAGGCCGAAGCCATTGCGGTCCCTCTGGCCAAGGGGCCACGATCGTCTCACGTTATAACCGCTGATAATCGCGCCGACTCTTTACCCATCGTCATGGCCCGGCTTGTCCTGGCCACCTATCGCGGCACCGGCAGTGCATAGGTGGCCTGCATAGGCCGAGCCGTGACGGCGAAAACGATCAACGCGAACGTCGGTTGGTCTTATTACTGCTGAAGCGCGTTTGCCCGCCGTTCGTATGACAACTCTGTCTGGGGATTTTGGCCTGCATGAAGCCGTATCGCGCGTCCCGCAGGATCGCCGCCGCGGCAACCCTGATCGGCGCCCTGCATGTGCCATCCCGAGCCGCCCCACCGGCGGAAGGCGATACGGCGCTGGCGCCCTGGTTCCGCAGCCTGCGGCAACCACGAACGGAATTATCCTGCTGTGACCGATCTGACTGCCGGATGGTAAAATATCGCATCGTCGATGGTCATTTTCAGGCGTTCATCGGCGGCGAGTTCTCCCGCTGGCAGAACCCGCCTTACGCCTGGGTCGATGTGCCGGAGGACAATGTTCTTCACAAGCACGACAACCCGACAGGCGAGGGCGTGGCCTGCTGGTCCGGCCGGACCATCATTTGCTTCGTCGAAGGCACCGGCGCCTGATCACGCCTCGATCGGCAGCCCCAACAGCAAATAACTGAACGATTTGCCGTGCGAGTCGAGATTCAACGAGGTGTTCACCCCACCCTCCAACGCATCCAACATGACAAAATTCAGTCCGTGCAGATCGTCCATTTCGTAACGCGTCACCGTCCCGGTAAACAGTTTTGGAAATTCCTGCTTGATCCGTTCGGCAGTCAATTGCCGTTTCAGTAATGGATAGTCCTGCGGATCATACACCCACACCGATATATTGGACGTATTACCCTTATCCCCGGCTCGGGCATGGGCGATATCGTGGATTGTCTTCCGGGTCATGCGACAAACATTTCAAACGTCGGGGAAACCTGATCGCGAGCGATCAGACAGGAATGCGTCACAACACAAGGCGTGACCTGACCACGATAGCCGCCGCCGCCGGCGGGGCCGCAGCACAGCAAGGATTCGACCTCCCACAGCATCGTATCGATATCGTCTCGGTCGGTCGAGCGCAGCGCCACGTGCAACCTTATATCAGCGGCATCACTGACCGGCGTTTCGGCTGTCTGATGCAGTGCATTCAGCCCCACAAGGTCAATCCGCAAATCGCCGCCGAGTTGGTTGATACGGGTCAGACGTTCACGGACGACATCGGCTGCCAGTTCGGCGCGGGCGCGGGCGTTGGGGCCGGCGTAGCTGACGCCGCCCTCACCCAGGAAGCCGCCGTCGAAGCCGATGGTCACTTTCAGCTTTTCCGGTCTGGCGCTGCCGTCCGCGCCGGTCAGCCGAACACGATCGGGACCGACCTGCGTGACGGACACGCCGCGAAAATTAGCGGTCACATCGGGGGTCAGATACGCGGCCGGATCGTGAACCTCATACAGCAATTGTTCTTTCACCGTGGCGGGCGTCACGCAGCCACCGGTATCGTCCAACTTGGTGATGACGAAACTGCCGTCAGCCGAGACCTCGGCGATCGGGAAACCGCAATCGGCCAGGCGCGGCACATCCTTGAAGCCGGGATCAGCGAAATAACCGCCGGTGATCTGCATGCCGCATTCCATCAGATGGCCGGCCAGCGTGCCGCGGCCGAGGGCGGTCCAGTCGTCCAGCGCCCACCCGAAACGATGCACCAGCGGCGACAGGAACAGCGCGGGGTCGGCAATGCGGCCGGCAATCACCACGTCGGCGCCGGCTTGCAACGCCGGCAGCAAAGCCTCCACACCCAGATAGACATTGGCGCCGACCATGCGCAGGCCGACGTCTTTCACCGCGCCCGGGTGGTCCATGAATTCCGTGTCGGGGCCAATCAGATGGGTGACATCGTCGCCCTCCACGCAGGCGACCTTCAGGCCGGTCAGCCCGAGTTCGCGGGCGATCTCGATGACCAGCAGGGCGGCGGCGCGGGGATTGGCGACGCCCATGTTGGTGACGATCTTCGTTCCGTTGGCGTGGCAATGGGCCAGCACGCCGCGCATGCGGGCGCGAAGCTGCGGATTGTAGCCTCGCGTGGAGTCCAGCATGCGGTCACGGTGGCCGAAGGCCATGGTACGCTCGCCGATACATTCGAACACCAGGTAGTCCAGCGCCCCACGCTGGGCCAGATCGATCGCCGGTCCCAGCCGGTCGGACGAAAACCCGGCGCCGCACCCCAGGCGTATTGTCTCCATGCTGTTCATGCTTTGGATGTCTCCTTGCCGCTTGCATAGCGCCTGACGCTTTGGATCGGCAAGCCGGCTACCGGACGATGTCTTCCAGTGGCTGGCGCGCCGTCTCCGGTGCCACGAACAGAAAGATCGCTGCCGCCGCGAAGGTCAGCACCATGGGGAACAGGAAACCGAGCGAAATGTGGTCCAGATGGTTTTGGGCGATCAACGGGGGAATGGTTGGTGCAAAACTGACGGTGAATCCCACGAACACCGCGAAACTGGCCTGGACGGAGCCGCGGATTTGCGCCGGGAACAATTCGTTCACATAGGCATAGCTGCCCGCCCCATAGTGCCCGGTGACGAAGAAGTTTAGACCCAGCCCCAGCCAGAATATTTCATTGGTGGTCCATGTGCCGAAGATGATGGCAAGGAAGAAACATCCGCCGAGACCGGCGAACAATGGGATCGCCCGCTTCTTGCCGAACTGGTTGGCCAGCCAGCCGCACAGCCAATAGGCGATTGCGGATGCTCCCAGCCAGATGGCGATCCAGTTGGTGGATTGGGCGAACGGGATTTTCACCTCATTCACCAGCCAGGCGGTTTGCCAGGTGGAAAACGACGGATATGCGCCCAGATACACCACCATAATGAAAAACCCCAGTGTCGCTCTGCCCGGGTATGCTTTCCAGGGCAGCAGAAGGTCGGGCCGCTGGCGCTTCCCCTGGCGTTCGCGATGCGCGCTGGCATTTCGGAACGCATCGGTCTCGCGCATCCACAGCCACGCCGCCAGGAAGACCAGGACGCAGCTTGCATCGATGAAAAACATCGCGCGCCAGCCCCATGCCGGAATGATCACGCCAGCCAACAGCGCACTGATCATATACGCCAGCACAACCGCGCTGTTGAGAAACGACAAAATGAAAGCCCTGATCGCCGGCGGCGCGGTCTCGGCCAGGATGACGTAGTTGATGGTTCCTGTATTACGGAAGACTGCCGCCAGCGAGAGCAATATCGTCAGTTGGGAAAAACTGCCGGCGAAGCCGATCAGTGGCGCGGTAATCGAAAACCCCAGCAGAACCGTCAGAAACGCCGGCTTCCGGCCAAGCCCGTCCGCGATCAGCAAAGATCCGCCCCAGCCGATCAGTCCGACCCAGTTCGCGACCGTCTGCGCGAATCCGAGTTGTGACGCCGTGATACTAAATTCCTTCAGTATCAATGGCGTTGACAGGCTGACCGCTCGTGTTTCCTCGCCCAGGAATACGTTGCACATGAACGTCAGGCCGATGACGAACGCGACGTATCCGGGGCTTGCCGCCTGCTTGTTGGTCACGTCTCGATCCCTCCGTTTCCGGAAGGCTGGCATCCCCTGGCCAGGGTGGCAATAGATGCGCCGCCGGGTATTGTTACTTAACCAACAGGTTTGCCGTCCCGCCGTTGCCGGAAGGCATTGACCGCCGCATCGGCCCGGCCCAGGGCCGGGTTTTGGCGTAGTGCCGTGCAGGTGGCGTCCGGCCGGTCGGCGGCGAAGTCCTCCAGCGCCTCCATGTCGCCGTAACCGAGTGCCGCGATCACCTGTTTGGCGCCGGGCGCGGACGACAGGGCCGCGTCGTCCGTGGCGGCGCTGCCGGTCGCCGCCTGCATCGCGGCTCGGCGCAGGTCGGACGACCATGCCTCATCGCGCAGCGCACACATCGGCGCCAGCGTGGCGACCGCGCCGAACGTCGCGCCATCGGCGATGCTCTGACCAGCCGGGGCCTGGGGAAAGGCCGCAGCCGGCCACGCAGCGAATAAAGCGATGGCCGTTACGAATCGCATCGATTGGTTCCTGTCCGAGATTGACATTCAGTTTGAAACGATCATCTATGGCGCGCAATGATGGAGACTCGGATGAAGACAGCATTGCTTGGAGCGCTGGCGCTGATCGGCGTGGCGGCAGTGCCTGCCGTGGCACAACCGGTGCCTGCCGATGCCCCACCGGTACCCGTGATTGCCTTCGATTCCGTCATCAATCCGTTGACAATGCCACCCGATATCTATCTGGGCGAAGTGTCCGGCGTGGCCGTCAATTCCAAGGGCCATATCTTCGTTTTCTCCCGCGGCAACACCAGCGGTCCGGCATACGGCGCGGCGGCGGCGCAATTGCTGGAATTCAGCGGCGACGGCAAATTTGAGCGGGAAATCGGCCACAACCTCTATGCCTGGTCGTTCGCGCATTCGGTCAAGATCGATAAGCAGGACAATATCTGGGTCACCGACAAGGGCTCCGATCAGGTCGTCCGCTTCGACCCGGCTGGACGCGTCACCATGGTGTTTGGCCGCAAGCAAGAAGCCTCGGACGAAGATACCGAACCCTTGCGGCATCCCAAACCGCCCCGCCCGCCGGTTGACGGCATGTTCCGGCAGGTCACCGACATTGCCTGGGACTCTGATGGCAATGGTTATATCAGCGACGGATATATCAACTCCCGCATCGCCAAGGTGTCGAAGAACGGCGACTGGCTGATGTCCTGGGGCACGCCGGGCGACGAGCCGGGCGAGTTGATGACGCCGCACAGCATCGCGGTGGATGCGAAGAATAACATCTATGTCGCGGATCGTGGCAATCGGCGCATTCAGGTGTTCGATACGACGGGCGGGGTGATGCGGGTCATCACCATCGACGTGCCGTACGATCCGGATGCGAAACCGGCGATCGGCAACAAGCCGAAGCTGCCGATGCCGCCGGGAACGCCGCAGACGATGGCGCCAGGCTCGCCGTGGACGGTCTGCATCACGCCGCCTCCGCATCAGGTGCTGTATGCGTCGGATGCCTATCCGGGCCGGATCTACAAGATGACGCTGGAGGGCAAGATCCTGGGCGTCCTCGGAACGTCCGGCAAGCAGCCGAAGCAGTTCGGCTGGATCCATGAAATGGCGTGTCCGTCCGAGAATACTTTGTTTGTCGCGGAATTGCTGAATTGGCGCGTGCAGAAGCTGATCCTGCACCCGTAAACTTGTGTCCCGGGTAAGGATGTGTAGCCTCCTTTTTGAATAAAGGGGAGAACACATCATGCAGTTCGGTATCGCGATCCCAACCGCGGCCGATTCCTGGCGTCTGGTCAGACGGGCGGAGGAACTCGGGTTCAGTACCGCCTGGTTCTTCGACACCCAGATGTTGAACGCCGATCCGTTTGTCACGATGGCTGCCGCGGCCATGAAGACAACCCGCATTAAGCTGGGAACCGGCGTTCTGATCCCGTCGAACCGGATCGCGCCCGTGGCCGCCACGGCATTCGCGTCGCTGAACAAACTGGCGCCGGGACGCATCGTGTTCGGCGTCAGCACCGGATTCACCGGCCGCCGCACCATGGGTCTCGGCGCAGTCAAGCTGGCCGACATGGAGGAGTACGTCCGGATCATCCAGGCGCTGTGGCGTGGCGAGACGGTGGAGTTCACCGTCGAGGGTAAACGGCGCAAAATTCGTTACCTCAATCCCGATCTTGGACTGATCAACACGCAAGACGAAATCCCCACCTACATCGCGGCCTCCGGCCCCAAGGCGCGGGCGGTGACGGCCAGGCTGGGGGCCGCCTGGATCGATAACGTCGCGGACGCCGAACGCGGGGCGGCGACGCTGGAGCAGATGCGGGCCGCCTGGGGGGCGGAGGGGCGCGCGCGCGATGCCCTGACCTCGGTAGCCTGGATCGGTGGGGCGGTGCTGGAGGAAGGCGAGCCGGCGGACGGGCCGCGCGGCATGGCGCTGGCGGCGCCGCGGGCGTCGATGTTGCTGCACCGCGCGGCGGATACCGCGCTGGCCGGCTATCCGACCCCGGTGGCGATGCGGCCTGAATTCGCCGCCGCGGTGGAGGCTTATGTCGAGCATGCAAGGTCGTTCGAGCCGAAGGACGCCTATTACCTGGACAACCATCGCGGGCACCTGATGTTCGTCCGTCCGGACGAACGTCCCTTCATCACGGCGGAGATGATTCGGCGGACCAGCTTCGTCGGCACGGTGGCGGACCTGACGCGGCGTATCGGGGCGTTGGGGGATGCCGGGTTCGATCAGGTGGTGTTCTCCATCCCGCCGGGTCAGGAGCATGCGATCGAGGATTGGGGCCGTATCCGCCGGGCATTTGGCTGAAGCGCAGGCGGAAAGGCACGGGCGGCGGTTCAACCCGCCGCCCGGACACATCAAGTGCTGGCGGAATTGAACGCGCCGCCATCAAGCAACAAATTCTGCCCGACAATAAAGCCGATCTTGGCCGAACACAGGAATGCGCAGGCATCACCGAACTCCGCCGGATCGCCGGCTCGCCCGGCTGGCGTGTTCGACAACCGCTCCTGCACCAACTCGTCCACCGGCCGGTTGGTTTTCCGCGATGCCTCGGCGAAGCCGCCGCGCAGACGATCCGTCAGGAACGGGCCGGGCAGGATGTTGTTGATCACCACGTTGTGCTTGGCCACCTGACGCGCCAAACCGGCAACGAATCCGGTCAATCCGGCCCGCGCGCCGTTGCTCATGCCCAGCTCGGGGATGGGGGACTTCACCGACCCCGAGGTGATGTTGACGATCCGCCCGAACTTGCGGTCGATCATGCCGTCAATCACGCTTTTGATCAGGAAGATCGGTGCCAGCATGTTGGCATCGACCGCCTTGATCCACATGTCGCGATCCCAGTCGCGGAAATCGCCACGCGGCGGGCCGCCATTGTTATTGACCAGAATATCCGGGTTCGGACACGCCGCCAGCGCCGCCGCTCGGCCTTCCTCTGATGTGATATCCCCGGCCACAGCCGTGACCTTCACGCCGGTCATGGCGCGAATTTCAGCCGCTGTTGCTTCCAGTTCGGACGCGGTGCGCGCGGTGATCACCAACTCGACGCCCTCGCGCGCCAGCGAAATCGCGCAGGCGCGGCCGAGGCCTTTGCTGGCGGCGCAGACGATGGCTTTCTTGCCTTGCAGTCCCAGATCCATGATTCGTTCCCTCCATGTAAAACCGGAGTGAACCCTACCAGCACACAACGGGATCGCCTACCGGCGGCGGTCAGACCGTCAGGATCAGCCCCTCCGACGCCGCGATCGTTCCGGGCCTGGCCTGCTCGGCAGCCGCTGCGATGACATCCAGGTCGCGGTCGCGCCGCGCACTGCTATGATGGAACAGCACCAGACATCCGACCTCGGCCACGTCCGCGACCCGTATCCCTTCCTGCCACGTCGAATGGCCGAATCCGGTGCGAGACGGCAACTCGGCATCGGTAAAGCTGGCGTCATAGATCAGCACGTCGGCACCCTTCGCCAACAGCGCAACGTTCGGATCGGGGTGTCCGGGCGTATGTTCGGTATCCGTTACGTAAACCACCGATTTCCCGTTCCACATGATACGGTACCCAATGACTCCCCCGGGATGATTCAAGGCGGCGGTCGCCACGACCAATCCGGGATGCAAAGTCAACGACGCCCCGGCTTTGAACGCCTGCATGGAAACCCCGGCCCGTGCCGCCCCGAGCAAATCCGGCATCAGCGGAGGCGACAGACTGGTGGACAACGCCTGCCGCAACGCCTTCTGCGACATATTCCCGGCGTGCAAGCGCAGCACGGTGCCGGTCCGATAAAGCGGCGCGAAGAAGCCGAGCCCGATAATGTGATCGAGATGCAAGTGGCTGAACAGCACATCCGCATCCACCACCGCGCCGCTTGCGACAAGCGCGTCACCCAGTGGACGCAATCCGGTGCCGGCGTCCAGGATGATGCGATGCGGCCCGCAACAGACCTCCACACAAGCGGTATTTCCGCCGTATTTCAGCGTATCGGGGCCGGGAACGGCGATGCCGCCGCGGGTGCCCCAAAAGCGGATCTTCATCGCGTCATCCGGATTGGCTCGCTCCGTGGCGGTGCGTCAGAGGCCTATCGATACGGGTTTCGCGGCACCGTGCCAATGCACGATACCGCAATGCCCCGGTTCCCGTTTGCGTGATCAGCTTCCCTTGAATTGCGGCGCCCGCTTTTCGTGGAAGGCCGCGACGCCCTCGCGGAAATCGTCCGATGACCGCAGGCGGCTGTAGCAGTGCCCCTCCAGTTCGATGGCGATCGACAGGGACGCGTCCTCGGTGTCGTTCAGCAACTTCTTGGCCGTGCGCTGTGCCAGCGGGGCGAATTCGCACAGTTCCTTCACCAGCGCGTCCGTGGTCGCTTCCAGGTCCGCGTCCGGCACCACTTCGGTAACGATACCCCAGTCGTACGCCTGTTTGGCCGGGATGCGCCGCGACCGCATTACCATGTCCTTGGTGCGGGTGATCCCGATGATCTTCTGCAACCGCGCCGATCCGCCGGAGCCGGGAATTTGCCCTAGTTTTTGTTCCGGCAGGGCAAACCGAGCAGTTTCGGAGGCGATACGGAAGTCGCAGGCGAGGGAGATTTCGAAGCCGACACCGAAACAAAATCCACGATTGGCGACGATTACCGGCTTGGAACACCGCGCCGGGGCGGCGATGTTCCAGGCCAGTTTCGACACCGTCTCCGGCGAGGCTTCGATGAATCCCTTGATGTAGCCACCGGAGGAAAAATGTTCCCCCATGGCGCGCAGGACGATGATGCGGACTCGATCGTCGGCGTCCAGTGCCTCAAACGCCTGCCGCAACTGGTCGCGCTGCGGCATCATGACCGTGTTGAACGGCGGGCGATCCAGGATGATGTCGCCGCGCTGTTGGGCGGGATCGATTTCAATGCGAAAACCGTCTTTTTGTTGGGTCTCGGTCATACGTTGGAGTCCTTGGAGGTTTCTGGTGTGTAGTCGCCCGCGACCAGCTTGCGGCGCAAGAGCTTGCCGACGGGGGATTTCGGGATGTCGTCAACGAACACGATGCGGCGCGGGCGTTTGTAGGGTGCGAGTCCGGACTGGCGGCAGAACGTATCCAACTCGTCCGGTTCGACAGGGCCCCGTCGTTTGATGAAGGCGGTGACGAGTTTTCCCCAGCGGGCGTCAGGCAATCCGACGACAGCGACCTCGGCGACCGCCGGATGCAGCGACAGGCAGCTTTCTATGTCCACCGGAGACACGTTCTCGCCGCCGGTGATGATCATGTCGTCCACCCGGCCGGTGACGAACAGGTCGCCGTCCGCGTCAAAATAGCCGGTATCGCCGGTCAGGAACCAGCCGTCGCGCAACGCCCGCGCATCCGCTTCCGGCCGGCGCCAGTAGCCCTCGAACGCCTCGTCGCCGGCCAGCAGGGCGGCGATTTCGCCCTCCTGTCCGACTGGTGCCGCAACGAGAGCATCGTTCAGGTCCACTACGCGAATCATTTGGTTCAGTCCGGCGCGGCCGGCACAGCCGGGTTTGCGGGTGGCTTCGTCATTGATGGTGTAAGTATAGATTTCGGAGCTGCCGTAATGATTAACGAATAAATCGGGACAGAACGCAGCTCGCAGTGTTTGCAGTAACCCATCCGTCATCGGCGCGCCGGCAAACCCCAGTTTGCGGACGCTGGAGACGTCCGTCGAAGCAAACAGCGGATGATGCACCAGATCATGGTACAGCGTCGGGACGAGATAGAGATTGCTGATCCGGTCGCGCTCGATCGCCGCCAACGCCGCCGGGACATCGAAGCGCCGCAGACAAACGAAGGTGCCGCCGATCAGCGACATTGCCAGCAGGGAGCGTACCCCCATCGTGTGATACAGGGGCATTACGCCGAGCGTGCACTCGCCGCGGCGGTACAGGTTTTGCGCGACATGCGCGATCGCGGCGGCGCGTTCGGCGCGATGACGGCGGGGAACGCCTTTCGGGCGCGAGGTGGTGCCGGAGGTGTAGAGCATCAGCGACCACGCATCGGCGTTGGCGCGCGGTGTTGCTTCGGGGGCGGTCGCGTTCAGCAGCTCGTGGAACGCGGTTTCGCCCGGTTCGGCGATGCCGACGCGAATCCGGGGCAATTTCGCCGCTGTCTCGGACCCGCGGACGGCGCTCGCCGCGCTGTCATCGTATGCCAACGCGACCGCGTCGGCATCGGCCAGACAGAAGTCGAGTTCCTCCGACGTGGTGCGCCAGTTCAGCGGCGTCAGGATGATGCCGGCAAACTGGCAGGCCCAGTGCAGGGTCGCGGCCTCCCACCGGTTTTGCAGCAGGCAGACCAGGTGGTCGCCGTGCTCTATACCCAGCCCGTCCAGGCCCGCGACGATGGCGGAAATGCGGGGCAACCAGTCCGCATAGTTCAGGCGGAGATCGCCATCCACGATGGCGATGGCGTGCGGGTCGCGGGCAACACTGGCCAGAAACGACGTGCCGAGATCAAGCATCGGGATTGGCCTTCAACCGGTCGCGCGCCGCGAGCGCCGCCGCCATGATGGGAACATAGCCGGTGCACCGGCACAAATGCCCGGACAGCATCGTTCGAATCTCCGGTTCGGTGGCGTCGGGTTGGGCGCGCAGGAAAGCGTCGAGCGACATCAGGATGCCCGGCGTGCAAAAGCCGCATTGCAGCCCGTGGAATTCGCGAAAACATTCTTGCAACACCGACAGCCGGTCCGGGGCAGGGGCCAGACCCTCGACCGTGCGGATGTCGGCGCCGTCAGCCTGCACCGCCAGCATGATGCAGGCGCGGGCCGGGTCGCCGCCGATCTGGATGGTGCAGGCGCCGCAAACGCCGTGCTCGCAGCCGACATGCGTGCCGGTGGCGCCCAGGACGTGGCGCAGGAAATCGACCAGCAGCAGGCGCGGTTCGGCTTCCCCTTCGACGGCGCGGCCGTTCAGGGTGAAGCGCACGGTATGGCGGCGATCGGCGGTCAGGCGCGGCATTGCAGGGCCTCTTGCATCACGGAACGCCCGATCTGGCGAACCAGTTCACGCCGGTAGCGGGCGGTGGCGTGCAGGTCATCCCTGGCGTCCAGGCTCCAGGCAAAGGTGTCGAGCGCATCGTCCCGGGTGGCGGGGGCGGCCGGGAGATCAATCGCGGTCGGGCGGTCGGCGACGCCCGCGACGGTCAGGCGAACGGTTGTGGCGTCGGCCACGGCGGCGCAGGCGACAATGGCGAAATCACCGTGCCTGCGGGCGATCTCCCGGAATGCGGTGCCGGTCCCCGGGCGGGCGGTTGGGATCGACACAGCCTCGATCATTTCTTCGTCCGTGCGGGTGGTTGCCATCATGCCGGTGAAGAAATCCGCCGCGGCGACATCTCGCCGGCGGCGGCGGGACCGCAGATGGATGGTGCCTTTCAGTGCGACCAGAACCAGCGGCAGTTCCGCGCTGGGGTCGGCGTGGGCGACGGAGCCGCAGACCGTGCCGCGCGATCGGGTTTGCGCGTGGCCGACCCAGCCGAGGGCGGCGGTCAGCAGCGGCTGCCGCAGGCCGGGATGGCGTTCCAGCGCGATCTGCCGGACGCCGGCGCCGATGCGCAGGGTTGTTTCGGTCGTCTCGATACGTTGCCATTCCGGCACATGCATGATGTCGATCACGACGCCGGGGCGGGCGAGGCGCATGTTCAGCATCGGCAGCAGCGATTGGCCGCCGGCCAGGATGCGGGCATCGCCGCCGCACTGGTGGAGGGTTTCCAGCGCCTCAGCCGCTGTGCCGGCGCGCAGGTAGTCGAACGGTGCGGGCTTCATTTCGTGCCTAGCAGGCGGCGGAGGAGGCGGGCGAGGATACCCGGTTTTTCTTGCACGACGTCCCCCACACCGTCATGGCCCGGCTTGTCCGGGCCACCTTTGGCGGCAGCGGTGCGGCGGGGGGTGGCCCGGACAAGCCGGGCCATGACGGTTGTTACATTGACGGCTGTTGCTCGGGCGATGGTTGCCCCGACGGTTGTCACCTTGGCGGTTGTTGGTGCCCACCACAGTCCTTTGCGTGCTCCCACAGCCCTCGCGGACAGCGCGGCGAAAAACTGGCCGATGATCATGCGCGCGGCTCCGTCCAGCAGGCGCCCACCGATCGAGGCGATTTTGCCGCCGATCTCGGCCTCGTATTGGTATGCGATGGTGGTGCGTCCGGGAGTGACTTCGGTCAGGGTGACACGGCCGCTGCCTTGGCCGAACCCCAGCGCGCCGGTCGCCGAACCGGTCAGGGTGACAGACTCGGGTGGCCGCAGGTCGGACAGATCGATCGCCGCGCGATACGTGCCCTTCACCGGACCGATCCCCAGCGTCACCTGCGCTCGGAAGGCGTTTTCCGACGTTTTTTCGATACTGTGCGCCCCGGGGATGATCGCGGCCAGCTCCGCCGGGTCCAGCAGCATCGCCCAGATTGCCTCACGCGGCGCGTCCACGGTGGTGGAGCCTTCGCCGAACAGGGTGCGCTCTCCGGTTTTCACATGCCGAACCGGCGTGCGTTCCGGCGGATGCAAATGTTCGGTCAACCGCGACGGCAGGATCGGCAGCGTAATGTCCGTCAGGCCCAACGCATCGGCGACCGCATTGGCGATGCAGACGGGGGTGGACATACAGTTGCCCTCGCCGACGCCTTTGGAACCGAGCGGAGTGAAGGGCGAGAGGGTTTCGTGGTGCAGGATGATGGGTTCCGGCACCTCCATCGCCGTCGGAATCAGGTAGTCGGCCAACGTTCCGGCCTGGAAACTGCCGTCGTCGCCGTAGCTGTGTTCTTCCAGCGTCGCGGCTCCGAAGGCGTGCGCGAAACCGCCGGTGATCTGGCCGGCGACCATGCCGGGATGCAGCACCCGGCCGCAATCGTGCATCGTGACGTAACGGTCGAACCGCAGTTCGCCGGTGACGCGGTCCACCTCCACCGCGCAGATGTCGAAGATGAAGCCATGGCACAGCGAGGAATTCACCTCGTCGTCCTCGTTCGGCGCGGTCAGTTCGGGCGCAGTCCAGAACACCGTTTCGCGGATGGCCTGATCGACGCCGGCCGGCAGCGTGCCGGGTGCCCAATGGCTGGCGGCGGCAATGCGGCTGAACGTTACGGCATTGTCCGGGTTGGACCGGGCGTGGATCTTGCCGTTGGCGAAGATTGTGTCCTCGGCCGGGATGTTCAGTTGGGCGGCGGCGATGCGGGCCAATTTGTCGCGCAGTCGCGTGGCGGCGAGGTGCGTGGTGCCGGCAACGGCGGGGGCGAAGCGGCTGGCATAGTTGCCCGAGGCGATCGACCACGCATCCTTGGCAGTGTCCAGATCAGTAACGACCCGGATATCGCCGGGACGTAACCCGAACACATCGGCGACGACCTGCGACAACACCGTCCGGTGCCCCTGGCCTTGCGGCACCGAGGAGACGTGCACGCTGACGGCGCCGACCGGATCCAGGCTGATGGTCGCGGTGGCCTGGGCGCCGTTCTTCGGCCCGGCTTTGGCGCGTTCAGCCGGCGTCAGAACCGCCGTTATATACCCCATATTCGATACGCTTGGTTCCACCACGGCCGCGTAACCAATGCCGTAAAGACGGCCTTCAGACCGAGCCTGATCGCGGCGCTTCAGCAGTTCGGCGTGGCCGCCCTGGTCGAGGGCCTTGGTCAGCGACGTTGCATAATCGCCGGAGTCCAGCAGGGCGCCGCTGACGGTGCGATAGGGAAATGTCTGGATCAGGTTGCGGCGGATGACGTCCAGCGGGTCCAGGTTCAGGTGTTTGGCGATGCGCTGGATCAGGCGTTCCAGCGGGAAGTAGATCTGTGGGCCGCCGAAGCCTCGGTTCAACCCGGTCGGCATTTTGTTCGTCAGCACCACCCGGTTGCGGATCGCCAGGTGCCTGATGTCGTAGGCGCCGGTCATGTTGCCGTGCATGCGATAGAGCGTCGCCGGTTCGGGGGCGCGCAAATGGGCGCCGCAATCCTCGATCTGGTCCCAGTCGAGCGCCAGGATTTTGCCCGCGTTCGTTACGGCCGCTTTTAACGTGGTGGCGCGGTTCGTTGCGCAGGCGGAGGCGGCGAGATGTTCGAGACGGTCTTCCACCCATTTGACCGGGCGGTTCGCGACTTTTGCCGCGGCGGCGATGAGGACGATGTACGGGAACACGCCCTGTTTGACGCCGAAACTGCCGCCGGATTCCGCCGGGGTTTTCAGGCGCAACCGGTTCCCCGGAACCTTCAGTGCTCGGGCGATCACCGCGTGGATCGAGAACGGGCCTTGGAAGTTGGCCATTACGTCGTAGGCGTCCGTTCCGGGGTCGTATTCGGCGAGCACACCGTACGTTTCGATCGGGGTGCAGGCGTTGCGCGGGTAGGTCGTTTCTATGCTGATGGTGTGGTCGGCGATGGCAAAGGCTTGCTCCGGGTCGCCGTAACGGAAGCTACGGTCGCTGGCGAGGTTGCCGTTCAGGCCGGGGTGCAGGATGGGGGCGTCGACTGCTAACGCGGCTTTCGCGTCGATGACGGCTGGCAGGGGGGCGTAGGTGACCTCGATCAGGTCGAGCGCGTCCTCGGCGATGTAGCGGTCTTTGGCGACGACGATGGCGACGGGTTCGCCGACGTAGCGGACGCGGTCGGTGGCGATGGGCCAGCACTGGATGGGGGCTTTGACCCCGACGACGAGGCTGGTGGTCAGGGCCTGGATGTCGGCGCCCGTCAGGACGGCGGTGACACCTTTCATGGCGGCGGCTTTGCCGATGTCGATGGCGGTGACGGTGGCATGCCCGTGGGGGGAGCGGAGGATGGCGGCATGCAGGGTGTTGGCCGGGACGGCCTGGTCGTCGAAATACCGGCCCCGCCCGGTGAGCAGCGCGGCATCCTCGGTCCGCGGGATGGAGCGGCCGAGCCAGGGGGCTTGGGGGGATTCGGTGTCCATCTTGGGGTTCGGGTCTCCTTTCCAGCTGTTGGTAGGGGGTTTTGGGCGGGTTGGGGAGAGGGGGGTGGCAGGGGCGTGTCGGCTCATGCGCCGAAAAGCGAAGCGAGATGATTATTCCGGACGAGTCAAAGCAGTCACGAAAGATAACGGCTTGCGATTTCTTAGGCCATCAAAATAATTGTGCGACGCGGGTAGTTCAAAAATGAATACTCCATCTGGTTCCGCAACTTCCAAATCAATGCCTTCCTCCAAAAAAAATTCGCGGCATGTCCGCATGCGTTCGACAACAACAACATTAAGGTATCGCGTGGCTTCGGGCTTTGGAGTTGCAGCGTTGTCATATCATCAACAATGGCAGTTATATCGTGTAATGAACCGGCAAAGCTGATCAAGTGAACGATCTGATTCCGTGTAAATAAGCCCACTTTTCCAGCGTTTGCGATATAAATCGAGAGAGGTGCTAATCTTGCTTTTCGCAGACTTTTCGGCGCCGTGCGGAGTATCGAAAGCTAATTGCCAAGTTCAAAATGACACTGTAATGCAATCATACCGATCTCGGTATGCAGCGCGTGCCGAATACCTTTGAGCTCATCCGCACGACTTTTTTTGGGCTGCGATTTCTGTCCGCCGCACCTGCCACCATAGCACCCCAATGGCGATGCCAAGTGCGATAATGGTAAGCATGCCCTGCACCGTTGCGACGAGTGCCTGGATAGTCGCGGATTGATCCGAATTCCATGCCGGTAAATTCATACCAATGGCCTTGAAAAAGCGACCTGAAGGTCGCCGAGCGTGACCATAAGTGTCATCGAATCAAGTGGCGACACATCAAATCCAAGAGCGAGATAAAATGCTTTCGCCTGCTCCGAGATTGCGTGAACAACGATTCCGCGAATGCCGATCGAGTCTGCCGCGTGCAGAACACGGCCCGCACAGTCGCGAAACAGTGCCCTACCGAACCCACGCCCTTGCCAGCCGCTATCAATCGCCAAACGTCCCAATAACACAACCGGTATCGGATCAGGCATGTTGCGGCGAAACCGGCCGAAGGCGCTGCTCACCGCAATCCCACCGGACGCTATAGCGTAGTAGGCGACGACCCGTCGCCCCTCTGCGACAACGAACGTCCGTGTCGCGCCGCTGGCCTGGTTACCGCGTGCGCGGCGCTTCAGCCAGTCATCGAGCGAGGTCACCCCGGAGGTGAATTCAGACAGCTCGTGAGTCTCGGCGAGCGGTTCCGGAGCGGAAAGCGGCACCTCTATTCCCAGGGTGCCGGCGTTTGCATCGTGCGTCGCAGTCTGTCATTCGGACGCGGTGGCTCATCAAGGCGGGCCCGGAAGGCATCAAACGCTTCCGGTCCAACCAGGAACAACGTCCGGTCCAACAGCGCGTCTTCAGCCGCTCGGCGGGCCGCTTCCAGCACGAAAACGGTCTTCGTCTTGCCGGTTAGTTGGGCGGCGCGATCGATCAGCCCGCGATCTTCCGGCTTGATTCGAAGATTGAGCGTGTCACGACCTACGGTGGACGTTGGATTGAGCATGGGAGCCTCCATACGCATCCTGCTAGCACATCGTAACGCCATTGTCTTTACAAATCGCTCCCTTGGCTCCGCACCACTCCACCGCGGCCGCTCATCTACCGACGACGATCACAGCCAGGGCAGGACCCTCCCGGCGCCCTGCAACGCGAGCGGCCGCCGCCGATTGTGGTTGACGAAATTTACGAAATGTCTTATCAATCAAACACTATCAACCGTGACGGTGCCATCCTCTTACTCCCACCGAGGGACCCCATGAACCACGCGGCCTCGCCTCTCAGGAACCCGCTTGATCTCACCACCCTCACCCTGGCTGATACCCAGGCGCGGGAACGGGGCCTTAGCGTGACGGAGCATCTGCGCCGGTTGGTGGAAGAGGCCGCCCGGCCGAACCCGCTCGCGCGCGGCATGGCCGAAGTCCAGGCCAGCCTGACGCCGCCGCCGTCGTTCGGCGCGTGGTTCAACCCCGAAACCGCGTTGTACAGCCGCCCCGTCAACGACCCGATCCGCGGCAACGCCACCAGCCCGGCGCTGCGCCAGATCGCCGATTTCACCGTTCGGGTCGATCTCGCCGCCACGCTGCTCAGCGCGGCGTTCCAGGAGGGCGGCATCACGGATTTCGCGCCGCCGAAATACAGGGCGGCGAAACAGGCCAACTGGTATGGCGACATGGTGGAACAGACCTTGCACCGCGTCCGTCAGGTGCGTGCCGCGCTGTTGCATCCCTGGCAGCCGAACGTCGCGGCCGAACGGCTGGTGCAACAGGCGTTCGGCGTGCTGGCGGACCTCACTCCATCCGGAGAGGACCTGTTGCGTATCAGCCAATATGACCGGCCAAAAGCATTCGCCGACATGGCTCGGCAGCTCGACGTCAGGGCGCTGCAGATCGAACACGCCGCCACGCTGATTGCTGGCGCGCACGGGCCAACGGAACCCGCCAAAGACGATCAGGCCGAGGTGAAAGCGGCGCTGCTGGAAAAGGCCGGCGGCGGCCTGTCGCTGACCGAGGCCGCCGCGTTGCTGGGGGTTTCGCGGCAGGCGGTGCACAAGCGGGTTAAGGCGGGGACCGTGCTGGCCATGATGGACGGGCCGGCCCTGATCCTGCCGCGCGATCAGTTCACCCCGGCCGGAATCGTTGCCGGCATCGCCGCTGTGGTGGCCCGGTTCAAGGTGGCTGGCGCTTGGTCGGCGCTGCAGTTCCTCGTTGAACCCGATCCCAGCCTGGGCGGCATCCCGCTGGACGCTTTGAAAGACGGCCGCACGGACGACGTGGTTCATGCCGCTGAGGCCTATCTCGACATCGAAGGCTAATGTCCGCCAGCGCCGGCGCGCCTCCGACGACGGTGCTGCGCGCTGGCACGCTGATCGTCCGTATTCATCACGCCGCGCGCGGTGCGGTGTTTTTCGGTCCCTCGCCCGGACAGAAACCGGGGAACCGCTTCGATGCGCCCAACGGTGAATATAGCGTTCTGTATGCGTCGCGGCGGTTGGAGGGCGCCTTCGTCGAAACTATCCTGCGCCGCCCGAAAGGCCGTATCCTGCGAGCGGACTTCGTCAACGAACGCGCTTACACCGTGTTGAGGCTGGAACGTTCGTTGCGACTGGCCAAACTGTTTGACGAAGGCCTTCAGGCGTTCGGCGTGGATGCCGGAGAGATCGGCGCCGACACCTATGCGCTTCCCGCGAACTCGCGCTGCGCATTCATGGCAGCGGTGTGGATGGTCTCGCCTACCGATCCCGCTACAACAACGGCGAACTGTGTTACGCCCTGTTCGACCGCGTCGCCGTGGCCGATTTTGCCGTCATTCGATCCGCCCGATTCGCGGCCGGGGACGAGACCGTCAACCGGCTGATGGCGCTATACCAAGCCTCGTTCGATACCAGTCTGTCGTTGGTCTGACGACGGCGCGAGGGGGCCGCCTACGATTTGGCGACGGCCTGCGCCACGGCCGCGGCCAAACCGGATTGGCCATCCGCGCGCAGTCCGTCGATGACGCCGGTCTGGTCGGCGGCCGGGCGGTTCTGGCTCATTTTGACCTTGCCCTCCAGGCGGGCGATCGGCAGCGAGATGCCGACGATGCCGCGCAGCATGCCCTGCACGAAGTCGTCGGGAGCGTCGGAGACGGCCCAGGGAGCACTTCGGGAAGTTTCATACTGGTTGGTCAGGCGGGTGACGACCGCCAGCAGGCGGGCGGGGTCGTCAAACACCTCCAGCGTGCCGTAGGCATGGATCGCGGTGTAGTTCCATGTGGGGACGACTTTGCCGTGCTCCTGCTTGGCCGCGTAGTAGGACGGCGTGATGTAGCCGTCCGGGCCGTGGAAGATGACCAGGGTTTGGACGGCGGCATCGGCCAGGCGTGCGTGCGGGTTGGCTTTGGCGAGGTGGCCGACCAGTGTGCCGTAGGGGGCTGGTTCCGGGTCCAGCATCAGCGGCGCGTGGCTGGCGATCATGCCGTCCTCGGTCATCGACACGAGCGTGGCGAGGCCGCCCGCCTTGATCAACGCGTGCAGGACGGCGGTGCGATCTTCGTTGAAATGGGCGGGGATGTACATGGTTGGGACGTCCGGCAAAGTCGTGGGTGGCCGGGCCAAGCCCGGCCATGACGAAACAGAGAAGTCTCGCTCGCCCCTTTGATCAGCATCAGGGCGGCCAGCGGTGACCGCCGGAGACGATCAAGCCATCACAATCGGATGCAACGGAAGGATCGTTTCCGGTGCATCTGATCAGTCCAATTCTACAGCGCGCCGCCGCGCCGTCCCGCCATCGCGCCGAGACGCAACCGCAGGGCGTTCAGTTTGATGAAGCCCTGGGCATCGACCTGATCGTAGGCGCCCTGATCGTCCTCAAATGTGACAACCTTCATCGAATACAGGCTGTTGGGGCTTTCGCGGCCGATGCAGGAGACGTTGCCTTTATACAGCTTCAGCCGCACCCGGCCGCTGACGCTGGCCTGACTGACGTCGATCAGGGCTTGCAGCATCCGCCGCTCCGGGCTGAACCAGAAGCCGTTGTAGATCAGTTCGGCATAGCGCGGCATCAGGCTGTCCTTCAGATGCGCCGCCTCGCGATCCAGGGTGATGCTCTCGATCGCACGATGGGCCGCCAGCAGGATCGTGCCGCCGGGTGTTTCGTACACGCCGCGCGACTTCATGCCGACGAAGCGGTTTTCCACCAGATCCAGCCGGCCGATGCCGTTGGCTTTGCCGAGTTCGTTCAGCCGGATCAGGATGGAAGCCGGCGACATCGCCACGCCGTCGATCGCCGTCGGATCGCCGTTGGCAAAATCCATCGAGATCACGGTCGCTTTGTCCGGCGCATCCTCGGGGCGGATGGTGCGCTGATAGACGGCCTCGTCCGCCTCGACAGCGGGATCTTCGAGGATCTTTCCCTCGGACGACGAGTGCAGCATGTTGGCATCGACGCTGAATGGCGCCTCGCCGCGCTTGTCCTTGGAGATGGGGATCTGGTGCTTTTCGGCGAATTCCAGCAGGCGGGTGCGGCTGGTCAGCTCCCATTCGCGCCAGGGGGCGATGATCTTGATGTCGGGCTTCAGGGCATAGTACGCCAGTTCGAACCGCACCTGGTCGTTGCCCTTGCCGGTCGCGCCGTGCGCCACCGCGTCGGCGCCGACCAGCTCGGCGATCTCGATCTGGCGTTGCGCGATCAGCGGGCGGGCGATGGACGTGCCCAGCAAATATTGGCCCTCGTACACCGTGTTGGCGCGGAACATCGGGAAGACGAAGTCTTTGACGAAGGTCTCGCGCAGGTCATCGATGAAGATTTCCTTCACGCCGGCCATCTCGGCCTTCTTGCGCGCCGGTTCCAGTTCCTCGCCCTGACCGAGGTCGGCGGTGAACGTGACGACCTCGCATTTATAGGTCGTTTGCAGCCAGCGCAGGATCACGCTGGTATCTAATCCGCCCGAATAGGCGAGAACGACCTTCTTCACATCCTTGACGGCCATGGCGCTGAAAATCTCCTGACTTTGTGCGGCCGGAGTAGCGCCGGGAAACCCCATCGCGCAAGCCGTGACACGGCCGGACTCTGACTCCGGCCGTCCCGCGGACGAATTCGCGCGAAAAACAGCGAAATTCGGCATGGCTTTAAGCGAATATTAACCAAATCCAGCGACAGTCGCGGGCATGACCCATTCCCCGCAGGCTGGTCCGTTCATTCACACCACGCCGCATCGAGTGTGGCGGTGTTTGCCCTCCACGCTGCGCCGCGGGGCACTGGCGCGAGTCACCGGATGGATCGCGCCGAAGCCATCGTCCGATAACCGGGCCGAGAGCGCGCATGCCAGCGGCATCGCGATCGCCGGTGAGTTCAGCCGAGCCTCCGGAGTGGGCGAATCCGCTCGCTTGATGGCGATGGCCGCTCGGCGGATGGGCCTGGCGGTGTGGACCATCGATCTGCCACCGCCGGTCGATCCGCGGCCGGAGGTCGCCTACGTCCCGACCGATCCGCCGCCAGACGGCGTGCCATTGGTGCTGCATGTGAACGCGCCGACGTTGCCGCTGGCGCTGCTGCGTCTGCCCGGCCGTCTTGTCCGCAACCGACCGATCGTCGGCTACTGGGCGTGGGAAATCCCCGAGGTACCGCCGGACTGGCGGCCCGCTTTGGCCTGCGTCGATCAGGTCTGGGTCCCGTCGCGATTCACCGCCGCGACGTTGGAGCTGCTGTTGCCCGGTCGGGTCCGGGTGGTGCCACCGCCGCTGGGACTCGTGCCGCCGGTTGCCTCAAACAAGAAACGGGCGGCGTTCGGTTTGCCAGCCGAGGCGGTTGTGGTGCTGGTTTCGTTTAACCTGGCGTCATCATTCGCACGCAAGAACCCGTTCGCAGCGATCGCCGCTTTCCGGACGGCGTTCGCTGACCGGCGCGACCGCATTTTGGTTTTGAAAGTCAGCCATCCGGAGCACGCACTGGCCGACTTTCTGCGCCTGACGCAGGCCACGCAGGCACCGAACATCCGCGTTCTCAGTGAGCCGCTGTCGCCGGAGGACAGTCACGCCCTGACCGCATGCGCCGACATCGTGCTGTCGCTGCATCGCGGCGAAGGGTTCGGGCTGGTGCTGGCCGAGGCCATGCTCCTCGGCAAACCCGTCATCGCCACCGGTTGGTCCGGCAACACCGGCTTCATGGACCGTTCGAATGCGGCCCTCGTTGATTACCGGCTGATCCCGGCGCGCGATGACCGATGGGTCTATCGCGGCCTTTGGGCAGAGCCCGATGTCGCGCAGGCGGCATCGCTGCTGCGCACGCTTGCGGATGATGCGGCTCAGCGAACCGCCTTGGGTGAGCGTGCCCGAACCAGTGTCCTGGCCCGGCTGGATGGACACGAACTGGCGGCCGCCGTGGCAGGCCTGCCGTGAAAATCCTGGTCTGGCAGTGGGGACGCCGTGGCGCCGGTCCTCGCTTCGGGGCCTGTCTCGCCGCCGCGCTGCGGGGCCGGCCGGGGATCGAGGTCGTTCTGTCGCTATGCCGGGATGCCGAGATCATGGCCGGGCCGGATGCGCCGGTTTGCGAGCTGCCGGTACGGACCTACCGAGGGATTGCATCATTCCTTATGCGTGTGGCGACCGCGCCGGTGGCGCTCCTGTTGCTGATGGTCCGGTTGCGGCGGGTGCGGCCGGATCTGGCGATCTGCGCCATGCCGGGGCCGCTGGACCTGCTGATGGCGCTGGCGCTGCGGCCGTTCGGCACCACGCTGGTGGTGGTGGTGCACGAGGCTGAGGCGCATCCCGGCGACGGGTTCCCGTTCCAGATGCTGTTGCAACGCCTTCTGTGCCGCTGTGCCGGCGGATTGGCGGTTCTGTGCGCGCATGTCGGGACGCAGTTGACCGATCAGGGGCTGGCCGGCCGCCCCCCCACCAGGCTGATCCGGTTTGAACACCCACCGTTCGCGTTTCATTTGCCTGACCGGGATCGATCGGCGGGGCCAGCGCGGCTGCTCTTTTTCGGCCGGTTGTTGCCTTACAAGGGACTCGACCTACTGGCCGGCGCTTTGGCTTTGCTGCCGCCGGATACCGACATTGCCGTGCGCATCGTCGGGTGCGGACCGGAGTCGCCCGCACTCGCCGCGTTACGCCGATGCACCGGCGTCATCGTCGAGAATCGTTGGGTGCCGGAGACCGAAATCGGCTCCCTTTTGGCGTGGTCCGACGCGCTGATCCTGCCATACCGCGAGGCCAGCCAGAGCGGTGTCGCAGCGGCGGCGCTGGCGGCCGGCCGGCCGGTGATCGCCACCCGGGTCGGCGGCCTGCGGGAGCAACTGTCCAACGCGCCCCTGGCGGTGATGTGCGAACCGGAGGCGGCCAGCCTGTCCGATGCCATCCAACTATGGCTGCAAGCACCGCGGCAGATCGCGCCTCGCTTCGATTCCACCACTGCCTGGAGGCAGGCAGCGTCCGACTTAATGGTGGCGATAGAGGCCGTACTCCCAGCCAAACCCGGGCACCCCATGACCGGGCTTGGCTGTCCGAACGGGTCGCCGGCTGGGAAGACGATCACGGCATTGGGCGGACGGCGCCAATGACGTCTTTTTCACTTGCACAGGAGGCGCCAATGGCGTATTCAACGCATGACTGACGAACTGATGACCGTGGCGGAAACGGCTCCGTTTATCCGACAGGCGGCGAAGCTGTGGACTGACGATGATCGTAACGCGTTCGTGGACTTTATCGCGGCGAATCCCGATGCGGGCGACATTATCCCGGATACCGGTGGCCTGCGTAAGGTCCGCTGGGGTCGTCCCGGGATCGGCAAGCGCGGCGGGGTGCGGGTTATCTACTTTTACCACGATGACTCGATGCCGCTGTATTTGCTGCTGATTTACGCCAAAGCCGAACGGGAAAACTGGACCGGGGACGAAAAGCGGCATGCCAAGGCGCTGACCGATAGCATCCGGCAAACCTATAGAAGGCATTAGACGATGACCAAATTCGGTGAAGCGCTGATCGAAAGCCTGGGCGATGCGCTGGCGCACGCCCGTGGCGAAGCCTCCGGCGTACGGGTTCACACCGTCGCGCTGCCGGATGTGCGCGCGATCCGCCGCAAGCTGCATATGTCGCAACAGGTTTTCGCGGAAACCTACCGGATTCCGTTGCCGACGCTGAAGAACTGGGAGCAGGGCCGCCGCCATCCGGACGCCCCGGCCGCGGCGTACCTCGTGGCGATTTCGCGTCTGCCCGGGGAAGTCAGCGCGGCACTGGCGCAGGACTGCTGATCACAAGCCCATTGCCAGCGACCGTCCGCGCCAACATGATCCCGCCGAAACCAGGGGATCGACCGACTTGCCCATTCGCGCCGTCTGCTTCGATGTCGGGGAAACCCTGATCGACGAAACCCGTCACTGGATCGAGTGGGCGGCCTTCCTCGGCGTCCCTGCCATGACCCTGTTCACCGCCATCGGCGTGACGATGGAGCGCGGTCAGTCGCTGCGGCGCGTGTTTGAGATCTTCAAGCCGGGCATGGACCCCGGCACCGCCCGCAGGCTGCGTGCCGAACAGGGCTGGATTTATGATTTTACGGCGGATGACCTCTATCCGGACGCGATTCCCTGCCTGACCACCCTGAGAGAGCGCGGCTATAAAGTGCTGATTGCCGGCAACCAACCGGTGGAAGCCGAGGCCGCGCTGCTGCGCCTGGATGTTCCCGCCGATCTGATCGCCAGTTCGGCCGGCTGGGGCGTTTCGAAACCCGATCCCAAGTTCTTTGCCAAGGTGATCGAGGCCGCCGGAGAGCCGCCTGAATGCATCGCCTATGTCGGTGACCGGCTCGACAACGACGTTCTGCCGACCCTTGCCGCCGGCATGAAGGCGGTGTTCGTGCGCCGCGGCCCATGGGGCTGGATGCATGCGGAAATGCCCGACATCGAGCGCGCCCATGTCCGGCTGGACAGTTTGCTCGACCTGCCTGACCGTTTGGCCGTCCTGTGACCGGCTTCGATCCCGCCGCCGCCGGGTGGCGTGCTTTGCCGGGGGCTGCCATGCCGGCCGGCCTGGGCATTCCCTGGGCACGGCGGGTGGACGGCGCGTGGCACTATGGATTGCTCACCACGGCCGAACACGCGAACAATAACGGCATTGTCCATGGCGGCGTGCTGACGGCCTTTGCCGATCACGGACTGAGTTTCCTGGCCTGGGAGGCGGCGGATCGCGGCAGTTGTGCCACGATCCAGCTCAACACCCATTTCCTGGACGGCATTCGGCCGGGCGAGTTTATCGAATTGCGTGGCGAGGTCACACGGCGCACGCAGGGGCTGGTGTTCGTGCGCGGTGTGATCGGCGTCCGGAAACAGGAGAGCATCCGGGAGGTCGGCGCGGTGGATGGGATATGGCGGGTCCTGCGGCCAAGGGTTGCCGAATGACCACATCGGTCTGGCTTACGATCGCCGTGCCGGACTGACGCGACCAAAACAACGGCCGCGCCCTTTTGTTTCGGCGCGAGCCTGCCTATTTGAGACATCGCGCCATAAAGGACATGTGATGGACATCAACCCCGATCCACAGCAGGGAAAGCGGGGCAAGCTGACCCTGGCGATCGATGTCGGAGGGACCCGGTTGAAAGCCGGATTGCTGGATGCGACCGGCACAATGGTCGCCGGTCCCAATCGCGTGGACACGCCGTCGCGTCCGGTGCCTCAGACCGTGGTCGAGGCGCTCGTCAACCTCGCCAGTCCACTCGGTCACTTCGACCGGATTTCCGTGGGATTTCCCGGAGTCGTGCGGGCCGGGCAGGTGTTGACCGCGCCGAACCTGGGAACCGCGGACTGGCACCATTTTCCGCTGGCGGCCGCGCTGACCGACAAACTTGGCAAACCGGTGCGGATGCTCAATGACGCCGAGGTGCAGGGCCTTGGTGTGATCTCAGGTAAGGGGCTGGAGTGCGTGATCACCCTCGGCACCGGGATGGGATTCGCGCTGTTCCAGGACAGCCGTCCGTCGCCACATCTGGAACTGAGCCACCACCCGATCCACAAAGGGAAGACCTACGATCAGTTCATCGGCGCCGCGGCGTTCAAATCCGTCGGCCGTGCCCGCTGGAACCGCCGCTTGCACAGGGTTCTGGCGAATATCACGACGCTGGTTGGCTTCGATACGCTTTACATCGGCGGCGGCAATGCCAAGCAGGTGGACATCGCACTGCCGTCGAATGTGGAGATTGTATCGAATGAGGCGGGGATCACCGGTGGAGTCCGCTTATGGGACCGAGCGCTGGATTTTGCGTTCGCGGCGGGTGGATGACAACACCCCCAAACGCATCAAGGCCCGGACGAGCCGGGCCTTGATGGTTGGGCAATGCGAAAGCCGATTGGTCTATGCCGCGCGGCGGGCCGCCAAAGCGGTTGGCAATTGGGCAATCGCCTGGTCGATCAGAACGGCATCGGCGTCAGCGGAAATACCCTCGGCCATCACCTGACGTGCGGCCGTTGTAGCAATGTCGGCGGCGGCGAGACGAACGTCATCGACAGCGGCCTTCTCGGCGGCCGCGATCCGGTCGATCGCCATCTGCTCGCGACGCTTGGCCGAGAATTCGGCCTCGGCCGCGGCAGCCGCGGTCAGACGTCCGGCTTCGGCACGTGCACCGGCGATCAGCACCTTGGCTTCCGCCAGGGCGTCCAACCGCTGCTTTTCAGCGTCGCGCAGCATCGCTTCGGCTTCCCGGCGAAGCCTGGAGGCTTCCTCGAGTTCAGCCTTCACGCTGACAGCGCGGGCGTCCAGCATCCCGGACAACGCGCCCCAGATTTTTTTGCCGAACAGAATAAAGAACAGAAAAAACGCAACGACGACCCAGTTTTTGGGATCGGCGAAAAAGCTTTCCTCGTGGTTCATCGTGGCGTCTCCTGTTTAACCGATACCGCGAGCGGCCAAAGCCGACCCGATCGCGCTATCCAGACGACCGGCGTCCGGCGCGGTGCCGGTCAACCGGGTGACCACGGTGGCGGCGGTTTCCGTTGCGACCTGACGGATCGCGCTCATCGCCGAGGCACGCGCCCGGGTGATCTGCGCTTCCGCGTCCTGCAACTGCTTTTCCAACCGAGTGTTGAGTGTCTCGGCCTGAGCGGCGGCGGCGGACTTGGCGTCATTCAGCGCGGCGTTGATGGCCGCCTGCGATTCCGCACGGGCCATGGCGGTGGCCTGATCGGCCTCCGCCATGCCGGCATCGGCACTGGCCTTGGCCGACCGGGCCTCATCCAGATCGCGGAAGATTTTCGTCGCCCGCTCTTCCAGAACCGAGGCCACCATCGGCAGGCCGGTGGTGGACAACACCCAATAGAGGAACCCGAAGATGAGCGCGCCCCAGACAACCTGACTCAGCGTGAGCGGAGTCGTGAAGTCGAGCTGAGGCATGCCTTTCGCCATCGCGGCGGCGGGCAGCATGAGCAAACCGGCTCCCAGGAGCGGCATGGTCCAGCGGGACATCTTCATGGTGTGTGTCGGGCGCAAACGAGTTGCGCCCGCCTTTATCAGACGAAGAGGATGATGAAGGCGATAACCAGCGCGTACAACGCGACGGCTTCGGTCAACGCAAAGCCAAGAATGGCAAGCGGAAACACGCTGGCGCGTGAGGCCGGGTTGCGGGCCACGCTGGTCACGAGCGATCCGAAGATCGTGCCCATGCCGACGCCGACTCCAGCGAGAGCAATCATAGCAATGCCGGCACCCAGCATCTTGGCGGAAGCGACGTCCATAGTCCGAGTTCCTTTCGTTATCCGGTCGCGCGAACGGAGAAGTCCGTCCGGTTGTTCAGGGGGTTGTTAAGGGGAGATCAGTGCAGGTGAACCGCATCATGAAGATAGATGCAGGTCAGGATCGCAAAGACGTAAGCCTGCAGGGTGGCCACCAGCAGCTCGAAACCGATCAGCATCGTGTTGACACCGAGCGAAAGAGCGGCCGGGAAGTAACCCAGCAATCCGAGGCCGCCCAGCATGACGATGAATGATCCGAAGACCTCCAGCATCACGTGGCCCGCCATCATGTTGGCGAACAGACGTACCGAAAGGGAGATGATGCGCGAGAGATAGGAGATTATCTCGATCGTGACCATCAGCGGCGCGAGCGCCTTCGGTATGCCCTGCGGCACAAAGTAGGTGAACCAGTGCAGGCCGTGTTCCTTGATGCCGACGAACGTCACCAACAGGAAGACCGTCAGCGACAGCGCCAGGGTCACCATCACATGGCTGGTGAAAGTGAAGAACAGCGGAAACACGCCCAGCAGGTTACCAAACAGAATGAAGAAAAACAGAGTGAACACGAACGGGAAGTATTTACGGCTCTTGGGGCCGCCAATCGTTTCCGTGCACATGCCCATGATGGTTTCGTAACCCATCTCGGCGGCCGATTGGAGTCGGCCGGGGACCATGGCGCGGGGCTTCATGCCCAGCCACAGCAGTCCCATGACGCCCAGGCCGGCGACAACCATCATCAGGTTGGATTGGGTGAAGTTCACCGAACCACCCACGGCGCCCAGAGCCGAATGAAGCTGGAATTGTCCCAGCGCGTCGATGCTATTCGAACCTTCCGCCGCCACGCTGTGCGCTCCTACTCTCTATCCGACTGCTTTGGCGCGAAAAGACGCCAAAGATTCATAACCCCGGCCGCGCCGCCCAGGGGTACGAACACGGCTGTCAGGATCGGGGTGGTATGGAAAATTCGATCCAGCCCGTATCCGATGGCGACCGCCACCACAAGGGCCGAAACCAATTCTACCCCAACCCGCGCGCCGATTCCCCATGCGGAACCGCCAAGGCCATCCTGTACGGGCGGCTTCGGCGGGGCATCGAGACCCTGCTTGCTTCGGGCGGCTTTGAGACGATCCTCGAAAGAGGGGTCCGAACCGCCAGGATCCTGGCTCATGCTCGCTCCTGGCAACATTACGTGCCGGAAAGCCGGCGCTTGCTACCGACGGGGGGGGCGGGTGTCAAGAACGCTTGGGCGATTAAAGTGTGGGTACGACACACAGCGTAGCCGGATGGCCACTGTAAAGGGGGTTGGAGGCAAAAAAAGTGCGGCTGACGCCGTTGCAGCCAACGTGCCGGAACGGGCCGATCATTCCATCAGCCGTTGACGTTTACCTCCTGCCATTGCGCGTCCTTCGAGGAGGGACGACAGGGGGCATCAACGGCCGCTGATATCAGAAATGCAATCGTTGACTGTTTCGAGCTGGCTCGCGTTAGACGGCGCGGACTCTCCTCATCGGGTCCGCTGTCCGGGTTCATCCGGCGAATTTCCGTCTGTTTATGTCAGTTTTCGCAACGGTCGGTGCGTCATATCATCAAGATCCCGCGTCCAATTTATAGGATAATTGCGGTTTCATGGTTGTTGCGTGTGCAACTTTCGCTGCTAGAATGAGGTCAGACACGACAACTCTGGTCCGCTTGCCGCGCCAGCCCTTTGGAGACACGACATTGACCAGGCTAACCTCCTTCGCCGTCGCGCTCACGGCGCTCACGATAGCCGCGCCAACCCTTGCCCGGGCAGGAACGGAGACTTTCAGTGCGACGATCTCCACGCAAGTCGATATTTCCCATTTGGATTACACCGCCGAATATTACCTGGCATCGTTCGACACGTCGCTCGGGACTTTGACGGGCGTCACGCTGGGCTACACCAGCAACATCACCGCCGAAGTCGATATCTACAACACCTATGGCGGGTCGTCGGAGGCGTACGCCGGCGCTACCGCAACGGTCTCGGTGAACCTGACCGGACCGGACGGGTCCATTGTCTATACCACGGCTCAGGCCGGTCCGTTTGCGGGAGCCGTGGCGGCAGCCGATCCCTCTATCGGTCTCTCCATGGCCGCTCTGGCGGGTAATACGGCGACCGACACCAGTTATACCGAGGTTACCGGCGACCTGAGCGCATATGAAGCCCCGGGCGGCGCGGATGTCGCCTTCATAGCCACCAACACGGATGGCGGCAGCTATACCGGCGACGCCAGTAGCGCGCCCGATGGCACAATGTTTTTCAGTGGTGACGCGACTGCCGGCGGCACGGCATCCGTCACCTATACATATACCACCGCCACCCATGGCACCCCGGTTCCAGAGCCCGCAACCATGTCGATCTTCTGTCTCGGGCTGATGGGGCTGCGCGCGGTCCGTCGGCGCGGTTAACAAGCCGACAGCCCGCCCGCCCTGTCGGAGTCTCAGGCGCCGATCGGGGATGGACTGAGAGCTATTACTCGACCCACGAAACGGCCAGCCGAGACGCTGGCCGTTTTTTTTGGCAAATATCGGGTCGAGGCCGCGCCCTGGCGCGAAAACCTCCCACAATCGCCTGGTATTCTCATCGTTCTGGCGGTTTATCCCAGCTAACCGTGGCCGCGCCTCTTGGCGTCAGCGGCTGATATTCATCTGTCCCCGAGATTATGCGGATCGGCGGCACGAGCACATGTTTGGCCACGCTCAGAACCGGGCCCCGCCGGCTTTCCTCGATGGATGCCGGCATCGAGTGGCAAGCGAGCCGAGTGGTCGTTCGAGTCGTCGAAACGACGGCCTCAGCCCGATTCTTCGCGGTTCGGACCCGTCGACATCCTTCAGGTATGGATTTGCATGGGAGCCCTGCACTGAACGCTTTTCTTGGCAAAACCTTCCTCAAAGCCAAACCTGGCGCTCAATCGGCGAGACCTGGCAATTTCAACCGGTAGCTGTGATCGCCCCCAGTTCCCGTTCATTGAAGCCCGTGCGGCGCCTCAACAGGCGAAAATGGCGCCGGTAATGGCCCACTTGGGCGGGTGTGGCAGTATGGTTCACATATTTACCGGGGATCGTTTTGCCCTCGGCATGGGCTTATCTGACAGCGCTTCGATACGGCAGGGAGGTCGTGGCGCAACGATCTGAAATGGCAAATCCAAATATTGGTATGTTTCTCGTTTTTTACTATTGCATGTCGTCATATTTCTGCTAAACACCCTGTATCGAAACCAACCCCAGGCCGCTGACTGTAGCGGCCGACCGGAGACTGAACGTTGAATAAGTTGGCCCTTGCCGCCATTGCGCTCACTGCCTTCGCTACGGCCGAGCCAATCTGTGCGCGGGCGACAGTTGTGACGCAGACGTTCAGTGACACCCAGACGACATTCGCGAATGCGACTGGTGCCAACACCTATGAGCTGCCATCTTTCGACACGGCGCTCGGGACGCTGACCGGCGTCACGCTGAGCTTCAGCGTCACCACCACCGCCAAAGCAGAAGTCCTGGATTTGTCTGCCAGAGCGACGGCCTACAAAAACGCCGCGGCCTCGTTCACGTTTACCCTGTCCGGACCCAGTGGCGCTGTCGTTACAGACATCGCCACCGCCGGGCCGGCGTCCGGCACCACGATTGCCCGCATGGCCTATGAGAACATAGCCGCGACCACGACAACGACCATCAGCAATTCCGTTGCCGTTTCCAGTTTTGCTGCTTATGAAACCTCGTCCACTGGCGAAATATCCGTCGTCGTCGATAGCGCCGGTGTGATGGGTCATTATTCGGGTACCGGCAGCGGAGTGGCCTTTGGCGGTGCATTTACCGGCGACGGCGGAACCGAGTCGGTCACCTATACTTATACGCTCCCCTCCCTCTCGGGTCCTGGTGTTGGCGGGTCGCATCTCGGCGGTGGACCGAGCGGAAGCCACTCCGGTGCCGCTGTTCCGGAGCCGGCCACCTTGTCGATTTTCTGTCTTGGTCTGCTCGGAATGTGCGCCGCCCGCCGGCGCGTTTGACCAGCCGCTGATTTCGCCCGGCATCTGGCCGCTGCTTTGACTTATTCGCGAGCGGCAGGCTCTATTGATTGGCATCTCCGCCATACCATTAACCTTGGCTGCATCCCGTTCGACCGGGGTTTCAACGTCAGGGTCTATTGAAACCTATCATTCCGTGGTTAGCCGTGTTGTCGGTATTCCCTCTGTGGCTGCGATCTGGGATGACGCTGTCGACATTGAGCGGCCCCACCGATCGGCCAGTAGTTAAGGCCCTTGCGTGATGTCCCGACGCGAAGGACCGCGTACAAAAGCCGCCGTTGATGCCGCCTCTTGGTTCTGATTGTATGCCCAGACTTGTCCGAGCCCCTATCGCGGCACGGATAGTTTGACAGGCCCGGCCATGGCGGATGTGGAATAGCCGTAGGTCAATGCCACTGACGGCTAATATTATAAACACGTCTCGTTGCCCCATCGTCCTGGCGGAGCATGTCCCAACGAGCCGTGTCGGCTTTGTCTGATGCGCGCGGATGAAATCGATCCCTCCACGAATATTGGCCTGGCCGGCGCCACGCGCGCCCATCTGGCTGCATCAACTGATGCCGAAGTGCCAGTCAGACCCCATGCCCGACCGAGTCGCCGGAACGGTTGCCGAAAGTGTGCCGCTTCGCTGTTCGGAGGTTGGCGTCTGACGATGTGTATGGCTGATACGCCTTGTACGCATTTTCGGCATGTCCCTCATACCCAGACCGGAGCTCCCCCGAAGATGCTTGGGAGTTTCAACCAGTAGGTGTAACCGCGCCCGGTTCGCTGTCGGAGCGGCTCGAGGCGCGCCGCAACAGTCGAGTTATCGGCCGTTGAGGCCGTTTTCCGCGCCAGTGGGCGGATTATTTGAAGATTTCGCGGAAATTGCATCGCGCCCGGGGCGGGTTCATCGGTCAATGTTTTGATGTCCCAGCGGTTGGCGCTGCAACATTCTGATATGCCACTCAAGTAGAAATACAAATAAAAACACGTTTCTCGTTTTTTAATGATTGTGTGTCGCCGCGTTTCTGCTAAACGACAATTACTGAAATCAACCCAGGCCACTGACTGCGGTGGCTGCCCGGAGACTGAACGTTGAATAAGTTGGCCCTCGCCGCCATTGCGCTCATTGCCTTCGCTACGGCCGAGCCAATCTGTGCGCGGGCGACAGTTGTGACGCAGACGTTCAGTGACACCCAGACGACATTCGCGAATGCGACCGGTGCCAACACCTACGAGTTGGAATCATTCGATACGGCGCTCGGGACGCTGACCGGCGTCACACTGAGTTTCAGCGTCACCACCACCGCTGAAGCGGTCGTCTTGGATTTGAGTGCCAAAGCCACGGCCTATAAAAACGCCACGGCCTCGTTCACGTTCACCATGTCCGGACCGGGTGGCGCTGTTGTTACAGACATCGCCACCGCCGGGCCGGCGTCCGGCACCACGACTGCGCGCGTGCTCAGTCAGACCGTGGCCGCGACGAAGACAACGACCACCAGCAATTCCGTTGCGGTTTCCAGTTTTGCTGCATATGAAACCTCGTCCACCGGCGAAATATCCGTGGTTGTCGATAGCGCCGGTGTGATGGGTAAATATTCTGGCAGCGGCAGCGGAGTGGCTTTTGGGGGTGCATTTACCGGCGACGGCGGCACCGAGACGGTCACTTATACTTATACGGCTTATACTGCGCCCCCACCCGTGGGCGGTGGCCTTAGGACGGGCACAGGCTCAAGCGGCCTTGGGCCGAGCGTTAGCCACGGTGGCTCCGCGGTTCCGGAGCCAGCGACGATGTCGATCTTCTGTCTTGGACTGCTTGGGATGTGCGCGGCCCGCCGCCGCGTTTGACCGCCCGGTAGTTCCCGGCATTCCGCCGGCGTGTTACCGGCCGGCATCGGGATCGGCTCTTGCTTGCCACCGCCATGGTTCGGCTTAACCGGGCGACTTCTGGCATGGTCATGCCGCAATGGTTGGCCCCGGCAAGCCGGGCCATCACGTTGGTGGAATGGCAGAACGTCATGATCATCGCTGACTGGTGTCACCTGTCGGACAGTCATGCCTGTTCATCGGATGGCAGGGCGTTCCGCTATGGCGAGTCCGTCTCAATTTTAACACTACACCATGCTACACAAGCGAGCTCGGCCGAACCCCAACCAGCGCCGCGATTGCCTCCAGCCGGCGGCGTCCTCCTCCAGCCGATGAACATTACGGGCCTTGCCGAACAGAAGAACCTTCAAGCCGCCAAACCCAGCGACTGGGTGCGCACCAGTCGCGCATACAGCCCATCGTCGGCGACCAGGGACGCATGCGTGCCCATCTCCACGGCCTTGCCATCAGCCAGCGCCACCACAAGATCGGCATCGCGCACCGTCGATAGCCGGTGCGCGATCACGATGGTGGTGCGTCCGGCGCGCAGTTTCGCCAATGCCATCTGCACGGCGGCCTCGCTTTCCGCGTCCAGCGCGCTGGTGGCCTCATCCAGCAGCAAAATCCGCGGGTTGCGCAGCAAAGCCCGCGCCAGGGAGATACGCTGGCGCTGGCCGCCGGACAGGCGGCCGCCGCCTGATCCGACGATGGTGTCGTAGCCCAGCGGCAGCGCCGCGACGAAAATGGAGGCGTAGGCAGCTTCACCAGCCGCCTCGATCTCAGCGCGGCTGGCGTCCGGGCGGCCCAGCGCGATGTTGGCGGCGATGGTGTCGTCGAACAGCAGCGCGTCCTGGCCGACATAGGCGATGTTGTCGCGCAGACTGGCGAGCGTGACCGAGCGGACATCCACGTCGTCGATGCTGACTGTCCCGGTGGTGGCATCGTGCAGCCTGGGGATCAGGGCCAGAGCGGTGGATTTGCCGGCTCCGGATGGTCCGACCAGGGCGACGGTCTGGCCGGGCAGCGCCTGGAATGTCAGGCCGTCCAGCCCGACTCGCCCGTCCGGATAGACGAAGCCGACATTGTCGAAGCGCACATGTCCGAACCCGGGCGGCAGAGGCACGGCGCCAGGAAGATCCTGGATTCGCGCGGGTTCGTCGATCACGGCGAACACCCGGACGAGGCCGGCCAGCCCCTCTTGCAAGGCCGTGTTCAGCGAACCCAGTGCGCGCAGCGGTCGCGCGGCGAGCAGCAGGGCGCCGACAAAGGCACTGAAATCACCCAGGGTGTGGTCGTTGGCGGTGGCGCGCCAGGCCTCGAACGCGATGACCATGGCGACGGCGATGCCGCCAAGCACTTCCAGCACCGGTTCGACGCGGGAGCGGCTTTTGGTGATGCCCAACAAGGTCCGATACAGCGACTGGAAGGTGGCGCCGGCGCGTTTGATTTCGATCGGTTCCAGGCGGTAGGCGCGAACGGTGCGGGCCTGGGCGAAACTTTCGTTCAGCAGCGCCGCCGTCTCGCCCATCGTTTCCTGCATCCCGCCCGAGGCTCGGCGCACGCGCTTGCCGATGCGCTGAATCGGCACGGCGGCGAGCGGATACAGCAGGGCGGACATGAGAGAGAGCAGCGGGTCCATGTAGATCATCGACCCCACCAGCCCGACGACGGTGACAACGTCGGCGGCACCCTGCACCGTCCGCATCATCGCGCCGCCGATCATGGTGGCGTCGGTGGTGAAGCGGGTGGCGAGCTGGGCCGGGGCCTCGCGTTCGATGCGGGCGAGGTCGGTGCGGGTCAGGTGGGCGAACATGCGGTTCTGCAGGTCGCGGATCACCCGCAGCATCAGGTCCTGTGACTCGACGCTTTGAAAATACTGTGAGAGTGCTTTCAGGCAGGTGACCAGGATCACCAGCAGCGGAATCTGCCACGCGATCCGGGGATCGGAGTGCGCGAACAGAATGCCGGCGTATTGCAGGACCAGCGGATACAGCGCCGTCGAGGCGGCCATCGCGAAGCTGAGGAACAACACCAGGGCGAGCGTGGCCTTATAGTGGCGGATATACTCCCGCCAGAGCCGGGTCAGCAGATAGCGAGTTCCGTTGGCATTTTGGGCGATCTTCATGCGGGCAGTAGGTGCCCCAGTGGTGGAACAAAATCAAACAGATCGTAGCCAGGACGTCACCCTTTGGATCACCGCGTCCTCTCGCCCACGATAGAAATGGTCGCAGTCGGGGATGATATCGACGTCGCACGGCCCGCCCGATCGGGCTTGGAACGCTTCGGCCGGGTAGTTGTCCGCGCTTTCCTGATCGCCGCGCAGAAACAGCGTCGGGCAGGTGATGCGCGGCGCGAGTTCCAGCATGTCGGGCATGGCGCTGGCTCGGTCCAGGAAGCTTTCCGCCGTGATGACGTACCACCAACCGGGCATCAGCATCAGGTCGCGGCCTCGGCCGGCGGCGACCATTGCGTGCGCCTGAGCGGTGATTTCGTCGAGTCGATCCGCCGCCATCAGACCGGCGGCGCTGCTGCGGCGCACTCCGTCACGGCCGCCACCGTGGGCGGACAGCAGGATCAGCGCCGGCGTGTCAGGATGCGCCACGACATGCGGGATCGACAGCATGCCGCCATTGCTGTGGCCGATGATCACTGGCGGCGGAAAACCTTGCTGTCGCATCCAGGCGGCGGCGAGGCGGTTGTCCTCGATTCCCTCGCTGGTCAGTTGGAAGGCCGCGCCCTCCGCCGCGCGGCTGTCGCGGATGCTGAGGATGTCGTGGCCGCGGCGGTTGAAGGCGAGACAAGCGTATCCCATCGCGGTCAGTGCCGGCGGCAGGAAGCGGGGCGCGCCGGTGTAGAAGTTCATCGTGTTGCCGTGGAACAGCAGGACGGCGCCGGTTGGGGTCGTGTCCGGGAGGTGCAGCGCGCCATCGAGCGGGATGGTGTCGGTCGGGATGGAAATCAGTTCGGTGCGCATGACCACTCCTTACTCGCTGGGATTGGCGACCCGGGTTTCGGTAATGCGGTGCTGGGCAGGATTGGTTGCCAGAAGCGGCGGAACAATTTGCCTGGCGGCGTTTGGGGGCCACTGGGTCTGAGAAGGTGGGTGCCGGCTGCCGACAGCATGGTGGGTTCCCCCTGTTTTGGTGAGTCATGCAGAGGAAAGCGGATTGGGTCAAATGCAGAGCGGCGACGATTCTGGTACCGTTTCCGGCGTGGCCGCTATGTCGCCGGCGAAGGTTCATCCCCGACCATCCGCGTGTGCGTCACGAGCAAGTCTGGCAGCTTTTTTTCGACGGCAGCCCAAACTAACCGATTGTCGATCGTGGCGTAGGCGTGGATGAGAACATTGCGAAATGCGATGATCTCATGAACCTCAGGTATCGCCGCTGCGTCCGGCGCAGGTAGGCAAGGGCATCACCGGTGATCTCGAACTGGCGGAAAATGGTGGGACGGGCGTCAACCTGAGTCATTGCCGGAGTTTTATACCATGATCGCGGGCACATCGCGACACGGATCATGTCAGCCCGTACCATGCCCCTCGTCCGGCCCCGTGGGGCGTGAGGTGCCCCGCCTTGGTCAGGGCTTTGACGTGGTCGCGGACGGTGCCTCGGCTTTGGCCGGTGAGCCTGACCGCCGCCGCGATCGTCATGCGACCGTGCTCGCGGGTGAATTCCAGGATCTGCACGGACAGATCCGGTAGAGTACCGAGCACGATCTGTTCACGGTCGATTTTGCGTTCGAGGTTTCGTTTCTGCTGTTGCAAGGCGTTCAGAAGGAACTCGATCCACGGGTTCCAGTCGGGCGCGCCGGTTCGGATGGTTCCCTGCGTCCGCCGCAAGGCAACGTAATAGGCCTCCTTGCTTTGCTCGATGACGCTTTCCAGGGAACTGTACGGCACGTAAGCATAACCGGCGCGCAAAAGAAGCAATGTCGTCTATACGCGGGACAGGCGGCCATTGCCGTCCTGGAACGGGTGGATTTCGAGGAAGACCACGACGAATATCGCGATGATCAGCAAAGGATGAAGTCTCCTGCCGTCCTCTTGCTCGCGAAGCCAGGCGATCAGTTCGGTCATTCGTCCGGGCGTATCGAATGGGGTCGCGGTCGCGAAGACGACGCCGAGGCTTTTGCCATCCGCATCGAAGGCTTCGACGTGATTGGCCAGGGTCTTGTAATCACCGCGATGGCGTTCATCCTTGTGGGAATGGATCAGCACGTCGCGATGGAGTTGTTTGATATGATTCTCGGTCAGGGGAATGTCGGCCCAATGCGCGAAGACCGTTTCCATCACGTCGGCATAGCCCGCGACTTCCTGCTCATCGCGTGTGGCGAACGAGCCAATTTGAAGGTTGGATAAAAGCTTCTCGACTTCGAGATTGCTGAGTTTGGCACCTTCGATACGGGTGGACGACCCGATGCTTTCGATCGTGGCCACGCGGCGGAGTGTAAAGAGGCGATCCGGCGCGATGCGGCCGAACGCCCGCCAGGCGCCCTTGAATTCGTCCAGTTCCGCGATCAGGGAGAGGATCGCTGGAGTGATGCGGACAGTTGTGGTTTCCAGCGGCGATGCCATTGTTCCATCCAATTCCATCCGATTAGACTGGAGATGGCCCCACCATTTGTCCATCCATTTCCATCCAATTGGATACCGCCTCTTCGAGTACACGGACCGGGACTGGCTGGCCTCGCTGGAGACCGTAACGTTTCTGCGTAGTACATCCGATCTGTGGGACATGGTGTCCGACTTGACGCTGTAGCCGCAAAGGCTGACCGTTTTCGACAGCGATCAGATCAGCTCTAACTCCGAACGAGCGGTGCGGGGTTTCGATCGTTTTCAACCCTGGATTCACGATATCGCCAGTCCCGCTCCATCCGGATGGACGAGCATTTGTCGCTCGCCTATCGCGATTGGTACTGGGACCGGGTCAGGGACATCGTCCGCGCGGTCTTCCTCGGCGATACAGGCGCCGCGGATGCATGGCAACGCGAGGTTTATGCAGCGGAGGTGGAACGGACTCAGACGCTGTTTTATCATGCGGACGCCTTTCATACCGCCGCCGATCTGTGCAAGCGCGCGGGCGAACCGATCACGTCCGAGGAAGACGATCGGTATCAGGTCTTTCTCGACGCCGAAGAGGACGTGGCCGCACGCCCCGCGGCTTGAGCGGCACAATTGAAGGTAGGTCTTGAGAGACTGCCTTGGGATCGAGTCACGCCCGGCGACGGCATTGGCTGAAAAGCGATAAGCCAATGTCAACCCGGGTTGGCATGAGTCAGCAACTAACCGTTTTGATCGATCCGCTTCCCCGTCCCGGCATCGAAAACATGCGCCTGATCGGCCTGGACCGCCACCGTCATCGTTTCCGCCGGTCGCACCACACCGGGGACCCTCACCGCGATCGTCTCCCCGGTCGCACCGGCAACCCGCCCGTGCACCAGCGTCTCCGACCCCAGCGGTTCGATCAAATCGACGGTCAGCGTCAGCCCCTCGCCACCCAACGTCAGATGTTCGGGACGAATACCCAGCGTTACGGCATCGCCAATGCGACGCCCCGCCAATGGAACCAGCGGTCCGGCATCCAACTGCACCGCGGTCCCATCCAGCACCAACCGCCCCGGCAGGAAATTCATCGTTGGCGAACCGACAAATCCCGCGACGTACATATCCGCCGGCCGCTCGAACACCTCCATCGGGGTCGCCAACTGAGCCGGCGCACCCTCGTGCAGGATCAACAGGCGGTCGCCCAGCGTCATCGCCTCGACCTGATCGTGCGTCACATACAGGCTGGTGACACCGAGTCTTCGTTGCAGCTTGCGGATTTCGGCGCGCATCTGGACCCGCAGTTTCGCGTCCAGGTTCGACAGCGGCTCATCGAACAGAAACAGTTTCGGATCGCGCACAATCGCGCGGCCCATCGCGACGCGTTGGCGCTGGCCGCCGGACAACTGCCTCGGCTTGCGCGCCAGCAGCGCCTCCAGGCCGAGCAGCGTGGCGGCTTCCTCGACCTTTCGGGATATCTCGCCGCGCGACAGGCCGCGAATGCGCAGCCCGTACGCCATGTTGTCGAACACCGACATATGTGGATACAGCGCGTAGTTCTGGAACACCATCGCAATGTCGCGTTCAGACGGGTCCAGCCCGGTCACGTCCCGGCCGCCCACCACGATGCGTCCCGCGGTGGGGGTCTCCAGCCCGGCCACGAGCCGCAGCAACGTCGATTTGCCGCAGCCGGAGGCACCGACGATGACCAGCATCTCGCCGTCGTTCAACGAAAAATCGATCTGGCGCAGCACCTGCGTGGCGCCGAAACTCTTGCGCAGGCCCTGGATTTCCAGCGTGGCCATTTATTTCTCGCCTTCCGTCAGGCCGGCGACGAACCAGCGTTGCATCAACACCACGACCAGCACCGGCGGCAGCAACGCCAACACGGTCGTTGCCATCACCGCGCTCCAATCCGTCTGGGTTTCCTGACCGATCATTTTGACGATGCCGATGACGATCGTGTCCAGGCCGCGGTCGGTTGCGACCAGTAACGGCCACAGATATTGGTTCCAGCCATAGACGAACAGGATGACGAACAGCGCCGCGATATTGGCGCCGGAGACCGGCAGCACGACATCCCACAGGAACCGCAGCGGCCCCGCGCCGTCCATGCGCGCCGCCTCCACCAGTTCGTCGGGGATGGCGGTGAAGACCTGGCGGAACAACAACGTTGCGGTGGCGGAGGCAATCAACGGCACCCACAGGCCGGTAAACGTGTTGATCAGGCCGAAACTCGCCATGACGGCGTAGGTGGGGATGATGCGGACCTCCACCGGCAGCATCAGAGTCACGAAGATCAGCCAGAACGCGACCTGGCGGAACGGGAAGCGGAAAAACACCACGGCATAGGCGGACAGAATGGAAATCGTGATTTTGCCGAACGCCACCGCCAGCGCCATGCCCAGCGAGATCATCAGCATATGCCAGACCGGTTCGGAGCCCATCGTGCTGTGCAAAAGCACGCGCGGATAGACGGACAGGTTGGTCAGGTCGGGGATCAGCGACAACTCGCCACGGATGATGGCGTCGGAGTCCTGGGTGGAGCCGGCGAAAACCAGCCAGACCGGGAGGGCGAACAGCACGACGCCGAGGATCAGGATGGCGTGGGCGAGGATGTCGGGGCGGTCTTTCATGGGGTGTTGACGCCACAAGGCGGCCGGTCGTGACGAGAATTTTCCACAGCACGCGAGGGCCATGACACACCCCCGCACGGCCAAACCAAGACCTCCCTCAAGACACCGTCCTCCGCCCCATGAACCGAAACTGCACGGCGGTTATCGCGATCACCCCGGCCATCAGCACCACCGACTGAGCTGACGACGACCCGATATCCTGGTTGATCACACCGTCGCGGAAGACTTTAAGCACCAACGTCTCGGTGTCCTTCCCCGGACCGCCCTGCGTCAGCGCGTAAATCGTGCCGAACGTATCGAACGCGGCATAAACGACATTCACCACCAGCAGGAAAAACGTCGTCGGCGCGATCAACGGGAACGTAATGGTCCGGAACCGGCGCCACCCCTTTGCGCCGTCCATGCGTGCCGCCTCGATCACCGCGCGGGGGATCGATTGCAACCCGGCGAGGAAAAAGATGAAATTGTAGCTGACCTGTTTCCACGCGCTGGCGGACACGACCATCAGCAGCGCCTGCCCTCCGTTCAACGTATAGTCCCAGTCGATACCGTGCCGGTTCAGCCAGCGTCCCAACAGACCGACGCGCGGATTCAGCACGAACAAAAACAGGACCGCCGACATCGCCGGGGCGATCGCATACGGCCAGATCAGCAAGGTCCGGTAAACAGCGCGGCCGCGTATCGAACGGTCGGCGAAGACCGCCAGACCAAGCGCGATGCCCATCGCCAGGGCACTGACGGCGACGCAAAAAAATACAGTCCGGATAGCAGAATCGAGGTAAAGCGGATCGGTGAACAGATCGACAAAATTGTCGAGCCCGACAAACACCCAGCCCTGACCGAACGCGTCCTCCGACAGCAGGCTGGACCAAACGGCATTGCCGGCCGGCCAGTAGAAAAAGAAGAACGTCAGTGTAAGCTGAGGTAGCAACAGGACCGCCGGCAGCAGACGTCCATGGAAGACTGTCCGGCGGTCCATGTCCGGTCAGTCCCCTGCCCGCGGAGCGAAGCAAACCAACCTGTCCTGCCATCCCAAGACGTGGATGGCAGGCCTGCGCCTGCCATGACGGATTGGGCGGCCGGCGCCTGCCTGGTCATCTGTCGCGACGTGCATCCAGGCCAATGTCGTTACGCCTTCGCGGACTTCGCGAATTCCCGCAGCACTTTGTTGCCGCGCGTTACTGAAACATCCAGCGCCTGCTGCGCCGTCTGTCCGCCTTGCAGTGCCTTCTCCAGTTCCTCGTAAATAATATTCCGGATTTCCGACAACCGCCCGAGCCGAAGGCCCTTGGTGTTGGGCGTCATGGTGCCGCGGGCGAGCTGTTCCACCGGAATGTCGGCGCCGGCGTTCTTCGTGTAGAAGCCCTGCTGCTTCGCCTGTTCATAGCCGGCGAATGTCACCGGCACGTAGCCGGTGTTCATGCTCCAGGTCGAATCGACGTCGGCTTTGCCGATATACTTCAGGAACTCGGCCACCGCCTTGTATTCGGCCTCGGTGCGCCCTGGTGCCGTCATCGTCCACAGACTGGCGCCGCCGATGATGGAATTCTCCGGCTTCCTGATGATCTCCGGGTCGTACGGCAGATAGGCCTCGGCCCATTCGTATTTCGCGCTTTTCACCAGATTGCCGCGTGCACCAGAGGACCCGAATGAAATCGCCGACTCGCCCGAGACGATCAGCGGGTCGGGCGCGCCGTCGCGGCCGGCATACTTGAACGTGCCGTCTTTCGACATCGCCAGCAGACGCTCGATGTGTTTCACATGCGCCTTGCTGTTGAACACCAGTTCGGCGTCCAGACCGTCGAACCCGTCCGCCTTGGTGGCGAATGGCAGGTTGTGCAGGGCGCTGTATTGTTCAAGCTGAATCCAAACCGCCCAGGACGTCGTCATCCCAACCGGCGCCGCATCCTTCGCTCGGATCGCGGCGGCGGCTTTCATGACCTCTTGCCACGTCGCCGGCGCGTTATCGGGGTCCAGCCCGGCTTTCCGGAACGCGTCCTTATTATACCACATCACGGCGGTAGAGGAGTTGAACGGCATCGACGCCATCCGCCCGTCACTCAGGCTGTAATAGCCGCGCACGGCCGGGATATAGGCCTTCGGGTCGATCGCCAGACCGGTTTCCTTGGCCAACTGCCACACCGGCTTCACCGCCTTGCCGGCCGACAGCATGGTGCCGGTTCCGACCTCGAAGATCTGCGCCAGATGCGGCGCCTGTCCGGCGCGCGAGGCCGCGATCGTCGCGGTCAGCACGTCGCCGTAACCGCCTTTGTACACCGCCTCGATCTCGACATCGCTTTGGCTGGCGTTGAAACCGGTGGCGATGCGGTTGACCTCATCGGCCAGCGCAGCGGTCATCGCGTGCCACCACACAATCTTGGTTTTCTCGGCCGCCCGCGCGCGCGGCGCCGCCAGGACAACAGGGACAGCAAGCAGGGTGCGACGCTTCATGGACGAAAATCCTCACCGAAGTTGGTTCGCAGCCGTTAGCGACGCTGCGTTGCTACACGATTACCGTTTTATGACGCTTGGGTGAAGGGCAGGCTTCAGGCCGGCAAACCGGCCCGGACAGCGTGATGCCGAAATTGTTCTCAAACAGGTTTTGCAATGGATACGCTGCCTGTGATCTGTTGGCGCGATCGGTCACCCCAAAGGCACCACCGTCCGGCATGGCGCGCTTCCCGACCAACGACATCATGGCCCTGATCGGGCCCGCCCCGCGCTACGATCTGGCCGAGAGCATAGGGCCGGCCCTGCATCTGCACGATGTCCTGGACTTCGAAGACATCGCCCTGGGTTATGGCTCCGCCGCCGGCGACCCTTCGCTGCGCGCCGCCATTGCCGAACGGCATGGGGCTGCTCCCGACGATGTGGTTGTCACGGTGGGCGGCGTGCATGCCCTGTTCCTGCTGGCGTTCATCCTCTGCGACCGGGGCGACGAAGCGGTCACCACCACGCCGGTGTTCGCCCTCGCGCGCTCCGCCTTGCAGGCGGTCGGCGCCCGGGTTCGCACAGTCGCGGTGAGTTTTGGCAACCGCTATCAACCCGACCTGGAGGACGTCCGAGCGGTGCTGTCGGAACGGACCAAACTGGTCGTGCTGGCGTCGCCGCAAAATCCGTCCGGGGTGGCGATCCCGTCCCGCACCATCCTGGCGATCCTGGAGGCGATGCAGCGGATTTGTCCGCTCGCCACCTTGCTGATCGATGAAACGTTCAGGGAGGCCGCTTATGGCGATGAGCCCGTTTCCCCCAGCGCGATCGGTCTGAGTCCGAAAATCGTCTCCATCGCCTCGCTGTCGAAATGCCATGGGGCGCCAGGGTTGCGGATCGGCTGGGCGATCACCCGCGATCCGGTGCTGCGCCAGCAACTGGTGGTTGGCAAGTTCAGCACGGTTATCGCTTGCTCCACTGTGGACGAAGCCCTGGCGCTCGGTGTGCTGCGGCAAAACCAACAGGTGCGGCGGGATCATGTCGCCGCCGGTCTGGAACGCGTCGAAGCCTGGGTGCGGGAGAATGCGCGATGGATCGAGTGGGTCCGTCCCGATGCCGGCGCGATCTGCTGCGTGCGTCTGCGTCCCGAGGTGTTCGACGATGACGCGGTCAGCCGTTTTTATGCCGGCCTGACAAGCCGGGGCGTCCGCGTCGGCAACGGCACCTGGTTCGGCGACGAAGGCCGCATTTTCCGGCTGGGCTTCGGCTTGCTGCCGATGCTAGATCTGGAGGCGGCCCTGGCGGCCGTCTCGTTGGCCCTCGATCAGGAAGCCCGTGCATGAGCCGTCGCTTCTTCACCCTCGACGTTTTCACCGGCCAGGCGCTGGCGGGGAATCCGCTGGCCGTCGTGCTGGATAGCGCTGATCTGGATGACCGGCGCATGCAGGCGATCGCGCTGGAGTTCAATCTGTCTGAGACGGTGTTCGTCACCGGCCCGGCCTCTGCCGACCACAAAGCCAGCATCCGCATCTTCACCCCGGGGCGAGAGGTCCCGTTCGCGGGCCATCCCACCGTCGGCACCGCCGTGCTGCTGGGGTTACTCGGCCAACAGGATCAACCCGGATCGATGTCGTTCGTCCTGGAGGAAAAGATCGGCCTCGTCCCCTGTTCGGTGACCGTCTCAGCCGAGGGGCGTGGCCATGCCACCTTCACCCTGCCGCGCCTGCCGGAACGCATCGGCCGCCTGCCCGACAAAGCGACATTGGCGGCGGGGTTAGGGCTGAAGGAAGACGACATCGGCTTCGGTAGCCACCAACCGGCGATCTACTCAGCCGGCAATCCATTCCGCTGTGTGCCGTTGCGCAACCGTGAGGCGGTCACCCGGGCGCATCCGAACGGGGCAGCGTTCGCGCACGCATTCGGTGAGCCGGACGACGGTTTCACCAATGCTTTCGTGTATTGCGCCGAACCTCTCGATCCCGCGCACGCCTTTCACGCGCGCATGTTCGCCCCCGGCGTGGGGGTGCCAGAGGACCCGGCGACCGGATCGGCCGCGGCCGCCTTTGCCGCCGCGTTCATGGATTTCGAGAAACCCGAGGATGGGCAGCATACTTTCGTCATTGAGCAAGGCGACGCCATGGGACGGCCATCCCGCATCACGGTGTCGCTGGCGGTCGCAGGCGGCCGGCTGCGCCAGGTTCGCATCGGTGGCGAGGCGGTGGTCGTCAGTGAAGGGACGCTGCGGGTTTGATGTCCGTCTGATCTAACCGCTGATCGGATTATACCGTCCGCCCGGTGACGCCCAGCGTGGCGCCTGCCCGCGCACCCAGGCGGCATCGAGTGCAAGGTCGGGTTCCACCGCCCGCAACGGCGGGGCGATCAACTGGGCGACGACCTCTGGCCATGCCTGCGTAAGGCGGGCGATCGGCACCTGCATGGTCGCGACGCACTGGTCGCCCAGCGCCGGGCCGCGATGCACCCACCGCTCATCCGGGTCGTATAAGGCGCGGCCGGACAAGCCCCACCACTCGCAGCGAAACCAAACCCGCTGGATGCCGGAGAACAGCCGGGCAAACGCGCGCGCATGGCAGACCAGTTCCGCCACTTCCTGGGTCAGAACGCCGGGACTGAGGCTGGTGCCCGGATGGGTCGGCGCGGCCGGGGCGGGCTGCGGCAGGTCCTCGGGGTAGCTACGGATGATGGTGGCCAGTCCGCGCGGCGACACCCGCCAGAAGTCGGCGGTTTCGGTGGGGATGCGTAACCGCAGCCAGGCGGCCTCCAGGAAATCCGTTTCTTCGTCGCCGCTCGCCGCATCGGTCATGAAACGGGCCTGCACGCCGCGCCGGTAGGGCGGATCGAACATATTCCAGCCCGACCGGAACTGGGTCTGCACGTCAAACACCGCGCGTCGCAACCGTTCCGGAAGCTGCGCGTGTTCCACCATTTCCGGACGAACGAGTTCGAATCCGTATGACAGTGCGTAGTGACGCCGAGCCAGACTGTCGGCGACGGGGCTGCGCGGCACCAGAAGCTGAAAGGCGGATCGCGCGGCGCGGTGCCAGGTTCGCAGCCGCTGCGCCGCATCCGGTGCCGCGGTGCGGCCCTCGATCGTCGCGTCGAGCATCCCCAGCAGAGCCTCGCGGTCGCGGCGGACACAGCGGCGGATCAGCGCCGCCCAGTCCTGCGAGATCTCGACCTTGCTGCTTTGCGGACAGGGAACGCCGATCGCTCGGCCCGAGGCGATCAGGCCATGCGTACGCACATAGATGGCGCCGCGTTCGATCAGCCTGACGCCGCCGACCGCCGGGCCGTCCTGGCGGACACAGACCGGGGTCGTGCCATGGCCACCGACACGGATGACCGGATGCAACACGGCCTCGGCCGACATGGCGATGACCACCTCGCAGGTTGGTGGCGGATCGAGGTAGGCCTGAACGATCGCGGTGACGCGTTCGATGGTACAGTTGGTTCGAAACGGATCAGTATCGTCCGGCCCGAGTGTGCGTTCGTTGAAACCGAACACCACGAAGCCGCCGCCATGATTGGCCAGGGCGGCGATGTCGCGCGCCAGTTCGGCGCGGTCCTCGGCGTGGTCGAGATTACGCCAGCTTTTATACTCCACTTCGAGTGTGCGGCAGGGTGAATCGACCAGATCCTGCACGTCGCAGGGTGCCGCCGGCGCGAAGGCGGCATCCTCCGGACTGCCTGACCCGAGGTACAGGTTGTCTAGTGGCCGGATGTCGTTGGCTGGCAGCAGGGGTGCGAGGGCTTCAGACGGCATGGCAGGACACTATCAACCGGGGCTGGCACCCGTGTAGCAAAATCCGCATCTGTCACGCACGAGAATCGTTTGTCTGCATCGAAGGTTTTGAAAAATTGTGTCATGCGGCCGATGCGTCCGAAATCAGGTTACGTTAAATATACGAAACATAACCGGCAAATAACCGGCGAATTCTTAAGAATCGGTATCGTTCCGGCTGCGACAGGGCCGGAACGGCGCGGAACCAGGCGCCTGATGCCTGGCGGGATGCGGTTGGATTGGGTTCGCGACAATATCATGGCCGCCAGCCGACGCGGCCGCTGCATGATTTTCTTGACACGCAGGCGGCGAATTTATGATGCTGGCGCACATCATAAGGAAACGTCCTTCGACCACGGCCGGGCGAAACCGGTCAACCGAAGGACCGTGTCGATGAACCCAGCCGCGCCTGCCTCTCCGGTTCACAGCCGCCAGACGGCCGGATTTTCCGCCAAGTATGCAACGAAACTATCCCGCCGGACGCCGTGGTATGCAACCGTTGCGGCAGCGGCAGCCCCATGAGTTCCGCCATGAAACCCATTTTGATTGCCTTTATTGGTATCGTAACATTTCAAATCATGACAGCATCCGCGCAAACCACCCTGGCGGTCGATCCCACCATCGGTTTCGATCGGCTGTTCGGTCTGGGTGGCCGCACCTGCAAGCAGTATGACGATACCGGGCGCCTGTATCTCTATAGTGAAGGCCTGCCCGCCACGAATGTCATGGCGTGGCTACAAATGTCTGACAACGGCACCAAACCGAATGTGCCGATGCCGCGGGAACTGGCCGAGGCGCTGCCTCGCATTCCCGGTTGCATGCCGGGCAAACATCATGCGGCCGCTGCCAGCGGCTGAGAGGTCCGGCTCGGATCGCAAGCCTGTGGCTTGACCGCCCGGAAACCGTGGCGAAGCATTGTTTGCAGGCCCCTGGGGATTTGTGTCATGGCGGCCGAACCATCTTCGTTGCGTTCGCTTACATCCTGACCGGCGCAATCACACCCGCGGGCGCCGCGCAGGCCCAATTGGAGGCATCCGTGGTCGCTCCGGCGCCCGAATAGCGCGCCTGGCGCGGAAATGGGCACAGTGGAAGGCTGTGTGGCGCCGCGCTGTCCGGTTTGGTGCTGGCGGCGATCGCATCCGGTGCCTTGCCGTGTTCGACCCACGCCTCGATCGCGGACAGGGTGTCGAACTGATCGGGTCCGATGCCGCCGCTGCAATGTTGCATGCCGGGGACCAGGAACAGCCGCACACTCGCCGCCGCCGAACCATGCAGCGTCCGGGACAGGTCGCCGTAAAACCGCACCGAACGCGCGGCCGGGATCGCCGGGTCGCTGGTGCCGTGATACAGGATCATCTTCCGGCCTTGCTGGATGAACGCCGCCATTTTGGCCGGATTTTTCGTTTCCGCCGCTCCAAACGTCTTGTCCAGCGCGGCGATCAGGGTGTCGCCGGCGGTGTTGGTCTTCGGATCGATGTCAAGACCGAGCATGGATTGTTCCGGCCCCATGCCCATCCAGAAGCTCAACGCCTGACGGGCGAAACTCCAGCCCCGCGGGGCATCGTTCGGGTCGTTGCCCCAGGGTGCCTCAGGCGTTTGCAGGTTCGGCGCGGTATCGCCGGTGTTCCAGTAGCCGGCGCCGCGCGGGCCGGACAGATTTGTCAGCGCCCAGCCAGGATACAGGACGTGGCCGTGCCGGTCGTGCAGCGGGCTGGTGTAGGTTTGCAGCACCTGCGCCTGTTCAGGAGACAGACAGTCAGCGGTGGCTCCGTTGCGGCAGATCAGGTCGGTGGGCTTCACCTTGCAAGCCCAAGGGTTCTGCACCAACCCATCGGTCGCGCCGTCGATCGCGTCGCATTTCGCGGTCACGATCCTGTCCACCATCGCCAGCGTGGCCTGCGGCAGATACGCGGCCGGCGAGGACAGCGCCGCCTTCTGCACGGCAAAGCGCAGCAGGGTAGAGCGATAGTCCATCGCCGGATCGCCAGCGATAATGCCGTCGAAATCGCTGGGGTACCGTTCCGCCTCCATCATCGCCATACGGCCGCCGGTGGAGCAGCCATCGAAATAAGCATGCTGTACCGGGGCGGCATAGTAAGCCTTGGCGAACTGTTTGCCGGTAATGGTCACGCTGTGCGCCGCGCGATACAGGAAATCCACCATCTTGGCGGTGTCGCGCTTGCCGTCAGGGGTTTTCAGCCAGCCGGCATCGGTGCCGTTCCCGGCATGGCCTGAATCCTGCACGATCGTCGCATAGCCCTTGCCCAGCGCCGACAGCCGGTCGGTGGCGTTGACAGACGGGGTCAAGGTCCCGGCATTGCCGCCGACTCCCATGAAGAAAAACCGTTGCTTCCACGCATCGGGAAGCTGTAGCGCAAACCGAGCGGAACCCGCCGGAGCGCGGTCGCCCCGGGTGACCATGGTGCCTTGCACCGCGCAATGGGCCGGTTGCACGCCGTCGGCGGCGGTCGCGGTCGCCTGCGTGACCAGCACTCCGGGAACATGCAGGGCGTTCAGCGCATCGACGGTGCAGTCGGGTTTCGCCAGAGCGGTTGAAACCGAACCAGCGAGCAATAACGCCGCGATTGTAACAGTTGTGTTCACGAACGCACTTTCCTCGATGGATTTTCCGGTATCCCAGCACCTTCGGGCTGCAACGGCAACAACGCGCCCTGCCATCGGCCGTCCATCCGCTCGCTTCACGAAGCGCATTACCGGTCTTTAATGTGCCTGAACGACACCCCAAATCGGTGACCGATGGTGATGCGGCCGATGGGAAGGAGTGCCATACGATGCCGGCTTTTCGGGATATCGTGGTCGTGTTGGACGATTCGACGGCGAGTGAGATGCGGCTCGATCTTGCTATCGCGATCGCTCGGCAACACGACGCCCACCTCACGGGATTTTCGGCGCTGGATATGCTGGTGTCGACCCGAACCGATGTCAAACCGCTGGCTTATGCGGAAGTGGAGACGCTGCCTGCATCGCAAATGCTGAATTGGGGGGCCGGGTCGCTGGCCGCGTCTTCGGACATTTACCAACGGGCCGCCGAACGGGCCGAACGGATCGAGGCCGGGTTCCACATTCGCCTGCGGGCGAATGCTGTTCGGGGTGCATGGCTTATGGCGGACGACAACCTGAGTGAGGCACTCGTCAAACAGGCTCGGCATGCCGATCTGACGATTCTCGGCCAGATCGATCCGAACCACCCGCCGCCGCCGCGCGGCCGGCAATTGCTGACCGATGTGTTGATGACCTCCGGCCGGCCGATTCTGGTGGTGCCGTATATTGGCCGGTTTGAAACGGTCGGCACCAAAGTTCTGCTGGGATGGAACGACAGCCGCGAGGCGGCGCGGGCGATGAGTGATGCGATGCCGATGCTCGAAAAGGCTGCGTCGGTCACTATCCTGGAGGCCACCCGGAAAGTGGCGACCGATGGTGGCGCCGGTGCCGGTATCGCCCGCCATTTGGAGCGTCACGGCATCAGCGCCCGGTCAACGCGAACGGTAATGGCCGACATTTCGACGGAGGATGCCTTGCTGAGTTATGCCGCGGACATGAGCGCTGATCTGTTGGTCGTCGGCGGCTACGGGCATTCGCGCTTGCGGGAACTGATCCTCGGCGGTGTGACGCGTGGGTTGTTGCAGCATATGACGTTGCCGGTGTTGATGTCGCATTAGGCGGCCGGGGTTGGTTTGAACGATTGCGCACCGATACGAGCCGCCGTTGATGTTGACATACTGCCATTCCACAACCGTCATGGCCCGGCTTGTCCGGGCCACCCGTGCCTCGACGGTGCCGCGCCAAGTGGCCCGCACACCGGGCCACGACGATGAGAGTCGGTATCAAAAGGCCGCCGGTATAATGTGCCTGCGGTGGTGCGTGGCCCGGGCGGAATGCAGCAGAATCATTATGTCAAATCGTTCGTTTCAACAAATCGTCCAACGCCTCCCGCTCGTCCGGCCCGAACCGCAACCCCAGCTTACTGCGTCGCCAGAGGATATCGTCGGCGGTTCGCGCCCATTCGGTGCGTACCAGCCAGTCCACCTCTCGCTCCGAAAGGTCCGCCCCGACGATCGGGCCCAAATCCGTGGCGTCGCCCAGCATGTCCCCGGCCAACGTGCCGTAACTACGGACGAATCGTTCCGCGGTCGCGAGCGTCAGAAACGAATAGCGCGCCAGCAACGAGTCCCGCAGGTCCGCTGCTCCGTTCCACGGGAAATCGCCGCCGGGCAGCGATGCCCCCGCGGTCCACGCCCCGGGTAAGCCCGGAAAGAAGGCCGCCAGCTTCGCCATGGCTGCCTCAGCTAACCGCCGGTGAGTCGTGATTTTGCCGCCGAACACGCTCAGCACCGGCGGGTGGCCCTCCAGTTCCAGCACGTAATCCCGGGTGGCTTCCTGGGCGCTGCTGGCCCCGTCATCGCGCAGCGGCCGCACCCCGGCATAACGCCAGACGATCGACGACGGATCGACCGGCGTGCGCAGGTAACTACTGACCGCGGACATCAGATAGGTTTCCTCGTCAGGGGAGACCGTCACCGCGGATGGATCGCCATCGTAATCTTCGTCGGTGGTGCCGATCAGAGTGAAATCCCGCTCGTAGGGTATCGCGAAACAGACGCGGTTGTCTCGGTTTTGAAAGATGTAGCACCGGTCGTGCCCGAACAACCGGCGCACGACGATGTGACTGCCTTTTACCATTCGCACCCGGGTCGGCGTCGTGTGTCCGGCCACGCCTGACAAAAACCGGGACACAAGAGGGCCGGCTGCGTTCACCAGCACGCGCGTCCGAACCTCCTCGCCGGTGCTTAACCCCAACGACCACACGCCTTCGACCGGCCGGGCGGACACGCAGGCGGTGTAGGTGCGGATCTCGGCGCCACGGACGGCGGCATCGCGGGCGTTCAGCACCACCAACCGAGCGTCATCGACCCAGCAGTCCGAGTATTCGAAGCCGGAGGTGAACTCGGGACGCAGCGGGGTGCCGACCGGGTCTTTCTGTAGGTCCACGACCCGCGTCGGGGGGAGAATGTGCCTTCCGCCAAGGTGATCGTACAGAAACAATCCGGTTCGGACCATCCACCAGGGGCGTAGTCCGGCGTGGTGGGGGAGTACGAAGCGGAGCGGCCAAATGATGTGCGGGGCGGCGCGTAGCAGGACCTCCCGTTCCTTGAGGGACTCGCGGACGAGACGAAATTCGTGATGTTCGAGGTAGCGGAGCCCTCCGTGAATCAATTTGGTCGAGGCCGAGGATGTGGCACCGGCTAAATCCCCTTGTTCCAGCAGCAACACCGACAATCCCCGGCCTGCTGCGTCGCGTGCGATCCCGGTGCCGTTGATGCCGCCGCCGACGATGGCGATGTCGAAAATGGTGCTCACGCGGGGACGGTCACGAACTGCGCGAGGAAAAGCGAAAATTTACCACGGAAAACACGAAGAACCACGAAGCAACCACGCCACTGCCGTCAATTCATGCCAACCAAAACGTTACGGCGTTTCATCCGGCGCCTCGATCACCGTCCCGGTATAGGGCTCGATATACACCAGATGATCATGCACTGCCGTTACCCCGGGTGTGTTCTCCACCACCACCCGGATCGCGTGCCGTTCCGCCTCGTTGGTAATCGTCCCCCACACATCCGCGACACCCTTCGCCACAGTAACGTTCAGCGTCGTCATCGGCGCCCAGGACTGAGCCTCCAGCGCATCCAAAATCACCGATCGCAATGTCCGGTCGTCGGTCGCGGCCGGTGGCAATATCCGGGAATGCCCCACCAAAGCCCGCAGCAGGTCCGACCGGCTGCACACCCCGATCACCCGGCCGCCCTTCGTCACCGGCACCCGCTTGATCCGGTTCTTCTCCATCGTCGCCACCACGGCCTCCAGCGGCGAGTCGTCCGGAACCGTTAAAACCTCATCGGTCATCACGTCCCGCACATGCCGCCCATGCGAGTGGAAGAAATCCGACGCCTGCCGCGCCGGCGACGCCAGCAACCGCAACCACCAGGGCCGGTGCCGTTCGGTGCCGATCTCATCGCGCCGCAGCAGGTCGCCCTCGGTGACGATCCCCACCAGATCGCCCGCCGTATCGACGACAAAAAGCCCGGAAATCCCGCGGGCCAGCATCAGCTTCACCGCATCCTCAATCGTCGCGTCCGGCGCGACGGAGATGACGTTGCGGGTCATGACGTCGGAGACAATCATCGTATTCACCCTTCTACTTGCCCGCGCACGATACACCCGCGCGCCGAAACGGTAAGCCCTGCCGTCAGCCGAAACATTGACCGCCCCGCGATCCCCCCTGACACTCTATCCAAACAAGGAGTGCGACAATGGAGTTCGGTGTTTACCACGAGTTCCCGTCACTTGACGGGCATCCCGACGCCGTCGCGTTCGATGAAGCTTTCGCCATGGTCGATGCCGCCGAGGCATGGGGCCTCGACGCCATGTGGCTGGCCGAACTGCATTTCGACCCCGCCAGATCCGTGCTGTCCGCCCCCTTATGCGTCGCCAGCGCCATCGCCGCCCGCACGCGCAATATCAAGATCGGCATCGCCGTCCAGGTCCTTCCACTTGGCAACCCGCTACGCATTGCCGAGGAAGCCGCCACGGTGGACCAAATCAGCCGCGGTCGCCTGATCTTCGGCGTCGGCCGCAGCGGAGTCGCCCGCACCTACGAAGCCTACAACGTGCCCTATGCCGAGAGCCGCGACCGCTTCAACGAAACTTTGGACATCATCCAAAAGGCCTGGGCCAATCCGGTGGTTTCCTATGACGGACGATTCCACAGTTTCCAAAACGTCACCGTCACCCCCCGCCCGTTCCAGCCGCTGGGTCCGCCCATCCGTATCGCCGCCACCAGTGCCGACACCTACCCGGGTATCGGCCGCCAGGGCAAACCGATCTTCATGGGGGTGAAATTCGAGGACGCCCGCGCCCTGATCCCCGCCATCGAGTCCTACCGCAAAGCGTGGCGGGACGCCGGCCACCCCGGTAACGGACACGTCACGATGCGCGCCCCCGGCTACGTCGCCGCCACCGCGGCCGCCGCTCGGGCTGAATCCGAAGCCAGCCTGATCCACTACTACCGAGCCCAGGCCGCCCTGGTGTTCGACTCGCTGGGCCGTGCCGGTGTCGATGGCGGTGACAAGCGCGCCAAATCGGCCGAGAAACTGAACACCATTACCTATGACGAAGCCCTGCAAGGCAGCGTCCTGATCGGCACCCCCGATCATGTCGCGACGCAATTGAAAGCCCTGCAAGCCGACCTCGGCCTGGACGGGATCATGCTGGAGACGAATTGCGGCGGGTTGATCCCGCACGCGCAGGAAAAAGAGGCGCTCCGTCTGCTGTGCCAGGAGGTCATGCCCCGTTTTCGGTAAAACGTATCTACGCGGCGTCATGGTCACGAAAAACCATTGCCGGGGTCAACGTCCCATGTCACGCTCCCCATAGTGCGGGGCGGTCGTTGCTGGACGCCGATCCCGTGGCGGGAGGAAAATCCAAAGAGCAGGCCTGTTGGTTCAAACTGGCCGCGCATGGACTCCAGCGCCAGGCGTCGGCCCCTTGAATGGGGAGCCTCACACATGCTCGACAAGCCGATCGTCAATACATTCAGTCATGTCAAAGCCGGCGACACGCCCTGGTTCTCGGACGGGTTGCGGTCATTTTTTGAGTATCGCGATCTTGGGGTCGCCGACGCCACCGGTGGCCGCGTCATCGCTCAGTTGGCCCGAGCGAAGGAAGCGCCGGAAAAAGGCACCGGCTGGCACCGCCACACCGCCGATTTCCACATTGTGATCATGCTCAAGGGCTGGGCCAAGTTCATGTACGAGGACAAGGAGCATCTGGTCGAGGCCGGCGACTGTGTGCATCAGCGGCCGGGGATCACACATTTCCTGTTCGATTACTCGCCGGACATGGAATATTTGGAGGTCGTCGGACCGGCGAATTTCGGCACGGTCGAAGTGACCAGCGACGTCCCGGTGCCGGAACCGCATCGCTGGTAGTGTCCCGATCGTCATGGCCGGGATTTTTCACACCGTCATGGCCCGGCTTGTCCGGGCCAACTATCCCCGGACGAAGCCGCGCCAAGTAGCCCGGACGAGCCGGGCCAAGACGACGAGATACGTCTCCTAGAACTCGATATCCAGTTCGTCGATCTGTTCCGGTTCCTTCTGCGCGGCGGCGAACCACTCCTTCATGTCCGGCCACGCCATGATCTGCTGGCAGTAGCGCTCGCACGCGCCATGCATCTCGACGTCGTAACTGCGGAACCGGGTCACCACCGGCGCATACATCGCATCCGCGATCGACGGCTTGGCGCCGAACAGCCATGGCCCCTTCGAAGTGGCCAGACATTCCCGCCAAATTTCGGAAATCCGGTCGATATCCGCCTGCACCGCCGACCACACCGCGAACCCGGGCCGGAATAGCTTCAGATTCATCGGCAGGGCCTCGCGCAATGCCACGAAGCCGGAGTGCATCTCGCCGGAAATCGACCGGCACCGCGCCCGCGCGACCCGGTCGGCCGGCATCATCCCGGCCCCGGGAAACATTTCGTTGAGATATTCGGCTATGGCGATCGTGTCCCAGATCACCACATCGTCGTGCATGAGCGCCGGAACCCGAATCGATGACGATTGTCCCAACAGCTCCTTTCGGTTCGCCGGATCGTCCGGATCGACGACTCTTTCCTCGAAAACCAGTCCCGAGAGGCGCGTAAGCAGATAACCCCTCAATGACCAAGAGGAATAATTCTTACTGCTGATGAGAAGCGTGGCCCCTGCCATAGTGACAACTCCCGAATGCGCTGGCATGCTGCGCCGCAATATAGCAACATGTCTGGCGAGTTGGCGAGCGTTTGTGATACTAAGATAACAATTCTGTGATAGAAGGCCGAGTGACCCATCAGGCGGTGATCCAAAAGCAGGCAATGATCTATAAACTTTATCAGGCGCAGGCTGACCTGCTGTACCCGGCGCGCCAGATGGCTCGCTTTGGTGCCAACGCGATCCGGACATTCGGCATGGGCGAGTACACGCCCGCGCCGCTCCGGCAGTTCGGGGCCGCCTGCAATTTGCTTGCAGACAGCGCCTTGACCCACGCCCGTCCGGACTACGGCTTCCGGACCGTCAGAATGGGCAACGACGAAGTCGCGGTGACCGAGGAGGTCCGGTTCGAAACCCCATTCGGCGCACTGCTGCGGTTCCGCAAGGATACCGAACTCGTGCAGCCCAGGGTTCTGATCGTGGCACCGATGTCCGGACATTTCGCCACCTTGCTGCGCGGCACCGTGGCGGTGATGCTGCCCGACCACGACGTCTATATTACTGACTGGAAAAACGCCCGCGACATCCCGCTGTCGGACGGCGTGTTCGGTTTCGACGAATATGTCGATCACCTGATCCGCTTTCTGGAGGTCATGGGCGAAGGCAGTCACATGGTCGCGGTCTGCCAGCCCGCCGTCGCCGGCCTGGCCGCCGCCGCGGTGATGGCCGAAACCGGCAACCGGGCGCAGCCGCGCAGTCTGACCCTGATGGCCGGCCCGATCGACACGCGGCAGAACCCGACCAAGGTCAACGACCTCGCGAAATCCCGCTCGATCGAGTGGTTTGAGAAAAACCTGATAGCCAAGGTGCCCTGGCGCTTCAAAGGCGCCACACGGCGGGTTTACCCCGGCTTTCTGCAATTGACCGCGTTCATGACGATGAACCTGGATAAGCATATTAACGCCCATATCAGCCAGTTTCACGCTTTGGCCGGCGGCGACGTCGTCAAGGCAGAGGCGCACAAGAAATTCTACGACGAATACGGCGCGGTCATGGACCTGCCGGCGGAATTCTACCTGGAAACAGTTCAGAGGGTTTTCCAGGACCACGACCTGCCACTCGGTAAATTGACCTGGCACGGGCATCCGGTGCGGCCGGAGGCGATTCGTCATACCGCCCTGATGACGGTCGAAGGCGAGCGCGACGATATCTGTGCGATTGGCCAGACGATGGCGGCACTGGATCTGTGTTCCGGTCTGCGGATCAGCCAAAAACGGCACCATTTGCAGACCGGTGTCGGCCATTACGGCGTGTTCAGCGGATCGCGTTGGGCGCGTGAGGTGTATCCGAAGGTCCGCGCGATGATCGAGGTGACCAATCAGTAGGTTCGGGCGTTCCGAACCCGGGTGAATTGCCTCGGGTCAGTGTTGTACCCAACCCGGTCGAGACTGACTTTCGCTTCCCATCGTCATGGTTCGGCTTGTCCGGGCCACCTATCGCGGCACCGTCGAGTCACGGGTGTCCCGGACAAGCCGAACCATGACGGATGTGGAACGGCGGGATGGATGCGCGTCGGTTTTTGCCAGAGCGGTGCGAGGGCGCGCCTGTAATTCGGTCCCCACATTCTTCAGCGCCTTGATCCATAAGGCATCAATCTCAGGCCGGGCGGGTGAGCCGGACACGGCGTCCGCCTGAAGTTTCGCGGCGATAGACTTCATGGCAACAGCCCAATCGGTCCCGGTCAAGGTTCGGGCCTCGGGTTTGTCCGTTTCGACCGCGGGCCGGTCAGCCATGCTTTCCACAGACTCAGCGTCGCGCGGCGTGGTCGCGTCCGTCCTGTCGGGATCGGGCCGCGCGGCCGGCACATCCATGCCTTCACACGTGCGAGCGCTTTCCAGCAGGCGCGTGCATTGGCATGACGACCGGTTCAGCCCGTTCGCATTGCCCCGCAGCCGGAGTTTCATCGACAGCGAAAGCTCCGCCGGCATCGACAAGCGCAGCGAGTCCAACGCCGTCACCGCGAATGCGACGATTTGCCCGATGGTAAGCACATCCCGCCGGCCGCGCGCCGTATAAGCGTCGATCGCCTCGCGCGCCGCCAAACGGGCAAGCTGTTGATCGGCAAGGGTCGGCGCCATCATCGATGACAGCGCGGTCAGGATGAACAGCATCAACGGACCGGGCGGAGTCTCGTCCGCGACCGGCAGGGTCACGCTCGCCGGGTCTTGCATCCTCATGGCACCAGATCCCCGTCGTGCAGCGGGCGGAACCGCGTCGGTTTCATGATCCCGTTGCGGCGGTTTTCCTCGCGTTCCCGCTGGTAGATCAACCGCAACCGCCGCTCGATGTAGGCGGCCTGCGCCGGGGTCGGCTCCTCGGGGACGATGATGCCGCCGCCCGGCAGAATCCCCTCGACGGTGCTGAGGTCCAGATCGTCCTCGGTATCGAAATACGTTGCGTCCAGAATCTCGTCGTCACTGCCCTTGGACGGGTCGGCTCGCGTGACCACCGGCGTCGGCCGCAGGATGCCGCTGGAGTCTCTCGCCAACAGTTGCTTCCAGTCCGTGTCGAGGTCGGATTCCTGCCAATCCCGCGGATCGGGCCGGCCGACCGGCACCGCCAGCGGTTTCACCTGCCGCCGCTCCAACGCCCGCAGCATGGAATCGAATGTTCGCGCGGCACTGCCGGCGGTGGCGATGTGGCGGGTGCTGTCGCCGTGCGGCAGGGCCAGATTCATCCCAAGGCGCCAGCATGCGGTCGCGGCATGGTAGGCGCAGAGCACCTGAACACCGAGCATCAACTCGATTTCATCGCGGGCGTGCAGGGCGGCGAGGGCGCGGAGCGCGCCATGCATGCGCCGGCTGACCACATCGTTCGGTTCGCCGGGGGTGATGGGAAGGGCTTGTTTGATGGCGGCAACCGCTTCGAGCACACAAATCGGGTCGATTGGGCTGTTGGAACGGAAGATCGCGTCGCGGTCGTAGATGTTTTTAGGGTCTGTGTCGGACATTGGGGCTCTAAATCATGGTTTGTTCTCAATGCAGCGGAAGGTTGGAGGGCCTGGCAAGCTGTGCAAGGGGGAGAGCGATAAGAATCTTTACCGCGCTGGCGGCCGGTGAGCATTTCGGCTTGCCAATCTCTGTGGCAGCATCTGGGCTGGATCCAGCCGGTGACATCGGACCGGCCAGGACGTGATGTTAACGGGTCAAAGCGACGACTCCTCGTCGTCATGGCGGGCCTCCGCCGGGCTGACCGGCATCGTTAGGCGACACCCAATAATAAGCGAATCCAATCCCCTCGTCATGGCCCGGCTTGTCCGGGCCACCAATCGCGGCACCGTCGAGTCATCGGTGGCCCGGACAAGCCGGGCCATGACGAGGGGCGCAACGGTGTCCACCTCGCGCGGTTATTTTTCCTGATGTGGTGGATTCTTACCCGCACCCATCACGCCGCCATTATCAACGACCATATCGTCTATTATACCGAGGACAGACATTCGAACGTTCTCGGCCTCGCCTATCTGACGGCAACCGGTCTGCCGGCGGTGCTGTCGTCGCGGCGCTCTCTACTCGTTGTCGGGTCGATTATTCTGGTCGGTTCGGCGACGGCCTATGCCTTTTATGAGGAGGCATTCGTCTCCGTGTGGTGCTTCTTCGCGGCGGCAGCGAGCACCATGATCATGTGCCACTTCGAATGGTCGCGTTTGCGCCGCACCGCCGACGCGTTCGCCGAAGCCTGAACCAACATTCAGACCGTCAGCGACCGCAACGCCCGCCGATCCTTCAGCAGCACGCGCCGGGCGGTCGGCAGCGCGATGGTGCCGTCGCGTTCAAGCTGGGATAAAGTGCGGGACACCGTCTCGATCGTCAGGCCCAGGTAATCAGCGATATCCTGGCGGCTCATCGGCAGCTCGATCGTATTGTCGCTGCCTTCCCGCTGCGCGATTTCCTGCAGGAAGGCGGCGATTTTCTGCGCCGCGCTGCCACGCCCGAGCAGCAACGAATGTTCGCGTGCGGCGGCGAGCGAGGTCATGGCGTGCGAGAAGAACCAGTTTCCCAGCCGGTCGTCGTGGAACACCATCGACTCCAGACCCCGGCGGCGATACGCGATCACGGTGCATTCGGATACGGCTTCCGCCGACAACCGGTGGTCGGCGCCGGCTTCGAATCCGAACACGTCGCCTTCCATATGGAACCCGTCGATCTGGCGGCGGCCGTCGCTCAGGAACCTACAGGTGCGAACCACGCCGCTGACCACTTTGTAAAAGGATCGCGCGTCGTCACCCTCGGCGTAGATTTGCCGTTCCGCGGCGAAATGCATCACGACGCCGCTGAGTTCGAACCCCGGGCGGGCATCTGCCTCCAATGCCGGACCCGATGACCAGACCGTCGAAGGGGCGATGTTTGCGTGTTTGGCTGCGACCGCAATTGAGACCGACATCGTGGGTTCCTGTCATTGAATGACTATGCCCCCGCTGTATCGCCTCCAATCCATCGGCCGGATATTCGGTTTCATCCTACGGGAAACTACGTAAAATCTTCGAACCGGCCGGCCACCTCCATCCGGATATTGCCGAAATCGTCCACCCGAACCGTCATGCCCTTCGGGACCAGGCACGTTGCGTCGTATTCCTGCACGATCAGCGGCCCGGCCAAAACACCGGTAATCCCGGCGCGATCGGTCACCGGCGTCTCCACCCAGCCCTGATCCGGGAACCACGCGCGACGGCTCGCCGGCACGGGTTGAGCGAACGGCGGAATCCGCTCGGGCAACCGAGGCCGATCGGGCAGACCGCGCGCCATGACCGACAGCCCCATCAGTTCTACGTGTTCTCCGGATGGCGCGCGGAATCCGTAGGTGCGTTCGTGTTCGTCACCAAACAGCGCCGCGATCGTGGCGGGCGGGACATCGCCATCGGGCAGCGCGACCTCGATCTCGCTCGACTGTCCCGCGTAACGGACGCTCGCCGCGCGTTGGAACACCTGCCGAGCGGGTGCGAACCCGTCTTCCGTCAGACGCCGTGCGCCTGCCTCGGTCAGATCAGCGATGATTTGGGTGATGCGATCGGGATCGGCCTGATCCAGCCGGACGCGGATACTTTGCCGCCCGTGATGTTCGGCATCCGCCACCAGCAGGCCGAACGCGCTGAACACACCCGGCAATGGCGGCACGATAATTTTCGAAATGCCCAGTTCGGCGGCGATTCCGGCGGCGAACAAAGGCCCGTTGCCGCCGAACGCCAACATGGCGAACTGCCGGGGATCGCGCCCTCGCTCGACCGAGACCGCTCGGATTGCCCGCATCATGGTGGCGGACGCCAGCCGCAGCATCCCATGCGCGGCTTCCTCCACCGACAGCTTCAGAGGCACCGCCAGATCGCGATTGATCGCCGCTCGGGCTGCCTCCAGGTCCAGGCGCATCGTGCCGCCGGTCAACCCGCCGGGATCCAGATACCCGAGCGCCAGATTGCAATCCGTGATGGTCGGGGCAACCCCGCCACGGCCGTAACAAGCCGGCCCCGGATCGGCACCCGCGCTTTGCGGCCCGACTTTCGGCGCGCCGGCACTGTCCAGCCTGCAGATCGATCCGCCGCCGGCCCCAACCTCCGCCAGATCGATCGCCGGCAGTTTCAACATATAGCCGGCGCCGACCAGCAACCGCGATCCCGCCATGACGCCGCCACCGACTTCCAGCGCTTCCGCCCGCAGAACCTCGCCGTTCTCCACCAGCCCGGCCTTGGCGGTGGTGCCGCCCATGTCGAACGTCACGATCCGGGGTTCGTTCAACCGCAGGGCCAACGCCGCGCCGCCGACAACGCCCGCCGCCGGGCCGGATTCGATGATATGCGCCGGGGAGTCCGCCGCGAACGCAGCGGAGGCCAGTCCGCCGTTGGACTGCATCAGTTGCAACGGCGCCTCGATGCCCAGTTCACGCAGGCGGGCGTCCAACGCGGTGATGTAGGCGCGCACGATCGGCATCACGTAGGCGTTGATGACCGTCGTGCTGGTGCGGGGATATTCCTTGATCTCCGGCAGGATCTCGCTGCTGACGGAGATCGCGATATCGGGCAGCGCCGCCCGGACAGCGTCGGCGACCGCCCGTTCGTGGGCTGCATTGGCATAGCTGTGCAACAAACAGATCGCCACGCTGGCGACGTTTTCCGCGCGCAACATGGCAATCACCGGTTCCAGGCTGGCCATAGCCAACGGAACAGCAACCGACCCGTCTGGCCGCATCTTCTCCGTGACTTCCAGGCGCAGGCGGCGTTCGACCAGAGCGCGCGGCTTGGTCCAGCCGATGTCGTACAGCACCGGCATGCGAAGATCGCGAATTTCCAGGATATCGCGAAAACCGCGCGTCGTGATCAGCGCCGTTTTCGCGCCCTTGGCCTCCAGGACAGTATTCGATCCCACCGTCGTCGCGTGCAGAACGTCAGTAACCGGCCCCGGCCGATCCGCGAGCAGCGCGCGCAGCCCCTCGATAATGCCCTCGCCATAGTCATGCGGCGTGGATGCGGTTTTCCATGTTGTGACCACCCCATCGCCTGAGATCGCGACCAGATCGGTGAACGTGCCACCGATATCGATGCCTATACGTAAATTCATGCGGCTGGCTCCCAAGCCACGTTGGGCAGGGGCGCTCGTTCCGCCTGCAAAGCGGTCCGCAGCGCTTCGGTCGCCGCCGTATCGATCACCGGCGGGTCACCGATCGCAACGACACCGTAATCCCTGGCGGCGGCTTCGATTGAAACCAACGCGTCGCGCAGGTCGCGGGCGACAAGGTCGAGATCGCGATCCAGGGCCGGTCCCCAGCCGCCCGCGCCGGGCAGGTCGTGGCGGAAAATCTCGCCGCGCGTCAGGGTCATCGTCAGTTTGGCATGGAGTTTCGTTTCGTTCGGCAGTCCGGGATTCATCACGTTGCGCCCGAACGCCCCCGGCCCGCCGCCTTGCAGCCCGTACGGCCGGTGAGTCTGGCGGTCGGCGCGCACCTGCAAAATCCCCTCATCCGCCAGCATCCGCCAGGTTTTCCGCTGCGACATGCCGCCCCGGAAGCGGCCGGCACCGCCGGTATCCGGAACAAATTCATAGTCCAGCACTTCAAGCGGGTTTTCCGCCTCGATCACTTCCACCGAGAAGCTGGCCATGTTGGCGAACATGCAGGTATTGCCGTCCAACCCGTCCGCCCAGGGCCGCCCGCCCCACGCGCCAGAAATGAAATCGACGTAGATGAACGGGTTCAGCGCCTTGTCATAGCCGCCGATCGTCAGTCCGGTATTGCCTCCGTCGGACGCCGCAAACACCTTGTCCGGATACAGCTGCGCCAGCGCCCCGAACGCACAATCCACGCCGCGGAACCCGGTCAACCCACGCGCCGCGCAAGCCGCCGGCAGCTTGCCATGGGTAATTGTCCCCGCGGGAGCAATGATCTTGATCGGCCGGAACACCCCGTCGTTATTGGGCATGTTCACCGACAGGACAGATTTTACGGCGGTAAAACTCATCGCCGCCGTGTAACTCAAAGTATTGTTGATCGCGCCTTTTACCTGCGGCGCGCTGCCGGTCCAATCGACCTCCATCGTGTCGCCATGTTTGCGAATCGTGCACACCAACGGAATCGGTACCCCGACATCGATCTGATCGTCATCGATCCAGTCGGTAAACGTCGCCTCGCCATCCGGAAGTTCCAGCAAACACTGCCGCGTCAGCCGTTCGGAGTAGTCCATCATCGCCACCATCAGCGACGTGACGCCGTCCGCGCCATAACGCGCCACCAGATCCGTCATCCCGCGCGCCGCGATCTCGCACGCCGCCAACTGCGAGCGCAGATCGCCAAACACCCGCCCCGGCAGCCGGACATTTCGTTCAATGATCCGGAACAACGTCGCATTCGCCACGCCCTTGTCGTACAGCTTCAGCGGCGGAATCCGCAGTCCTTCCGCATAGATCTCCAAACTGTCGGATGCGTTGGACCCGGGCACCCTCCCGCCGACATCTGTATGGTGGCAAATCGTCGCAGCGTAGGCGATCACCCGCCCGCATTGATCCCCGGTGGCAGCGAACAGCGGCTTGAATATAAAAATGTCCGGCAAATGCATGCCGCCATCGTACGGGTCGTTATTGATGAAAATATCGCCGGGATGCACGTCGCCGGGGAACGCCGCCAGCACCGCCTGCAACGCCACCGGGATCGAGCACAAATGCCCCGGCAGCGACAATCCCTGCGCCACCAGCCGTCCCTCCGCGTCACAGATCGCCGCGCTGTAATCCATGATGTTCTTCAACACCCCGGAATACGCCGTCCGGTAGATCGTCAGCACCATCTCATCGCCGATCGCCGAGATCGCGTTGCGGAACAGTTCCTCGGTGATCGGATCGGACATGGCCACATCTTCCTGACTGATCCCGGATCGGACCACCGATGCGCATCCGTGGCAACCGCGCCAACCCTGTGGCATGGTACGCAGACGAATCGACATCAAAGGGTCCGCCTGTATGCCCACGCGCCTGTTCGGCCTGCTTCTGTTGCTGCTGCTCGCGCGTTGCGGGGACGGGGCGCCGGACAGGAGTTGCGACCTGGTCATGGTCGCGGAGATGCCGTTGCAGGTGCAGGACCATCTGCTGGTGGTGCCCGCCGGTATCAACGGCCAGTGGGCTCACCTCGTGGTCGATAGCGGGGCCGAACGAACCACCATCAGCGATGCCGCGGCGAATCGGCTGAACTTGCCGCATGACCCGCAATACAAGACCCGATCCCTGGGCATTGGCGGCACCACCACCACCACCGACGTAACGGTCGGCCGGCTGGTGTTGGGCGGCGTGCATTTCCCGATCGACCGGATCGCCGTCGGCACCTTCAAACTGCAATCCGAACGCGGCCTCAACGCCGATGGTTTGCTGGGTGCCGACATCCTGCTGGCGTTCGACATGGATATCGACGTCCCTGGCGGCAAACTGACCCTGTATCGTAGCCGCACATGTTCCGGGGCACAGCCGCCCTGGCCGGTTCGGCCGGTCGAGATCCTCGGTGTTCGCGTCCGGAAAGACCGGCTGCTGGTGCCGTTCGAGTTGGATGGCGTCGCCGGACTGGGACTTCTGGATACCGGGGCGCAGGGCAATGTTTTGGGCCAGGACATGGCGCATCGGATGGGGCTGAACGACGCAACACTGGCGCACGATCCGGTGGTGCGTCAGCACGGCGTTGGGCCGGGGGAGGCGCTCTCCCACCTGCATCAATTCCAGTATCTGAAAATCGGACCTGTCAGCGATGTCGCGCCCGCCATCACCGTCCTGCCGTCGGATTTCGGCGTTGGCGATGCGCTGATCGGAGAAACTTTCCTGCAAGGCCGCCGCGTCTGGCTGGCCTTTCGCAACCGTCAGGTGTTCGTCTCTATGCGTTCAGGCGAGGGGCGTCCAGGCGAGGGGCGTCCAGGCGAGGGGCGTCCAGTCGAGGGGCGGCCAACCGAGCGGGAAGCGAACGAACAATGATCGACAAACTCCAGATGCTGCTGGCCCTGGCCAAGGAACAGCATTTCGGCCGAGCCGCGGAAGCCTGCGGGGTCACCCAGCCGACCCTGTCCGCCGGCCTGAAACAGATCGAGGAAGGCTTTGGCGTCCTACTGGTGCAACGCCAGTCCCGCTTTATCGGCTTTACGCCTGAGGGCCTGCGGGTGCTCGACTGGGCCCGCCGCATCGTCGGCGATTACCGGGCGATGCGCGACGAAATCCGCGCGCTGAAACGCGGCCTGGCGGGACATCTGCGGATCGCCGCGATTCCGACCGCTCTGCCAATCGTTTCCACTCTGACGACGCCGTTGCACGTCGCGCATCCCGAGGTCGTGTTCACCATCCTGTCGCGCACCTCGATCGAGATCCTGACGCTGATGGACAACCTGGAGATCGATGCCGGCCTGACCTACGTCGATAACGAACCGCTCGGGCGGGCGCGTTCGATCCCCTTGTACCACGAACGCTACTGCCTGTTGATCGCCGCCGACGCGCCGCTGGGTCTGAAGGCCTCCGTCACCTGGTCCGAGGTCGCGACGGTGCCGCTGTGCCTGCTGACCCCGGATATGCAGAACCGTCGCATCATCGACCGCAAGCTGCGGGAGGCGGGCGCGGAGCCGGCGCCGACCTTGCAATCCAATTCCATGGTGGTGCTGTTCTCGCATGTCCGCACCGGGCGATGGGCCAGTGTCATGCCGGCGGTGCTGGCGGAAACGATGGGCCTGCCGGGGCCGGTTCGCGCGATTCCGATCGCGGATCTGGCGCAGCCTCCCACCGTCGGACTGGTCTATCCGCAACGTGAACCGCTGACGCCGCTGACGGCCGCCCTGGTGACGGAGGCCCGCCGGGTCGGCCCGGGATGGATGGCCGCGCCGTAACGCGCCCGTCTTGAAACACGTCGAACCTTGCAACACGCCGGCGTCGTCACATATCCGAAAGGATGGCTTGTTGAGTCGTTGACCGAGCAGGCGCATGCCAGACTTTCGCCTCCGGCTGTCATGGCCCGGCTTGTCCGGGCCACCCATCGCGGCACCGTCAGGGCACAGGTGGCCCGGACAAGCCGGGCCATGACGGTCGGAGGCAGCGCCATGCCGGTCGCCATGACGGTCGGAGGCAGGGCCATAACGGTCGGTAGCCAGCCCATGCCGATCGGAAGCAGGGCCATGACAAAACGCCGCGTGCAACGGCAGATTCGCTTATTGTCGGGCGTCGCCTAAGGCCAGCGTACCATGAAGTTCGGTGGGTCGGAACCACCCAAGGGATATCCGTGTCGGCGTATCCCTTTGTAACGAAACAAAAATTTTCGTAACGCAGGCGCCCATAGGCTTGTTGGTCCTCCCCCCGGCGCCTAATGCGTCAGGTTACCACCCGCCGGCCAATCGACAGAGGACGTGATCATCCATGGACGAAGATGTTGCCCGGACAGAGGTCAGACGATCACCCGATCGCCCGCTGTCCACACCTCCGTCCCGAACTCCGGCGCCCCCAATCCCGGCCGCGCGGCAATCCCGCCGCGGTTTCTGGCTGTTGACCCTCATCCTCTTCGCCATGCTGGCCGGCGGCGGCTGGTATCTTTGGAGTCAGCGCCAGTCCCAGCCGTCCGCGAAACCCGCGACGACCGGACGCAATGCCCAAGGCGCGCCCCAACCGGTCGGTTTCGCCACCATCGACAAGGGCAACATTCGCATCGTGTTGAACGAGCTTGGCACCGTCACCTCGCTCGACACCGTGACCGTGTACACCCAGATCAGCGGCCAGTTGCAGGAGGTCGGGTTCAAAGAGGGGCAGGTCGTCAAAAAGGGTGACTTCATCGCCCAGATCGACCCGCGGCCCTATGCCGCGGCGTTGGAACAGGCGCAGGGCACGCTCGCCAAAGATCAGGGATTGCTGGCGCAGGCACAGGCCGACCTGAAGCGTTACCAGACGCTGGGTCGGCAGGACTCGATCGCGCAGCAGCAACTGGATGACCAGAAATACCTGGTGCAGCAATACACCGGCACCGTGCAGACCGATCAGGGATCGGTGGACACGGCCAGGCTGAACCTTGCCTATTGCCGTATCATCTCACCCATCGATGGTCAGGCCGGCCTGCGCCTGGTCGATCAGGGTAACTATGTTCAAGCCTCCACCACCGCCGGCCTGGTGGTGATTACCCAAATGCAGCCGATTTCGGTGCTGTTCTCGGTGCCGGAAGACAACCTGCCCGACATTATCCAACGTACCCGCGGCGGTGCGACCCTGAGTGTGGAGGCCTATAACCGAGCCAACACGCGGCAACTCGCGACCGGACAGCTTGCCACGCTGGACAACGTGATCGACACCACCACTGGTACGCTGAAACTACGGGCGACCTTCGCCAATCCCGACGAACTGCTCTACCCCAACCAATTCGTGAATGCTCGGTTGCTCGTCAACACAATGCAGGATTCCGTTCGCATACCGGTGCCCGCCGTGCAACGGGGCGAGCCAGGGACGTTCGTGTACCTGATCAACCCGGACAACACAGTGTCCGTGCGGCCGATCAAAGTGGGTCCGGTTGACGGCAAGTTCCAGGCCGTGCTGTCCGGCCTGAACCCGGGTGACCGGGTGGTTACAGATGGCACTGACCGATTGCGCGAGGGCGCGCTGGTCAGCCTGCCCGCGGCGCAAAAAACCGCTGCCCCCGCTGCTGTATCCCCGCCCGCCGCGGGTAGTCAACCAACCCCGGCGCCGGACCCGAACGCACCCCGAGAACACCGCCGTCCGCCGCAGGCCCAGTGATGACATCAACCCACTCGCCAGGCCGACAGCAGTTCTCGTCATGGCGGGCGAAGGCCCGCCATCCACGCCTTGCTGTCCTGGCCCGAAAAAGACGTGGATGGCAGGCCTTCGCCTGCCATGACGGGGTTGAGTCGTCGCGACGGCCACACAGGGCGATTAACGCCGTATGAGCCCGTCTCGCCCCTTCATCCTGCGGCCCGTCGCGACCACCCTGCTGATGGCCGCCATCCTGCTGGTCGGGATCGTCGCCTACCGGTTCCTGCCGATCTCCGCCCTGCCGGAGGTCGATTACCCGACCATCCAGGTCCAAACCTTCTACCCCGGCGCCAGCCCGGAGGTGATGACCTCGTCCGTCACCTCTCCGCTGGAGGTGCAGTTCGGCCAGATGCCCAGCCTGAACCAGATGTTCTCCACCAGTTCGGCCGGCGCCTCGCTGATCACGCTGCAATTCAGCCTGGATGTCAGCCTGGACGTGGCGGAGCAAGAGGTGCAGGCCGCCATTAACGCGGCCGGCAACCTGCTGCCATCCGACCTTCCGGCGCCGCCGATCTATGCCAAGGTCAACCCGGCCGATGCGCCGATCCTGACTCTGGCGCTCACGTCGAAAACCCTGCCGTTGACGCAGGTGCAGGATATGGCGAACACGCGGCTGGCGCAGAAAATCTCGCAGCAGCCGGGGGTTGGGCTGGTCAGCATCAGCGGCGGCCAACGGCCGGCGGTGCGCGTGCAGATCAACCCCCGCGCGCTCGCGGCCTATGGGCTGAACATCGACGATCTGCGCACCACGCTGGGCAATGCCAACGTCAACACCCCGAAGGGCAATTTCGACGGCCCGGCGCAGGCGACGACGATCAACGCCAACGACCAGATATCCGATCCAAGCCAATACCTGGATCTGGTGATCGCGTACAAAAACGGCGCGCCGGTGCGGTTAAAGGACGTCGCGAATGTGGTCAGCGGCGCCGAGAACACCAAGCTGGGTGCCTGGGCCAACACCACCCCGGCGGTAATCCTGAACGTCCAGCGTCAGCCGGGTGCCAACGTCATCCAGGTCGTCAACACCATCAAATCGCTGCTGCCGCAGTTACAGGCCACGTTGCCGTCCGCCGTCGATGTCGCGGTCCTCACCGATCGCACGGTGACGATCAGGGCCTCGGTCACCGACGTGGAGTTCGAACTGGGGCTGGCGGTCGCGCTGGTCGTGGCGGTGATCTTCCTGTTCCTGCGCAACGTGCCGGCCACGATCATCCCCAGCCTGTCGGTCCCGCTCTCCCTCGTCGGCACCCTCGCCGCCATGTATCTGCTTGGTTTTAGCCTTGATAACCTGTCGCTGATGGCGCTGACGATCTCCACCGGCTTCGTGGTGGACGACGCCATCGTCATGATCGAGAACATTTCCCGGTATATCGAAGCCGGGGAAAAACCCCTGGCCGCCGCGCTGAAGGGCAGCGAGCAGATCGGCTTCACGATCATATCGCTGACCGTGTCGCTGATCGCCGTGTTGATCCCGTTGTTGTTCATGGGCGACGTGGTGGGCCGGCTGTTCCATGAATTCGCCATCACGCTGTCCGTAACGATCGTGATCTCGGCCGTGGTGTCGCTGACCCTGGTACCGATGATGTGCGCCAAGCTGCTGCATCACCGGCCGGAGGCAACCCGCAGCCAATTCGATCTGAAAGCCGAGCGTGGGTTCAACTGGATCATCGGGCGCTACGACAAGGCGCTGAACGTGGTGCTCGACCACCAGGCTCTGACATTGTTGGTGGCGGTGCTGACCATGGGCGTGACCGTCCTGCTGTATACCGTCGTGCCGAAAGGCTTCTTCCCGGTGCAGGATACCGGCGTGCTACAGGGCATTTCGGTCGCCGCCCAGACCGTGTCGTATGGCGCGATGGCCGAACACCAACAGGCTCTGGCGGCCGCGATCCTGAAAGACCCCGATGTGGTCAGCCTGAGTTCGTTCATCGGCGTGGATGGCAGCAACGCGACCCTGAACAGCGGCCGCTTCCTGATCAACCTGACGCCGAAAAACGACCGGACCCTGAACGCGACGCAGATCGGACGCCGGTTGCAGCAGGAAACCGCTGATGTGGAAGGCGTGTCGCTGTATCTGCAACCGGTGCAGGACCTGACGATCGATGCCTCGGTCAGCCGCACGCAGTACCAATTCGTGCTGGAGAACCCCAACCTGGCGGCATTCAACGAGTGGGTGCCGAAACTCATCGCGAAATTGAACGAATCACCGGATCTGGAGAACATCGCCAGCGACCTGCAACAGCAGGGCCTGACCGTGAACCTGGTGATCGACCGCGAAACAGCCGCGCGTTTCGGAATCACGCCCGCCACGGTCGATAACGCGCTCTACGACCTGTTTGGCCAGCGCATCGTCTCCACCATCTACACGCAATCCAACCAGTACCGCGTGATCATGGAGGCGGACCCGTCGCTGCAAACCTCACTCGATGCCCTGTCATCGATCTGGCTGCCCTCCGCCGCCTCCACCAGCGGACAGGTGCCACTGAGTTCCATTGTCACCATCGTCGAGAAGCCGGGACCGTTGCAGATCAATCATTTGGCGCAGTTCCCCGCCACGACGATTTCGTTTGATACGACGCCGGGATCGTCCCTCGGCGCCGCCGTCGCCGCGATCCGGCAGACGGAAAAAGATATCGGCATGCCCGAGAGTTTCGTCACCGCCTTCCAGGGTGCCGCCTCGGCGCTGGAATCGTCGCTATCGAACGAACTGCTGCTGGTGCTGGCCGCGATTGTTACGATGTACATCGTGCTCGGCGTGCTGTACGAAAGCTTCATCCACCCCATCACGATCCTTTCGACGCTACCCTCGGCCGGCGCCGGCGCATTGGTGGCGCTGCTGATCGCCGGCGACAACATCGATGTCATCTCGGTTATCGGCATCATCCTGCTGATCGGCATCGTGAAAAAGAACGCCATCATGATGATCGATTTCGCGTTGCAGGCAGAGCGCGAGGAAGGCAAACCGCCGCGTGAGGCGATCCATCAAGCCTGTCTGCTGCGCTTTCGCCCCATCCTGATGACCACCATGGCCGCCCTGCTCGGTGCCCTGCCGCTGATGTTGGGCAACGGCACCGGATCGGAATTACGCCGTCCGTTGGGCGTGGCGATCGTCGGCGGCCTGATCGTCAGCCAGGTGCTGACCCTGTTCACCACACCGGTCATCTACCTGATGTTCGACAAGCTCGCATGGAGGTTGCGTGGGGGCAAACCGGAGGTGAGTCCGGCCGAATGAACCTCTCGGGTCCTTTCATCGCGCGCCCCGTCGCCACGACCCTGCTGACGGTCGGGATCGCGCTGGCCGGTATTTTTGCCTTCTTCAGGCTGCCGGTCTCGCCGCTGCCGCAGGTCGATTTCCCGACGATTTCAGTCCAGGCACAGTTGCCTGGCGCCAGTCCCGACACCGTCGCCACCAGCGTCGCCAGTCCGTTGGAGCGGCATCTCGGCCAAATCGCCGATGTAACCGAGATGACCTCCACCAGTTCGGTCGGATCGGCACGGATCGTGCTGCAATTCGGGCTGAACCGGGACATCAACGGTGCCGCCCGCGACGTCCAGGCCGCGATCAATGCAGCCCGAGCAGACCTGCCGGCCAGCCTGCGGAGCAACCCGACGTATCGCAAGGTCAACCCGGCGGACGCACCGGTGCTGATTCTGGCGCTGACCTCGAAAACCCTGACGCGCGGCCAGATGTACGACGCCGCGACCAACGTGCTGTCGCAGAAACTGTCGCAGATCAACGGCATCGGCCAGGTGATCATCGGCGGTGCCGCATTGCCGGCCGTGCGCGTGGAACTCAACCCGACGGCGCTGTTTAAATACGGCATTGGGCTGGAGGACGTGCGCGCGGCGCTGGCCTCGGCCAACGCCAACAGCCCCAAGGGCTCGATCGAGGCCGACGACCGGCATTATCAGCTCTATACCAACGATCAGGCGTCGCACGCCGCGGACTACATGCCGCTGGTGATCGCCTACCGGAACGGAGCCGCCGTGCGGCTGTCGGATATGGCCGATGTGCAGGACTCGGTCGAAAACCTGCGCAACGCCGGCCTGTCGCAGGGCAAACCGGCGGTGCTGGTCATTCTGTTTCGGCAGCCCGGCGCCAACATCATCGACACCGTGGACGGCGTGAAGGCCGCCATCCCGCAACTGATGGCGGCCATGCCGACCGACATGGACCTGCTGATCGCCAATGACCGCACGACGACAATCCGGGCGAGCCTGCACGATACCGAAAGGACGCTGCTGATCGCCGTCGGGCTGGTGACCCTGGTGGTGTTCCTGTTCCTGCGCAGTGTCCGCGCCACGCTGATCCCGGCCATCGCCGTGCCGGTGTCCATCATCGGCACGTTCGGCGCGATGTATCTGATGGGCTACAGCCTGGATAATCTGTCGCTGATGGCACTGACTGTCGCCACCGGCTTCGTGGTCGATGACGCGATTGTCGTGCTGGAAAACATCTCCCGGCACATCGAGGATGGCATGCCGCGCGTCCAGGCCGCCCTGTTGGGCGCGAAGGAGGTCGGCTTTACCGTCATTTCGATCAGCGTGTCCCTGATCGCCGTGTTCCTGCCGATCCTGTTGATGGGCGGTATCGTTGGGCGCCTGTTCCGGGAGTTCGCCGTGACACTGTCGATGGCGATCATGGTGTCGCTGGCGATCTCCCTGACCACGACGCCGATGATGTGCGCGCTGCTGTTGAAGCCCGCCGATCGGGAAAAGCCCAAGAAACGCACCTTGTTCGATCGGGCACAGTCGCTGTACGGCCGGACCCTGACCTTGTCGTTACGCCATCCCGCGCTGGTCATGCTGGTGCTGTTGATCACCGTGGTGGCCAACGTCGCCTTGTACGTGATGGTGCCGAAGGGGTTCTTCCCGCAGCAGGACACCGGCCGCATGATGGGCAGCCTGCAAGCGGACCAGAGCATCTCGTTCCAGGCGATGCAGGGGAAACTGACGGACCTGTCCCGCATCGTCCAGGAAGACCCGGCCGTGCAAAGCGTGGTCGGCTTTACCGGTTCGGGCGGCGGCGGGGGCGCCGGACAGACCAACACAGGTTCCGTCTTCGTCGCGCTGAAGCCGCTCGCGGATCGGGACGGCATCGACGCGGTCATGAGCCGCCTGCGCCGCAAACTTTCCGTCGTCCCCGGTGCTCGATTGTTCCTGGTGCCGATCCAGGACATCCGCGTCGGCGGCCGGTCGAGCAGCGCGGCCTATCAATACACGCTGCAGGGCGACAGTTCCGCCGACCTTTACGAATGGACGCCAAAGCTGGTGACCGCGCTGGAGCATGATCCGGTGCTGGCCGACGTGAGTTCGGATCAGCAACAGAAAGGCCTGGAAACCGACCTGGTGATCGACCGGTCCAGCGCCGGCCGGTTGGGTGTGACCGCGAGCCAGATCGACAACACGCTGTACGACGCATTCGGACAACGTCAGGTCTCCACGATCTACAGCGCGCAAAATCAATACCACGTCGTCATGGAAGTGGCGCCGCGCTACTGGCAAAGCCCGGAGACGCTGAAGGACATCTACGTCAGCACGGCGGGAGGGAATGCCTCGGGCACGCAGACCAGCAATGCCGTGGTCGGCACCGTCGCCGCCTCGACGAAGACCAGCACTACGCCCACCGCCGCGACCATCGCGTCCAGTTCAGCACGCAACGCCGCGACCAATGCGCTGGCGAATACCGGCAAGGGCAGCGCGTCGTCCGGAGCCGCCGTCAGCACCAGCAAGGAAACCATGATTCCGCTGGCGTCCTTCACCAGTTATGGACCTGGCAACACGGCATTGGCGGTGAACCACCAGGGATCGTTTGTCGCCGCAACGATATCGTTTAACCTGGCGCCGGGTGCCTCGTTGAGTGACGCCACCGTCGCGGTCGAACAGGCCATGGTGAGGATCGGCATGCCTGCGTCGATCCACGGCTCGTTCCAGGGAACCGCCCAGACCTTCCAGGACTCGCTGACCACGATGCCGATCCTGCTGCTGACCGCCCTGGCGGCGATCTACATCGTTCTTGGTATACTCTACGAAAGCTACATCCACCCGATTACGATCATTTCGACCCTGCCGTCGGCCGGCATCGGCGCGATCCTCGCCCTGATGCTGTGCAATATCGAATTCAGCCTGATCGCCGCGATCGGCGTGATCCTGCTGATCGGCATCGTCAAAAAGAACGCCATCATGATGATCGACTTCGCGTTGGATGCGGAGCGCAGCCGCGGCCTTCCGCCGCATGAAGCGATCTTCGAGGCCTGCCTGATGCGTTTTCGTCCGATCATGATGACCACCAGCGCGGCGATCCTGGGCGCCCTGCCGCTGGCACTGAGCTTCGGTGACGGCGGCGAGTTGCGGCGGCCGCTGGGGATTTCCATCGTCGGCGGATTGCTGGTGAGCCAGGTGCTGACGCTCTACACTACGCCGGTCGTGTATCTATACATGGATCGTTTCCGGCTATTCTCTAAACGACAATGGCATCGGGCCTTTCCCGGGATGGCTGCACCGGAGGCTGCTGAGTGATGCAAATATTGCGAAACCCGACCGTCATGGCGGGCGAAGGCCCGCCATCCACGCCTTTGTCCGGACCAGCATCGCAAGGCATGGATGGCGGACCTTCGCCCGCCATGACGTTGCAGAGAGTGTGCCGCGGCAGATGGTTTGAATTGCGCCGAACCGTTCCGTGGATAGCGGCCTGCATCGCTCTGGCCGGCTGCATGGTCGGTCCGGACTACAAACGTCCCGAGGCACCGTCGCCCGTGGCGTTCAAGGAACTCGCCGGCTGGAAGATGACCCAGCCCGCCGACACGATCGACAAAGGCGCGTGGTGGTCGGTGTATCACGACCCCGAACTTGATCGCCTGGAACGCATGGTCGATGTCTCCAACCAGACGATCAAACAGTTCGAGGCGCAGTACCGCAACGCGGTCGCGTTGGTGGGGGAGGCGCGCGCCAGCCTGTTCCCAACCGCCGATCTCAGCCCCGGGGTGTCCCGCAGCGGCATCGGACGTTCCGGCCTGAGTTCCGGTGGTGGTGGTGGCTCCACCCGTTCCGGCACCACCTACAGCATCAGTGGTACCGTTTCCTGGGTGCCGGACATTTGGGGCAGCGTGCGGCGGCAGATCGAAAGCGCCACCTCCGCCGCTCAGGTCAGCGCCGCCGACCTCGCCAATGCCAGGCTGTCCGCGCAGGCGACTCTCGCCACCGATTATTTCGACCTTCGAGCAGAGGATGCGCTCAAGCAATTGCTGACGGCAACGGTTGCGAATTACCGCCGCGCCATGCAGATCACGCAAAACCAATATCGGGCCGGCACGACGGCCAGCACCGATTACGTAACGGCGTTGGCACAACTGCAATCGACCGAGGCCCAGTTGATCGCTGTCGATATTCAGCGGCAGCAGTATGAGCATGCCATCGCCATGCTGACCGGTCATGCGCCGGCCGACCTCACCATCATGCCCGCGCCATTGGCGGCCGATGTGCCGGTTTTGCCGCCCGGTCTGCCGTCGGCGCTGCTGGAACGCCGCCCCGACATTGCTGCGGCGGAACGGGTGATGCAGCAGGAGAACGCATTGATCGGCGTGCAAACCGCCGCCTATTACCCGAATATTTCTTTGTCGGCGGTCGGCGAGTATGCGGGCAACCCGCTGGGACAGTTGTTCAACGTCGGCAACCAGATTTGGTCTCTGGGCGCCACGGGAACCGAGGTCCTGTTCAACGGCGGGCAACGCAATTCGGCCGTGGCCGCTGCGCGCGCCACCTACGAGGCGTCCGTGGCAACATATCGGCAGACCGTGTTGACCGCGCTTCAGGGCGTTGAGGACGCATTGTCGAATCTGCGTATCCTGGAGCTTCAGGCCAGGGCGGAAGCGACGGCCGTGGACTCCACGCGCCGGGCGGTGGAGGCGACGTTGAATCAATACAGAGCGGGAACGCTTCCCTATACCAGCGTGATCACCGAACAGACCCTGCTGCTGTCGAATCAGCAATCGGCGCTGTCGATCCAGCAAAGCCGGCTGGTGGCGAGCGTCGCCCTGATCGAGGCATTGGGCGGCGGCTGGTCAACCGGCGATCTTCCGGCGACAATCGAAACCGCCAATCCATTATTGCCGTAACCATCGATACGACTGACTTTAGCTGCCGGAGATCGCGCATGACCCATTGGACCGAGACCTACCGCGGCGGCGTACCGCCCTGGCAATGCGACGTGACCGAACATTTTACGGTCGCGTACTACTTTGATCGCCTGGAGGAAGCCGCCGCCAATCTGGCCGAAACGCTCGGTGTGCTCGGTATGCCCGGCCGAATCGAGGCGCGTTACAGCAAGGAGCTCCGCGCCGGTGCGACCTTTCATATCGAAAGCGCGCCGCTGGCGATCGGTGACGGATGGCGCGCCGGCCACCGCGTGGTCGAGTCCACCAGCGGCGAGGTCGTCACCTGGTTCGACACACACTACGACCTGCCGTTATCCCCGGACCAAAGCCGCGCGATCGGGGGACGGCTGGCGACCTGGAACGGCCCGGCCGCCGAACCGCGTCCGGAACCAACCGCGACCGACGGGTTTATTGCCACCGCTCGCGGCCGATCCAAGCCCGGGGACCTCGACGCCGCGGGCAATTTCTCCCTGTCCGCGATGGTGCATCGTTTCTCCAACGCCTCCGGCCAAACCGCCGCCGCGCTTGGCATGGACACCGCGTTTCTGCAACGGAATCGCCGTGGTTTTTCCACGTTCGAGATGACACTGCGAATTTCCGGGGCGCTGCGCGTGGACGAACCCTGGCTTATTGAAACCGGCATCGGCCACCTCGGCAACTCGTCGCTGCGGATGATCCACCGGATGGTGAGTGTCCGAACCGGCAGCGAAATCGCCCGTCTCGGTCAATACGGAGTCAATCTCGACCTGGACGCCCGCCGTCCCGCGCGTTGGCCCGATGACATCCGCGACCGTGCGGCCCGGCTGCTTGTTCCGGTGAGGTGACGAACGCGCGGGTATTACCCGCGCCGAAACGTCACCACCAGCACGTCCCGGTACCCGGGTTCCGCCGGGTCCAGAGGTTCCACCGGCGTCACGCCGTGCATCACCCGGGCATCATCGACCAGTGCCGCATCGAACGGCGCGGTCAGGGTGAAATGTCCCAGCGCCTTGCCCGACAGATCATGCACCGAGGTCATCCCGCTCGCGATGTTGCGGCGGTTCACCAGCAGTACCAGCACGTAATCGACGCCGTCGCGGTGCATACCCTCCGGCGTCGGACGGCCGTGCTGCCCATGCCGAGCCTCGATACGGAACTGATGTGTCTCCACGTGCCATGTCGTGGCGTCCGTGAGGCGTCCGAACAGGTCGCGGCAGAATGTCAGGATGGTGGTCATCGACGGGCCCGACCCGATCGCCTCGGTCACCGGTTCGAACCACCGTTCGATGCCGCCATTCAGCGTGTTGTAGTCACGGCTCTGGTAATGCGGTTGCGCCGGCTGACGCACGACGCCCTCGGGGCCGGCCGCGAACACCGCGTGGCGGCGTTTCCGGTAGCGGCCGCCGTCGGCCATGTAGGTGTCCGGCCCCAGATCGTCCCAGCTTGCCGCGAATGCCGGCCAATCGGTCAGCAAGCCCGACTGCCCCAGCAGGTCGCGCATCTCTGGCGCCTGAACGAAGGTGAAACCCTCGATCCGAATCGAGTCAGTCAGCCGCGGCAGCGTGTCCATGCTCATGACCCTGTTCAGTAGGGGGCTGGACCGGCGCAGACAAGTTTATCGTCGGCGACGGATCGTAAATCCTGATCCCAAGCTCCTGAAACCGCCGCTTCATGCGCCGGTTGAACTCCCGTTGCACGGGCCAACGGCCGGAATCGGTGCAGACCACCTGACCGGCGATGGTGGCGGAGGCACCGTCCAGTTTATCGACTCCCCATAATTGCAGATCGCTCAGCATCTTCGCCGACAGATCGGGGTCGGTGCGCATGCCGGCCACGATTCCCTTCAATTCGTTGGCCACGCGATCGGTGTCCTCGTCATACGGAACGGTGACCACGACGGACGCATTGCCCAGGCCGCGGTTGACGTTGGTGACACTGTTGACGGAACTGAACGGGATGATGTGGACCGATCCGTCGGCGGCGCGCAGCCGGATGGTGCGCACCGACAGCGCCTCGACCACGCCGGACAGGCCCGACACGGTCACGGTGTCGCCCACCTGCATGGCGTTTTCCAGCAACAGGAAGATGCCGGTGATCAGATCCTGCACCAATTTCTGCGAACCGAAACCGATCGCCACGCCGAGGATACCGGCACCGGCGAGCAGCGGGGCGATGTTGATGCCGATCTCGCTCAGGATCATCAGCCCGGCGACGATGGCGATGGTGACCATCAGGGTGGTGCGCAGCAGCGGCAGCAGGGTCCGGAGACGGGCCGATTTGGCCAGTTGGGCGTCGCGTTGCAGCTTGTCCAAATGCCGTTGGATGGCGCCGTTCACCACCTCCCATACGCCGAACGCCAGGACGATGGTGACCAGCAGCGTGCCGCTCGCCGACAGGATACGCTGGCCCAGGACGCTATCAAACAGCCAGTGCAGCGTGTTCAGGCCATACAGTTGCAGCAGGCCTAAGACACACAGCAGATAGATCGTCAGGCGCAATGCGGTGCTGACGACGGGATGATAGGCGAGCAGCCTGGCGTGCATGCCAGGATACAAACCGGGGGTTTCCGGTGACGGCCGCATGACCCGGTCAACGGTGCCCAGCAACAGCAGCAGCGTCAGCCGGACACCGATCAGAACCAGCACGGTGAGGATGAAATAATGCAGGACGGCGGCATAGCCGTGCGGCACTTCGATCGCCCAGGTTACCCAGATGGCGACCAGGAAGAACAGCGCGATCCAGTGCCAGACGCGTGCAAACCGGTTGCGCACCGTCGCGAACGCTCCCGTGGAGCCATCCGGCGCCCGCAGCCAGTGACGCACCGCCCGCCGGTTGCGCACGACGATATAGGCCAAACAGACATGCAGGATCAGGCCGACGCCCTTCTGCATGGCGTCGTGGGCGAGGTCGGACAAGCCGAGCAGCAGGCCGACTTCTCCGATCGCGTAGCCGAACACGGCGATCAGGGTCAGCCGGCGGACCCACGTCATGATGTAACCGGCGGCCGAGTCGCGCAGGTAGAACAGACGCAGGCGGGACGACCCGGGAGACAGCAGCATGCGCGCCACGCACAGCAGTGCGGTGCAGGCGGCATAGGCCTCGATGACCGCCAGTATGATCACCTGGCTGATGGTCTGACCGCCGAGGCTGGAGGCCGCGATCAGATGTCCGACCAGCAGAATGCCCAGTACCGGGATCAGCTCCAGCACAAGCCGAGCCAGGACCAAGGGGACCCGCTTTAGAAAGGTCCAGGCCGAGGGACGCAGCTTCTGTGGCGCCGGCGGTTCGATTTCCCCCGCCTCGGCTCGGGCCAGCGCATCCTCATCCGTGGCTTCCCCGTTGGCCGCCGCTTCGCCGGTTTCCGCGTGCACAACAACCGGAGCCAAAGCTTCAAGGCTTCGGATCGGGCGCCGCATCAGCCAGCGCAGCCCATACTCGGCGGCGGCGGCGCAGATCAGCACCAGCGCGATGCGCCAGGCCGCGTCCGCCAGAAGGTTGCGGGCGATGGGATTGGTCACCATGACGACCGCCCAGCCGTAGAGTAGTGGCAGGCTTTGCACGGCCTCCAGTGCGTCCATCGTCTTTGTGCCGAGCTGGTTGACGAAGGTGGAGCCCGACACCAGGACCTGAGCGCCCAGACTGTCCGGGGCGAGCGGGATCGTCAGCCCCTGAACCTCCAGGTCCGGCGCCGCCGGAGTGGCGGGAGGCGGCGCGGCCTGGGCCGTTCGATTTGCCGGCTGGGCCTGGATCAGCGCGTTCAGCGTCGCGGCAAAGGCGGCACGCTTGGCAGGGTCGTTCAGGACATCCAGCGCCGCCCGCGCCTGATCGGCGGAGATGGACGGCGGTGGATTGGGCTTCTGGGCCGCCGATGGCGTCGCGAAACCCATCACGAGGGCGCAGAACAGAATCAGGATCAAGCGTATCATCCGGCGGTACGACCACACCTGCCGCCGCCGGGTCAACGCAATTTCGGATTTGTCATACCGGCCCGGCATGAGACCTCCCCAAATCCAACGAATGCACTATGTTGGGGTATGCACGGTTTTATGACGGTCCTGATCGGTATCATGATGTTCGCCACCCTGGGGGTGCTGATCGCAGGCTTCGTTGGCCTGCTGCGGGACGGTGACCCGCGGCGATCCAACAAGCTGATGCAATGGCGCATCGTGCTGCAGGGCGTGACCGTCCTGTTGTTCGTGATTTTCATGAGCCTGCTGCGGTCCTGACCGGATCCCGGCAGAACGCGCCGCTTCCGCCGCCACCTCAACCTGAGGAGACCGGCCTCTTAACCGGCGCACCACCGTTTGACACGCCTTAACCCCGACAATATGGTCCGGCGCCCCTCTCGCAGGTGCGAACAGGCGTCCGGAACCACGAGGGTGCCGGGCGCTTAAGTCTGTGTTCATCCACGTCCCAGGAAGCGGTGCGGTTTCCCATGAAGATAATTGTCCCCGTTAAACGGGTAGTTGATTACAACGTGAAAGTTCGCGTGAAGTCAGACGGCTCCGGCATCGAGACCGCCGGCGTCAAAATGTCGATGAACCCGTTTGATGAGATCGCGGTCGAGGAAGCCGTGCGCCTGAAGGAAAAAGGCGTCGCAACCGAGATCATCGCGGTCTCCATGGGTGTCCCGCAATGCGCGGAAACCATCCGCACGGCCCTCGCGATGGGCGCCGACCGCGGCATTCTGGTGGAAAGCGATGCCGACCTGCAGCCGCTGGCCGTCGCTAAGCTGCTGAAAGCGATCGTCGATCAGGAGCAGCCGCAACTGGTCATCCTGGGCAAACAGGCCATTGACGACGACATGAGTGCCACTGGCCAAATGCTCGCCGCCCTGTTGGGTTGGGCGCAAGGCACCTTCGCCTCGAAGATCAGCATCGAGGGCGAAACCGCCACCGTGACCCGCGAAGTCGATGGCGGCCTGGAAACAGTCGATTTGAAACTGCCGGCCATCGTCACGACGGATCTGCGTTTGAACGAGCCGCGCTACGCATCCCTGCCGAACATCATGAAGGCGCGCAAAAAACCGATCGCCAACATGAAGCCGGCCGATCTGGGCGTCGATGTGACCCCGCGTTTGACCGTGATCAAGGTGTCCGAACCGCCGAAGCGCAAAGCTGGCCAGAAGGTCGGGTCGGTCGCCGAGCTGGTGAGCAAACTCCGCACTGAAGCGAAGGTGATCTGACGATGACGAGCCTCGTTCTCCTCGAATACGATGCCACCGGCATCAAGCAGCCGTCCCGCAGCGCTGTCGCCGCCGCCACCGCGCTGGGCGACGTCCACGTTCTGGTGGCCGGTATCGACCTGGGCGCCGCCACCGAAGCCGCCGCGAAACTGCCCGGCGTGACCAAGGTGCTGGTTGCCGAGAACGCCGCCCTGGATCACCTGATGGCGGAGCCGACGGCGGCCCTGCTGTTGGCTTTGGCCCCGGCGTACTCGCACCTGCTCGCCGCCACCACGGCGGTCGGCAAGAACGTGATGCCGCGCGTTGCCGCTCTGCTGGATCTGCAGCCGATCAGCGACATCTCCGGCGTGGAAGACGCCGACACCTTCATTCGCCCGATCTATGCCGGCAACGGCCTGGCGACGGTGAAGTCGTCCGACACCAAGAAGATCATCACCGTCCGCGCCGCCAGCTTCGATCCGGTCGCGGCCGAGGGCGGCAGCGCAACAACCGAAAACGTGACCGTTGGCGACATGCCCGCGTTGTCGAAATTCGTTTCGGCTGAGCTGTCCAAGAGCGAGCGTCCGGAACTCACGGCCGCCCGTGTGGTTATCTCCGGTGGCCGCGGCATGCAGAACGGAGAAAACTTCAAGCTTATCGAGCCGATTGCTGATAAGCTCGGTGCTGCCGTCGGTGCCTCTCGCGCCGCCGTGGATGCAGGCTTCGTGCCCAATGAGTTCCAGGTCGGACAGACCGGAAAAATCGTCGCGCCTGAACTGTACATCGCTGTCGGGATTTCGGGGGCCATCCAGCACCTCGCCGGCATGAAGGACAGCAAGGTGATCGTGGCGATCAATAAGGATGAGGAAGCGCCCATCTTCCAGGTTGCCGATTACGGCCTGGTTGCTGACCTATTCACCGCGCTGCCGGAGCTGGCAGCGGAACTGGAGCGCTCCTGAATGAACGTCGACGTCAATCCCGCCATTAGCATTGCCCCGATGGTCACCGAACCGCCGGACATCCGATCCGTCGGCATCATCGGCGCGGGGCAGATGGGCAGCGGTATCGCCCATGTGTGCGCCCTGGCGGGATTGCCGGTGACGATCGTTGATATCAAGCAGGACGCGCTGACGAAGTCCCTGGCCATCATGGCCCGGAATATGGAGCGGCAGGTCAACCGCTCCATCATCTCATCCGATCAGCGGGATGAGGCTTTGTTGATGGTCAAGACCTCGACCGAATACGACTCGCTGAGCGATGTGGACTTCGTGATCGAGGCGGCGACCGAGAAAGAAGATATCAAGCGTCTGGTGTTCAAGGCGCTGATTCCGAAGTTGAAACCGTCCTGCATGCTGGCGTCGAACACGTCGTCGATCTCCATCACCCGGCTGGGTGCGGCGACCGACCGGCCGGAAAAGTTTATCGGCATGCACTTCATGAACCCGGTTCCGGTCATGAAGCTGGTCGAGATCATCCGTGGCATCGCCACCGATGAGCCGACCTTCCAGGCGGTGAAGAACCTGGCGCAACGGCTGGGCAAGGTCAGCGCCGTGGCCGAGGATTTCCCCGCGTTCATCGTCAACCGCATCCTGGTGCCGATGATCAACGAGGCGGTTTACGCGTTGTATGAGGGCGTCGGCACGGTGTCCGGCATCGATACGTCGATGAAGCTGGGCGCCAACCATCCGATGGGACCGCTGGAACTGGCCGATTTCATCGGCCTGGATACCTGCCTGTCGATCATGCAGATCCTGCATGAGGGCCTCGCTGACAGCAAATACCGCCCGTGCCCGCTGCTGGTGAAATACGTCGAAGCCGGCTGGTACGGCCGCAAGACCGGCCGCGGATTCTACGACTACACGCAGACACCGCCGCGTCCGACGCGGTAGGGCTGGCCCGACAGTACCCGCTCCGTCCGCGTCATGGTCCGGCTCTCGTCCGGGCCATCTGTCGCGGCAGGGGCGGGCCAGCATGCCTCGGCAGTGTCTTTCGTCATCCTCGGGCTACGACCCGAGGACCTGTCCGGACTCCCGCGGCAGTGCGCCGCCACATCCCCCTGAATCGGACGTTTAATGGCCCCGGAGCCATTGGGAGCGTGGCTGCGTGCCGGTTCTTCGCGCTTTGATCACGCGGCGACACATTCCGGCAGGCTCTGCCGGGCGGTGACCGGAACCGTCAGATTTCGGTATGCGTCCAGCTTCGCCGGCCGTCCGACCAGGTATCCCTGGACCTCGTCGCAACCCTCTTCGCTCAGGATCTCGAGTTGGGCCGCCGTCTCAACGCCCTCGGCCAGAACGGAGATATTGAGCGCGTGCCCCAACGCCACGACTGCGCTGATCACCGCGCGCGCTTCCTGGCGCACCGCCAGTTGCTGGACGAACGAGCGATCGATTTTCAGCCGATCAAACGGGAAGTTGGAGAGCATCCCGAGCGAGGAGAACCCGGTGCCGAAATCGTCGAGCGCCATTTTTACGCCGAGGCCCTTCAACGCCTGGATGACCTTCAGGGCGCGCTCCGCCTCGCGGACGAGCAGGCCTTCGGTGACCTCCAATTCCAGCCGGGACGGATCCAGCCCGGTCTCCGCCAACGTCGCGGCGACGAACTCGGGGAAACCGTCGTGTTCCAGTTGCCGCGGGGACACGTTGACAGCGACCCTGAGTGCCGGATCCCATTTCACCGCGTCCATGCATGCCTGGCGCATGACCCAGCCGCCGATTTCGATGATGAGGTCGCTGTCCTCAGCGACCGGAATGAAATCCGCCGGCGATACCTGTCCGCGTACCGGATGGTTCCACCGGAGGAGCGCCTCGAAGCCGGCGACCCTGCCGGTGCCGCAAAGTACCTGGGGCTGGTAGACAAGCGACAATTCGCCGCACGGGAGTGCCCGCCGCAGATCCTGCTCCAACAGATAGGACTGGAGCTGCACGGCGTCCCTGTCGGCCTGGAAGAACGCGACACCGTCCCGCGACGACTTCTTGATCCGGTACATCGCGCTGTCCGCATTGGCCAGCAACGCGTCGGGAACCGCGCCGTCACCGGGATACAGGGAGACGCCGATGGACGCGGATAGCGTCATCGGTTCCTGGCCTCTGATATCGAAACCGTGCCGAATCGCCTCCAGCAGACGGCCCGCGAACGCGATGGCGGAGTCTGTGCGGCCGACACCGGACTGGAGTACGACGAATTCGTCGCCGCCGAGGCGCGCGACCGTGTCGTTTGCGCCGGTTTCGCAAAGGAGCCTGCGCGCGACCTCGCACAGAACACGGTCCCCGGCGGCATGCCCATGCAGATCGTTGATGGGTTTGAAGTGGTCCAGGTCGATGCAATGCACTGCGAAACCCGTGCCCGTCCGTTCCGCAAGGTCCATCGCCTCGCGGAAACGCGTTGACAGGAGTGCCCGGTTTGCCAGGCCGGTCAGCACGTCATGCTCTGCCAGGTGCCTGATCCTCGCCTCGGCGGCCTCCTGGGTGCGCAGGTCTCGTATGGCCATCACTTGCCGGGCCAGACCGTCGGCGCCGACGGACAGTCCACGGGTCCGTATTTCGACAGGGAACGGCTTGCCGTCCCTCGCCAACGTCACCCGTGTCGGCGAATGGGAGGCAGCCGCCAGGACAGTTGCCAGCGACGTGCTTCCGTCCAGCCGCAGAAGATTGGATAGGCTGGCGCCAATCAAGGTGTCGCGCTCGGCGCCGAACATATGGGCCAGGCTCGTGTTTGCCTCCACGACGAATTCGCCCGCGACAATGGCGAGCCCCTCGAAAGCTGCATCGGTCAGATCCCTAAGGCGCGCGGCCTCCGCCACCGCTTCCAGTTCATGCGCCTCGGCCTCCAGGGATCTGGCGCGCAACGCCTCCTGGCGCATCATGTCGAGCGAGACGGCGATGGAACCGACTTCATCCGCACGGTCGCGGCCTGCCACCGGATTATCCAGATCGCCGGCGCGCAACCGTTCCGCCGCCCGGGTGATTTGCCGCATGGGGCCGCGCAAGCCCGATCGCGACAGCCATATCAGCGCCATGACCGCGGGCACAGGCGAGAACCCACCCAGGATGATGATTTCGAACCAGCGTCGCGTGGCCAGCTTCAGGGTCGTGTCCCGATCCTCCTCCAGGCGGGTCCATTTGGCGTCAATCAGAGTCCGGGCCCGTGCCACCTGGCGCTCCACCGCCGGGGTGACGCCGTTTGCCGCGGCACTGCGCGAACCAGCGACGTCGCCGGAGCGCATCAGGTCGAGATCCGTGGCGAGAGAGTCCTCAACCTCACGGAACCCGATGGCGAGAGCGTCAGCCTCGCGTGCTCCCTCGGGCGACGAGCCGCGAACTTCCGCAAGCCGATCCCTGTAGTCCTGTAGGCTCTTACTGACGAGGGCATTCGCCTTTGCAAAGTCCTGGTTGTTCTTCAGGACCGCGCCGGTCAGGTTGCTGTTCATGCGGAGAAGATGATTCTGCGAACGGGTCAACGCCACCGCCTGGATCACGTCTTGGGCGAGAACGGCACGGACGCGACCCGCCAAATCCGCCAATGCCAGGGCATTGATCAGCGTGGCCACGCAGGCCGCCGCCGCCACCATCGCGAACACGAGAGAAATGCGAGCCACCAGCCCCTTCAGCATGACGAGCTCCAGCACTCAGACCTATATCGCATCATTGAGTTACTCCCCGCGAGTATCCGCGACGACATGGCAAAACCGCCAAATTTTCCGGCACCAAGGGCTAACGGCACACAAACGAAGGCGATCTTCTGCCGCGCAATGGGTGAGGTACTCCCCCCATCTATTAAATAGCCGCACCGATCCGAAAATCCACTGAACCCGAACATGTTTCAGTTTGCCGGCGTGCCCGTCGTCACCGGCTCTCCACCGTCCTGCGACCCCTCGTCGCCTGCGCGGCCTTCGGCTTCTCTATCCCACTCACCGAGGCGCCCGCAGCCTAACAAAAGCCGTCCTGGCGTTAATCAGCTTGATCGGTGTACACATATACCCTATTCTGTGTCACGCGGAGGCAGAGCATGGCGTTGATCGACAAGCCCAAACCCCAAGACCCGGAAGCAGCCCCGGCCGAGGGCATCAGTCTGACGGCTTTGGCCGACCATCTCGGGCCGCGGGCGGCCGAGGCATTGTTCAGCAGGATCGACGGGTCCTCGCGTCAGGGCGAAGTCATCATCGGCACCAATGTCCGCGATGCCCGCATCGGCTTCAGCAAGGCTCAAACCTCTGGCCGCGCCCAATTCGTGGTCCCGGGCCGCTCCAACCTCCGTCAACAGACACAAACGCAGCTGTCTGACGGCATAGTCATTATCAGCCTGGACGATCTTGAGGCCGTGGTCAGGGCAGGCCAGGAACAGTTCGATTGGGCGGCGGCGTTCGCACCGCGCGGCGGACTGACCGCCGCCACAATGTCACCCCAGCTCAAGCCCGGCTCGCGCGGCCGGCGCCCGTTGCGGGTCTGATGTACCTGCTCGATTCCCAGCAGGTGATGGACCTGTTCAGCCGGGACCAGACGCGTCAGATCTTCCGCTGGCTCAACACCGCCCAACCCGGGCGCACCGAAATGTTTGTCAGCGTCCTCAGCCTCGGTCAGATCGCCGGCGCGATCGAGGACATGGATGCTGTCCCGCGCAATCATTGGCGCCGGCTGTACCAAGAAGGGCGCAGAATTTTCGACGATGCCGGCGGCATTATCGACGTCGATGGGGCCATCGTGGACGTCTGGCAGGCGAACCTTCGCGGGAACCGCTTAAGCGATATTCCAGGCGCGGACGACCAGCTTGGCGAGGACGATCGCCTGATCTTCGCCACGGCGATTGCCCGCGGATACGCACTGGTGACCGAAGCTTCGCCGATCCTTTCGGCAATTGCGCAGCGAACCACGTTGACCACGATCGAGCTATGAGCGGGCGCACGCTCGATCCGGGCCAGCTTCCAAAGGAGGAGCGGCGCGGCAGACGCGAGCGTCACCTCCTCGCCCTGACCGGCGGCGGGTATCGCGGTCTTTTCACGGCCGAGGTTGTCGCGGCGGCGGAGGCGGCCAGCAATAAGCCGTTAGCCTCCCGCTTCGATATGATCGCCGGCACGTCGATCGGCGGTATTCTCGCCATCGGACTTGCCTGCGGCGTTCCCGGCCGCGATCTTTCAGCGCTGATGCGCGAGCATGGTCCGGCAATCTTCAAGCCCCGGCCTCTGTCGTTCGCCGGCTTCTCGCGTTCCCGCTATGGCAGCGAGGGTTTGCGGCGTGCCATCGAAGCGGTGCTGGGAAAGCAACTGGCACAGCGTCCATTCGCGGACATCCCCGTCCCGCTGGTGGTCGCGGCGGTGCACGAGAGCACAAGCACACCGCACCTGTTCCGAACCGGCCAGGCCAGCGATGGCAAAGCTGATCGGGTGACGACGCTGGATGTCGCGCTGGCGACCTCGGCGGCTCCGTCCTACTTTCCACCGCACCGGATCGGCGACCGGGTCTATGTCGATGGCGGCCTGATCGCCAACGCACCGGACCTTGTCCTTCTGACGGAGGCGATGCGCCGCTTCGGGTGCAGCCTGTCCGAGTGTCATGTGCTCAGCATCGGCACGGCCGGCGCGCCCCGCGCTGGAAATGTCGAGGGTGCGCCCGGCAAGATCGGCTGGGTTGCCCGGCACGCGCTGGTCGATCTTATCATGGGTGCCCAGGAAGCACTGGCGATCGATCAGGTTCGAAGCCTTCACCCCGGCACCTTCCTGCGTATCGATCAGACTCCCGCCGAACCAATCGGACTCGACGACGTCAGCAGCAGGTCGACTGAGCGGCTCGTCGCACTGGCGAAGCAGGCAATCGAACACATCGCGTTGCAGCGGGCCGCCGAGTGGCGAAGTTTCCTGGCGTATTCGGTCGAGGCAAGACTCTGATGCGCCCCGTTTACGTTTGTTCTCAGATTCGTGCGAACAAGCGCGGGAACAGAAGCTCCGACTCCGCCAACGGGAAGGCCAGCCGATAGGCCTCGAACTTGCCGCCAGAAACGACCAGACCACGCGCCAGCAACGGTTGGATAATGCGTCTTGCATGGCGGTCGGATACACCCAATACCCCCGCGACGCTGGATTTCGCGGCCTCGCCTTCGGTGAACATCCGAACCAGAAGGTCATGTGCCTTGATGTCCAGTCCGCGCGTGCTTGCCTCGGTTTGCACAAAAATCCGCAAGCGATCGAGGAAGCTCGCGGGCTCAAGCAGGCTGCTCATGTATGTAACCTGATCCATACAGGTGTCGATGAAGTATTCGGCGAATGCCGCCAACCCGCTTTCCGACAAGGTACCACGGCCATCGGTCGCGCCCTGAGGCGGATAGTCCGCTCTGGCCAGTGCCGCTTTATAGCGTTCGACCGTCCGAGCCAGCCCACGCGACACCGACCAAAGATCGGAGCCGACGCCCGCGCGCCGGAGGAAAGGAGGAAAGCATGCGAATGCAGCCGGGCGGTGCGTCCGTTGCCATCCATGAACAGGTGGATCCAGGCAAGTCGGCGATTCGCAGATGCCGCCGCGATGATGGCGGTCGCGGGCCTGAACCCGGAATATCCCCGGTCGAAATGACCCATGAACGACAGCACCAACTCCGCTGACATGGGCGTATGATGGCCGACCTTGACGTCTCGTATGCGCCACTCGCCGGGAACGACCTGGATGCGCTCGCCCGTGACCGGGTTCTCAACCCACAGCAGATCGTCGGGCAACCGCAAGCAGAACTCGCCTGACCACCGGATGCAAACTCGCACCCAGCCGAGCGGCCGCGGTCGCCAACTCGAAGCTCTTGTCTTGCAATGCGGGCAGCGCCGGAGATGCCTCGGACGGCAGCAGCGCCAATGATATGAAATCGTCCTGCACGTGCGTTTCGTGTCCGGTCCTATATCCGATCTGAGCGGCTCCCTAGGCAGATCCGTCGATGACCGTTCCCTGGTTGGCCCACCGTCTGCCATGGATTATACTGGCCACGCGGTTCCAAGCCGCGCGACGGGCCGCGCCAGGAGCGACGATATGAGCAACCAACTGCTTCACGATCAGGACTTCTACGCCTGGGCCAATGAACAGGCCGGATTGCTGCGCGCCGGCCGACTGTCCGAGGCGGACATCGAACATATCGCTGAGGAAATCGAAAGCATGGGCAAGAGCGAGAAGCGCGAGCTGGTCAGCCGCTTGACCGTCCTGCTGCTGCACATGCTCAAATGGCAATTCCAGCCAGGTCGTCGTGGGGCGAGTTGGGAAGTCAGCATCCGTAATCAGCGCCGCGCCCTGGTTCGGCACCTTGCCGACAATCCGAGCCTCAAGCCGCTCCTGCCAGAGGCGGTCGTCGATGCCTATGGCGATGCAAGAGGCGAGGCATACGCCGAAACCGGCCTGCCGGAAGCCGCTTTCCCGGCCGCATGCCCATGGTCTTATGAGCAGTTGATGGACCTGAAGTTCTGGCCGGAGCATGCCTCGTAGCGGATCCAATCGGAACGATCCGGCTTGTCCTGCTTGCCGAAATAGCCTCCAGGTCCGGCGGCCATAGCAGGCTCCTGATCATCGCTCCGGCAACGGCCGGAACCCGTGCGCGGAAGCCAGCCACCGCCAAATTTTGCCAAACACCCGGAACCACCATACCAATCACCCCGGATCACGGGGAAACGCCGATGTCAGCCGCGCCATTACCGACCGAACCGGTCACCGCCGCTGATCAGGCCCCCAACGCATGACCCTGTTTGGCGGCCTGAAACCCCTCACCCGCGACGGAGTCCTCCGCAACGCCATCGCCGGCGTGATTCTCGCCTCCATGAACATCCCGCAGGTGCTCGGTTACGCCCGCATCGCCGGCATGCCGGTGGTCACCGGGCTCTACACCGTCCTGCTGCCCCTTATCGCCTTCGCGGTTTTCGGATCGTCCCGCCACCTGATCGTCGCGGCCGACTCCGCCACCGCCGCCATCCTGTTCACCGCGCTGTCCCACATGGCCGCGCCGTCGTCCGAAAAATACGTCGCCCTGGTCAGCACCGTCGCCCTGCTCACCGCCGGATTTCTGTTGGTGGCCCGCCTCTTCAAGCTGGGGTTCCTTGCCGATTTTCTGTCCCGCACGGTCCTGGTCGGGTTCCTCACCGGAGTCGGCTGTCAGGTCGGCATCTCCATGCTCAGCGACATGACCGGCACCCCGGTCCACTCTGCCCGCACGCTGATCGAGGCGTGGGAGGTCGTGCAGACCCTCCCCAACCTGCCCACGATTGCTTTATCCTCGTTGGTCGCCACCGCGATCCTGATCGGAACAAGACTCGCCCCCCATATCCCCCTGTCGCTGGTCGCCGTCGTAGGAACCATTGTCGCAAGTGCCGTCTTCCACTTCGCGGACCACGGCATCGCCGTCATCGGCGCCGTGCCCGGCGGCCTGCCGTCGATCGCCCTCCCCGACGTCACCTGGGCGGACACGCGCGCCCTGCTGCCGGTCGCCGCCTCCTGCTTCGTCATGATCATGGCCCAAAGCGCCGCCACCGCGCGTGCATTCGCCGAACGGTATCGGGAATCCGTGGACTCCGATGCCGACATCCTGGGCCTGTCCGCCGCCAACGCCGCCGCCGCGCTCAGCGGAGCCTTCGTGGTCAACGGCAGCCCGACCCAGACCGCCATGGCCGACCGGGCGGGCGCGCGCAGCCAGGTCGCGCAACTGGCGTTCGCGGCCAGCGTGCTGGTGGTGCTGTTGTTTCTGACCGGCCCGCTGCAATACCTGCCGCGCTGCGTGCTGGCCTCGATCGTGTTTACGATCGCGTTCAGCATGATCGACGTGAAAGGCCTGCGCGCCATTCGCCGCGAAAGTCCCGGCGAGTTCTGGCTCGCCCTCACCACCACGGCGGCGGTGGTCGCGGTCGGCGTCGAGGAAGGCATCCTGTTGGCGATCGCCCTGTCGCTGTTCCGGCATGTCCGCCACAGCTACCGGCCGCACACGATGATGCTCGCCCCCGATGCCGCCGGCGAGTGGATGCCGGTGCCGGTCCAGCCGGGCCAAGTGACCGAACCGGGCCTGATCATCTACCGGTTCGGTTCGGATCTGTTTTACGCGAACCAAAACCGCTTCGTTGACGAGGTGCGCCTTCTGGTGGCGCGCGCACCGACGCCGGTCCGCTGGTTCATCGTCGATGCCGGTCCGATCACGGATATCGATTACTCCGCCGGTCAGTCCGTGCGCCGGCTGCTGGACGACCTGGCGGCGCAGAATATCGGGATGGTGTTCGCCCGGGTCAGTCCCTACCTGCGCTCCGACATGGACCGGCACGGCATCACAGCGGCAGTCGGCGAGGGGCGAATTTTCGCGACGCTGCACGAGGCCATTGCCGCGGCGCGAGGCGGGTCACTCGACCATTATCGCCCGGTGAACTCAGTTTGAACAGCCCAGCCATCGCGGGGTCGTCCCGGCGGAGAACATCGTCTGTTGACCCTTACAACTGGCCCGATTCCAAAGCCTGCCGCAGCACCCGCTCGACCTTGGCGTTGTAACCAGGACCGGCGGCTCGGATGCCGTTGACGACATCGGCGGCCAACCGCAATCCGATATGGACCTTCGGGGAGGCAAGCCGGGGTCGCCCGCCCGGACGCTTCAGGGCGGCGTGTTGTTCGGGGAACACCTCTTTGAACGGCCGCGCATTGGCAAAATCCTCATCCGTCCACTCCGGGTTGTCATCGTCGTCGATGGGCTTGTCCTCGTAGTCATGCGGATCGATCGGTTTAATCTTTGCCATAGCGTTTGATCTCCATTGCGCTCGCCTTCCGAAAGGAAATCATGCGGTATCTTTCACCCCGCATCGTGTAAGCGACCATGTAGAGGCGGTGGCCGATCGGCGCAAAAGCCCGAAACCGCGGTTCGGGGTAGTCGAAGCGGAGATCAGGCAGCACGACCGCGTTGCTCCAATCGAGTCGCACCGCGTCCGCCAAAGACAATCCGTGTTTTTCCAGATTGATCGCGTCCTTGTCCGGATCGAACTCGATCTCCATGGCGATTTTGTAGCAACAAAATGCATCGCGCAAGGTTCTTGTGGCTACAAAAATCGCCTTATACCGCATCCGCCAAACGAAAATGGCCCGGACGAACCGGGCCACATCGCAGTCAGACACGGATATCGAGCCAACTACCGAGGCGACAGAACCATCACCATCTGGCGGTTTTCCATCCGAGGCATCTGCTCAACCTTGGACGTCGTATCCATTTCCGCTCGGATTCGTTCCAGCACGCGCACACCGATGTCCTGGTGAGCCATTTCGCGGCCACGGAAGCGCAGTGTCACTTTGACCTTGTCGCCCTCATCAATAAACGACTTCATGGCGCGCATCTTCACCTGATAGTCGTTCTCGTCGATGTTCGGGCGCACCTTGATCTCTTTGATCTCGATGACCTTTTGCTTCTTCTTGGCCTCGTTCTTCTTTTTCTGCTGTTCGTATTTGAACTTGCCGAAGTCGAGGATCTTGCAGACCGGCGGGTCAGCGTTGGGGCTGATCTCAACCAGGTCGAGGCCTACCGCGAAGGCGCGTTGCATCGCCTCACGTACGGTCAGCACGCCCTGCATCTCACCGTCCTGATCGATCAGGCGTACCTGCGGGATTCGGATCTCCTCATTCACGCGGGGGCCGTCGCGGGTTGGCGGGGCGGCCATTGGTCCTCTGGCTATCGTTCTCTCCTGTCACTGTTACGGCGGTCAACGGCGGCGCCCGAAGGCGCCCGCCGTTGACCATTTGGTAGTGTGGGCCAAAGTGTGGCCTAAAATCAAGCCATGTTGCTCGATTTCAAATCGGGCGGGGTCGCTTCCAGTGCAAGTCTGGCCACCGCTTCGTCCAGCGACAGCACCTCCTGAGCCTGACTCCCGAGGCGGCGGATCGCCACGGTGCGGTTTTCCGCCTCTTTCCGGCCGACCACGGCAAGCACCGGCACCAGCGCGAGGCTGTGTTCACGAACTTTGGCGTTGATCTTTTGGTTGGTCAGATCTGTGTTCACCGCCAGCCCGGCCTTGGCAAAAACCGCTGCAACCTCCCGAGCGTAATCGTCGGCGTCGGAGACGATCGTCGCGACGACGGCCTGCACTGGCGCCAGCCACAGCGGGAAGCGCCCGGCATATTGCTCGATCAGGATGCCGATGAACCGTTCAAAACTGCCGAAGATCGCGCGATGCAGCATGATCGGGCGGTGACGGGCGCCGTCCTCGCCGACATATTCCGCGTCCAGGCGTTCCGGCAGGTTGGGATCGACCTGTAAGGTGCCGCACTGCCAGTCACGGCCGATTGCGTCGCGCAGCACGAATTCCAGCTTCGGGCCGTAGAACGCGCCCTCGCCGGGATTCAGTTCGTATTCGACGCCTGCGATGGCGCAGGCTTCCTTCAGCGCGCCCTCCGCCTGGTCCCATGCTGCGTCGGTGCCGATGCGGGCTTCCGGGCGGTCGCTGAACTTGATGCGGAAATCCGGAAAACCGAAGTCGCGATAGACGACCGAGAGCAGTTCGACAAATCGAGCGGTCTCGGTGGCGATTTGGGCTTCGGTGCAGAAGATGTGGGCGTCGTCCTGCGTGAACGCACGAACCCGCATGATGCCGTGCAGCGAGCCGGACGGTTCATAGCGGTGGCACGATCCCATCTCCGCCATCCGCAACGGCAGTTCCCGGTACGACCGCAGGCCGTGGCGGAAAATCTGCACATGGCACGGGCAGTTCATCGGCTTCAGCGCGAGGAATTTGTCCTCGTCCTCAACCTGGGCGATGAACATGTTCTGACGGTAGTTGTCCCAGTGGCCCGATTTTTCCCACAGGCTGCGGTCCACCAACTGCGGGGTCTTGACCTCCTGGTAGCCGGCTGCATCCAGACGGCGGCGCAGGTAGGCTTCTACCGTCCGATACAGTTTCCAGCCCTTGGGGTGCCAGAAGATCGAACCGACCGCTTCCTCCTGAATATGGAACAGGTCCATTTCCTTGCCGATCTTGCGGTGGTCGCGGCGTTCGGCCTCCTCCAACTGGTGCAGGTGGGCGTCGAGTTCCTTCTGATCCCGCCATGCGGTGCCATAGATGCGCGACAGCATCGCGTTGCGGTGATCGCCGCGCCAATACGCGCCCGCCACCTTCATCAGCTTGAAGGCGGAGCCGACATCGGCGGTGGTGCGCAAATGCGGGCCACGGCAGAGATCGACCCAGTCGCCCTGGCTGTAGAGCGTGATGGTTTCGGTGGCCGGCAGGTCCTGGATGAGCTGGGCTTTGTATTTCTCGCCCTTGGCCTGGAAGAAGGCGATCGCCTCGTCGCGGTCGATCTCCTTCCGCACGAACGGCGCCGCTCGGCCGATAATGTCGCGCATTTTCGACTCGATCGCCTCGAAGTCGTCCGGGGTGAACGGCTCATTGCGGGCGAAATCGTAGTAGAAGCCGTTTTCGATCGACGGGCCGATGGTAACCTGGGTGCCGGGAAACAGCGCCTGAACCGCCTCGGCGAGCACATGGGCGGCGTCGTGGCGGATCATCTCCAGCGCGTCGGGGTCGCGGCGGGTGATGAAGACGATGCTGGCATCACGGTCGATGACGCTGGACAGATCGACGATCTTGCCGTCGAGCTTCATCGCGAGGGCGGCGCGCAGCAGGCCGGGACCGATCGCGGCGGCCACGTCCGTGCCGGTGACGGAGGCGTCGAACTGGCGTTCGGAGCCGTCGGGCAGGGTGATGACGGGCATTGGACAGCGATCCTGATGGTTGAAGAGGCGCTGTCTATGACGAAACCGGGGGTTTGCTGCAACCCTTTGGTGGCGGCAAGTCCTGACCGGGCACGCTCTTTCGACCCGCGGTTTCCATCCGCCATGGCACGCGGTATTCCAATCTGAACATTAGGGTGGATGATGAATGCGGCCTCATTTCACAGTTGGACTGGCTGCGCTGCTCGCCTTGTTCGCGTCAGACACCCTGGCGGCCGATTTCGCGTGGCAGACGATCGGAGCGGACACATACGCAACGGTCTGCGCGGCCTGTCACCAACAAGACGGCCAGGGCGTGCCCGAAACATTCCCGCCATTGGCCGGACACGCCCCTGAGATCCTGGCGCGACAAGGCGGCCGCGAATACCTGATCCGTCTCGCACTTTACGGCATGGACGGCGTCATCACCGTCAACGGCAAGCACTTTGAAGGCGCGATGCCGCCTTGGGGGGAGGCCCTGACGGATGACCAGATCGCCGGCGCGCTCGATCACGCATTGACCACCTGGGGTAACGACAAACCCGGCTTCCAGCCCATCGTGCCCGCTGAGGTCGCCGCCGCCCGCGTCAACCCAATGGCCGCGACCGAGGTCTACGCCCTCCGCCAGCGCACAATGCCCGCCGAAGCCGCTCCGACAACACCCGAAACCCCCGTCAACTTTACCGCTGAACAAGCCGGCCGCGGCCAAACCGCGTATCGCCGGGCGTGCCAGGACTGTCATGGCTTCAATCTGAACGACGGCGAGTTCGGTGGTGCGCCGCTGAACGGCAATTACTTCTCCAAACACTGGGGCAACGGCAGCGCGGCCGCTTTGTTTGGCTTCCTCCACACCAAGATGCCGCCGGACCGGCCGGGCAAACTCAACCCGCAGACCTATGCCGACCTGACCGCATTTCTGCTGTCGAAGAACGGCTACCAGCCCGGAGCCGCCGAACTGCCGGCCGATCCGGATGCGTTGGACCATCTCAGCATGAAGCGATAGCCGATCCGTGAGCGATCTCACGGTTCAGCATGTCGTGCTGCGCATCGTCGCGGTCTTGCTGATCGCCTCGGTGCATGGTTTCGCGCTCGCCGCCCTGGCCGGCGCGATGGGCGACGCCGGGCCCCGCCACGATGACCGCCTGAGCCTCAGCCCCTGGCGGCACGCCGACCCGCTCGGCAGTGTGCTGTTGGTGCTGTTCACGTTCGGCTGGATCAGGCCGATCGCGATCGACCCCGGGATCGGGCGCTTGCGGTTGTTGGCGATCGTTCTGGGTGCGTCGTGTGCCACCCTGGCACTGGGCGTTCTGCCGAGGCTGATCCGGCCGTTCGTGCTCAACCTTCTCCCCGATACGGCGGCGGCCACATTTTTCGTTTTTGTCGAGACGCTCGGGCAAGTGTGCGTATCGTTCACGCTGTTGAATGTGCTGCCGATCCCGACCCTGACCGGGCAGCATTGGCTGGTGGCTCTGCTTCCGAACCGGCGCGATGCGATTGCCCGCCTGCAACCCTATGCGGCTTGCGTCCTGGGGCTGCTGATCGTAACCGGCCTTGCCGAACGCTTACTCGGCCCGGCCGAGGCTGCCATCGCCAGTGTCATTTTCGGCGAATGACCCGGTCGGCACATATTTCAAAAGTATCGCTGCCATGTCTCCGTTGCGCCGCAGCCCTTCCATTGCCCCGACGACGGCGCGCTTCAGCGTCAGATCGCCCTTCCACAGCCCGAACACCAACTGGTAGCGACCCAATTCCGGAGGCATCCAGCCGGTGGTCCATCTTAATGGAGCCGCCAGTTCCACGGCCATCAGGCGTTCGGTAACGCCAACATCGAAACGGCCGTCCTGCATGCCTTGCACAAGCGCTTTGCCATCCGGAACGATCGTGACGCGGTCCTTCGCCCCTCGTAGCCAGGCGGCCAAAGCCACCCGATCCAGCCCGGACGCCGACGCCAGCACGCCGACACGCTGTCCGTTCAACACGGCGTCCGGATGCGTCGCGATCCAGGCCCAGCCGGTCGCCGCATAGGCTGGCGTGATGTCAAGAAACGATCGTGTCGTCACCGAACCCACGACTCCGCCGGCCAGCATATCGCATTGGGCGCGCGTGATTCGCCAGGCCCGCGGATTGAAGTCTCTCCCCATTGCCGGATTCGTCACGATGCTCAGCGTTAAATGCAGGTCCCGAGCTATCGATCGAAGCAGTTCCACGTCGATACCCGGCGCCGCCGGGTCTCCGGTGATCAGCGGCGGATAGGACGGCGGCAGGCAGACACGTAACGTTCCGGCCGCGCGCACCTGCTGCAGCGCGGTGTCGGGCGGCAACAGATACACCGCACCGAGCAGCCCGAACACGCCAGTAAACGAAATAACGTCGCGACGGTCGGGAAGCCACATCCCACTCAGGCCTTGCTGAAGCCGCGCAGCGCCATGGCGAAGAACACCACCGCCATGCCGACCAATACCGCCGGCCCCATCCATGCATCGAACTGCTGGAAGTGGATGAATGCGCCCCGGAGGGCGTCCACCGCGTAGGTCATCGGGTTGAACCGCACCACGATCATCAGCCACTCCGGATAGATCACGCTGGTCTGCGCGTTGGTCAGCGACGGATCCAGGGGAAAAACCGAACTGGAGGTGAAATACAACGGCAGGATCACGGCGTTGGAGAACACGCCGAATCCCTCGAAACTGCGGATACGGCCGGCAATAACGACACCGAGCGAGGTCAGGCCAAAGGCCAGAAGGGCCATCAGCAGCAGGCCCCGGGCGATGTCGCCGATCGACAGCGAAAGATCGGCGAAACGGGCCAACACCAGCACGAGGCAGCCATGAAACAGCGCCACCGTTGCGCCCCCCAGTATTTTTCCCAGCAGAATCGTGGCGCGGGGCAGGGGAGAAACGAGGACCTCTCGCAGGAACCCGAACTGGCGGTCCCAGATGACGGATACCGCCGATTGAATCGAGGTGTACATGATGTTCAGCGCGATAACGGCGGGGAAGATGAATTGCAGGTAAGTATAGGGCACGACGAAGCGGACCTCGCCATAGACCTCGCCCCGGAAATACGGGTTGAGGCCGATGCCCATGATCAGCACCCACAGCAACGGCCGGCTGACTCCGCCGATCAATTGGCCGCGGTCGCGCACCGCGCGCTTTACCTCGCGAAACCAGATCGCATAGAGGCCGCCGGCGTGCAGGCGGAACGTGTAGGCCAGACCGGATTCGCTCATCGCGTGTGCTCCCCGCCCTGGCGGCCGAACGCCAGTGTCCGTTCGCGTCCGGTCGCCGCCTGATCGCGAATTTCCCGCCCGGTGAGCGACAAAAACACGCTTTCCAGGCTCGGTTCTTCCACCGACAGCCGTCGAATGCGGCTGCCGTAGCGCGCCAGAAACGACTCCGCGAATACGTCGCCACTCGATTGCAGCACCATTTCGCCGTCGGGCCGGATCGTCGCGTCGGGGTAATCCATTGCTATCTCCGCCGCCGCATCCGCATGAGGAACGACCCGCAGCAGTTGCTGGCCATACGTCGCCTTCAGCGTCGCGGGAGAGTCCAACGCCAGGATCTTGCCATGGTCAATAATGCAAACCCGGTCGCAGGCCTCGACTTCCTCGATATAATGCGTGGTCACGACGACGGTCAGGTCGCGCGTGGCGCGCAGGCGGGCAATGTAGCGCCAAATGCGGTCTCGGGACTGCGCATCCAAACCCACGGTCGGTTCGTCCAGGAACAGAATGCGCGAGTCATGCGTCAACGCCCGGGCAATCTCCACCCGCCGCTTCATGCCTGAGGACAATGTCCGCACCAGCTTGTCGCGCCAGTCCGTCAGTTCCACCAGATCCAGCAATTCAGCAATCCGCCGCCGCCGCAAAGCGCCCGGAACGCCATGCACCAATCCATGGAAATTCAGGTTTTCAAATACCGTCAGCCGGTCGTCCAGGCTGGGTTCCTGAAACACCACACCAATGTCCCGCCGGCTGCGCGTGGGATGCGTCAGCGCATCCACGCCGCCGATCGTTACGGTGCCGCTGTCAGGCCGCAGGATGGTGGACAGGATATGCAGCAGCGTGGTCTTCCCGGCGCCGTTCGGACCCAGCAGCGCAAAAACCTCTTGCGCCGCGACATCGAAGGAAACGGCATCGAGGGCGATGGTGCGCCCATACCGTTTGCTGACCCCGCCGATCTGGATCGCCGCTGTCATGGAACCGGTGCTCCCGGGAATTTTTCGCTGTTCAAAATGTCGGCGATGGTACCGTCCGTGGTCAGGGAGGCGATGGCCTGGTCGATGCTGGTCCGTAAAAAACTTTGCTTGCTGAGCAGGATTGCACCCACGTCAGCGGTGGAAACCGGCAGCGGGGTGGGCCGTATCTCTCGCAGCGGCCCGAACGCCGGATCTGTTTTGCGCAACGACCACAGCGCCGGTCCCCACACCAGCGCCGCACCGGTGGTGCCTGTCAGCACCGACCGCACCGCCGCCTCATCCGACGACATCGGGAATTTATCCCATCGTTTATCCGCCGATACCGCCAATAAATACTGCGACAACCGCATATCCGCCCCGGTTCCGATCGTCGCCCCGATCGCTCGATTGGTTGGCATGTCCGCCAGCGCGGCCCAGGTCGGATCAGTGGCGACATAAAGGTAGGTGCCGCGATAATACGGGCGGGTAATCGTCAGCCATGCCGGATAGGCATCCGGCACCAGCTTGAAACCGAACACGACGTCGCAGTGCTCGATCAACAGACGGTAGGTGTCGTCCATATCCTCGCCCGACATATCCGCGGTGCGGGGATCGTCGCCGATCAGATGCTCTTTCGGCTGTAACAGCAAAGCGCCCGCGACCGCCTCGGCGATTTTCCGGGCGACGGGCCAGTCGGGGTCGCGGGCATCGATGCAGTAGGAGAGTTCGGCGGTGGCTTCATGCGTGCCGAACCGCCACTGGTCCACGACGAACGGCGTATCGGCGCGGGCAGTGTGGCCAGCGAGCACGAAAGTGCAAGCACATAACAAGGTCTGCAAGAGGGGGAGAAGGGTGTCTCCTTCTCCCCATAAAAAGGGGCATGTTCGACCATGACCCATATCCGAAAGGCCCTTATTTCTTCTCTGGCAGGGCAAACACCCACAATACTGACCCGCCATCCGGTACAACCAGTTCCGGCGTCAGGGTTGCCAGCGACTTGGCGTGGCTGGAGCCATTGCCAACCGAGACGGCGACGTATTGCTTGCCATTGACAGTATAGCTGACCGGGAAGCCATTGATGGCGTTGTTGGTCTTCGTCTCCCACAGCACTTTGCCGGTCGAGTCGTCCCAGGCGCGGAAGATACGATCCCAGCCGCCGCCAAACACAACGCCGCCCGCCGTCGGTAGCACCGCACCGGTGGCAGGGCCACGCTCCCGGAATGACCACGTTGTCGAACGATCCGACAGCTTGACCGCGTCGATGCGGCCAACGTTGCCGTCGCTGTTCGGCACGAGAGTCCGAGCAAAGATGGCTCGGCCGCCGCCGGTGTAGGCCTGGCCGGGGTCGAGCGGCGTCGGCGTGGTGTTGGAGCAGAACTCGTTCAACGGCAGGAACAAGGTCTGGGTCTTCGGGTTGTACGCCGTGGCCGGCCAGCCGCGTCCACCCGGATCGGCCGGACAGTTGATCGTGGTCTGGCCGATATGCGGGATCGCCGCCTGGTTGATGGTTTTCTCGCCGGTCTTTTGATCGATTTTGGAAACGACGTTCTGCGGCACGGTTTCCTTCGCCCACAGCCATTCACCGGTATTGCGGTCCAGCGCCTCGATGATTCCCAGCTTGCCGGTGGTCACCACCGTCTGACGGGTCTTGCCGGCGACCGGCAGGTCGATCAGCATCCGTTCATACACATAGTCCAGATCCCAGGTGTCGTTCTGGAGATACTGGTGATACCACTTTACTTTGCCCGTCTTCGGGTCGATGGCCAAAGTGGAATCCGAGTACAGCGCGGTATTGCTGATGCCCGGCGCGGTTTTCGCCGGCAGCGTGCCACGCATCTCGGCGATCCACGGGTAAGGCTGGCCGACGCCGTAGAACACTAGGTCCTGCTTCGGATCGTACGCACCCGCGACCCAGGCCGAGGCGCCAAACCGGCTTTCCAGTGGCACACCGTTCCAGGTGTTGTCATTCGGGTCACCCGGATGGGCGATGGTCCAAACCCGCCATTTCTCGTCGCCGGTCGCCATGTCATGCGCACTGATAAAGCAGCCGCCGGGTTCGGCGTTGCCGCATCCGGTCATGCCTTGCAGGATCATGCCATCGACGATGAACGGCCCGGCGGTATAGCGCCAGCCCTGCTTCCAGTCGGCGGTTTGATGGTCCCAGATCACCTTGCCGGTCTTCAGGTCCAGCGTAACGATGTGGGCGTCCGACGTCGCAACGATCAGCTTGTCCTGATAGATGGCCATATTGCGCTTGGCCATGTTGTTGCCTGCCTGATCGATGATCGTCTGCGGCAGATCGCGGCGATACTCCCAGATCAGGTCCCCGGTCGCGCCATTCAGTGCCTGCACCTTGTCGGCGTAGTTCCAGATATACAGGATGCCGTCATGCACGATCGGCGTGCTCTCGGTGGCGCCATTGGTCAGCGACCACGCCCAGGCGACGCGCAAATCCTTCACGTTCGCCTTGTTGATCTGGTCCAGCGGGCTAAATCCAAAGCCGTCATAGGTGCGGCGCCACATCAGCCAGTCACCCGGCTCCGGGTTCAACAGCATCGCATCGGTGACGGGACGCACGTTCTTCATCGGGTCAGGCGCGGCGGCGCGCTGCGCATCGGCGGGAGCGCCGCTCAGCAACACAGCCGGCAGCGCCGCGATGGCCGCCGCGACGAGTCTGGATTTCGATCTGGCGCCAGCCGTCATCTTGATTGTTTCCCTATCGCTTTTGTTGGGCCGCACAGTCGACGGCCATCATTAACACTCCGCGACCTTATCGGCGGCCGGTCGCGTGTCAATCCCCTGGCGAGATCAGGCCAGGGCCATCGTCGTAGAAAGTAATTTTGAACCACAGATACACTCAGATTCACACGGATAAGTAAGAATTCCCTTTCCTTATCTGTGTGAATCTGTGTGCATCTGTAGTTCCATTCTTCCTTTATTCCGGGGCTATCGCTGAGCCTGACCAGGCCGCAATGGCGAATGCGAGGGCCTCGGGGATGATCCGGGAACGGCCGGCGCTCAATCAGGCAAACAAATGGCGATGCGTCTCATTTTACGATATCGCAATAAGCAACTCACGGCGCCAAAGCCACGCCCGCGGGACGGCGGGAATCGTTGGCGCCGTAGTAGGCGCCCGCAACCGCCTTATGCGTCGCGACAGAGTCCGCCACGGCCGGTCCCGTGGTTGCCTCGACCCCGCCCGCGATCAGCGCGACAGCGCCCCAGGGCCGACGCTCCTGCATCCGATATCCCATCTGCTCCAGCAACGCCGCGGTATCCGGTGACAGCGCGAACGGTTCCGCGAACAGCATGTCCGGCAGCCATTGCTCGTGTAGCCGTGGCGCATCGACCGCCGACTGGGCGTCCATGCCGTAATCGACCATGTTCAGGATCGTTTGCACCACAGCCGTAATGATCGCGGGGCCGCCCGGCGTGCCCAGGACCATGTCCACCTTGCCATCCTTCAGCACGATCGTCGGCGCCATCGATGACAACGGCCGCTTGCCGGGCGCGATCGCGTTGGGTTCGGCTTGCACCAGCCCGTATTGGTTGGACGCGCCGGCTTTGATGGTGAAATCGTCCATCTCGTCGTTCAGCAGAAATCCAGTGTCACCGGCGATCACCCCGGCACCGAACCCGCCGTTGATCGTTGTCGTGACGGACACCGCGCTGCCCGCCTTGTCGATCACTGAGAAATGAGTCGTCTCCGACTTTTCCCCCACCGAGACAGCTTTGAGTCCCAGACTGACCGATGCAGTCGCCCGGGCGCCAATCTGCCCGCGCAACTCCGTTGCATAGTCCTTCGACACCAGGCGGCTGACCGGCGCGTCGATGAACGCCGGGTCGCCCAGCAAGGTATTGCGGTCGAAGAACGCCCTGCGGAACGCCTCCGTCATCACGTGAACCGCGCTGGCGGCGTGGAATCCCATGCCATGCAGGTCGAAGCCCTCCAGGATATTCAGTGTTTCGCAAATTGTGGTGCCGCCAGAGGACGGCGGTGGCGCCGACTGAATCACGCGGCCTCGATACGAGCATGTCACCGGCGCGCTCTCGGTCACGCGATAGGCCGCGAAATCCGCCGCGGTGATAATGCCGCCGCCGGCCAGGGACGCCGCTTCGACCGCGTCCGGAACAGGGCCGCGATAAAAGGCGTCCGGCCCGCGCTCAGCGATGGCCTGCAACGTTGCCGCCAGCGCGGGTTGCCGCAGCCGATCGCCCGCTTGCATCGCTGAGCCATCCGGCCGCAGGAAAATGCTCGCCGCACCAACGTTCCGGCGCAGCAACGCGGTGCCACGCGCCAGAATATCGGCATCGGCGGCGGTCAGCACAAATCCGTCGCGCGCCAATCGGATTGCATCCGCCATGACGGCCGAGCGCGGCATCGTCCCGTATTTCTGCAATGCGGTATCCAGGCCGAGCACGGAACCGGGAACCGCGACGGATTTCCAGCCGAACACACTGGCCCCGGCGACTTTTGCACCCGACGCGTCGAGATACATGTCGCGCGTGGCCGCCGCCGGGGCGGTTTCCCGAAAATTCAGGAAAATGTCGCGGCCGTCCGACAGATGAGCGGTCAGAAAGCCGCCGCCGCCAATATTGCCGCAGCACGGATTGACCACCGCTTCGGCATAGCCGACCGCCACCGCGGCATCGATTGCATTGCCGCCCTGGCGCAGGATGCCGGCGCCTGCCTCAGCCGCCAGATGCTGAGCGGAGACAACCAGACCGGTCGTGGATTCGGTGGGCGGCAGCGATGCGGCCGCGGCCGGAAAGGCAAATCCCAACAGAAACGGAAGCACCCGGGCGCCAGAGAAATGCCGCACGACCCTATGCCACCGCCTGGATCGCGCCCCCGACAATCTCGACGATGCGGTCCAGCGTCGCCTCCGGCGTGGAGAGCGGCGGCGCAAAGCACAACGTGTCGCCACTGGCCGGCGGGCCGTCAGCCGCCGCGCGCAGGCGCAGGATCAGACCACGGTTGGCCGCCTCGGCGACAACACGTGGCCCCAACCCCTTGGCCGGAGTCCGGCTCCCCTTGTCCTCGACCAGTTCGATCGCCGCCAGCATGCCAATGCCGCGCACCTCGCCCACATTCGGCAACGTCAGCAATGTCTCCAGCCCGGTTCGGAATCGGTCGCCCTGGACACCGGCGCGTTCGACCATGCCTTCCTTCTCGATGATGTCGATGTTGGCCAGACCCACGGCGCAGCACACCGGATGCCCGGAATAGGTGGCGGCATGCATGAACTTCTCGTCCGCCGGGGCGTCCAGCAGCACCTGATGCATGTGCTTCGAAATGATGACGCCACCCAGTGGCAGGTAACCGGAGGTCACGCCCTTGGCGAATGACATCAGGTCCGGCTTGGTGTTCCAATGCCCGAGACCGAACCACTGGCCGGTGCGGCCGAACCCGGTAATGACCTCATCGGCGATCAGCAGCACCCCGTGCCGGTCACAGATCTCCCGCAGGCGCGGAAAATACGACGCGGGAGGCACAATGACGCCCCCCGACCCGATCACGGGCTCAGCGATGATCGCGGCGACGGTGTCGGCGCCCTCGGCGAGGATCGCGTCCTCGACCGCGTCGGCCGCGCCGATGCCGGCATCGCCGTTGCCCGGCCAGCGATACTGATACGGCGGCACGACCTGCAGGAACCCGGGCACCATCGGGCCGAACATCTTCTGGTAGTTCGGCAGGCTGGTCGCACTCATCGCCGCCATGGTGACGCCGTGATAGCCATAACGTCGGGAGATGATTTTCGTCTTGGTGGGCTTGCCCAGCCGCTTCCAGTGATAGCGGGCAAACTTGAACGCACTCTCGTTGGATTCCGCACCGCTGGTGGTGAAATACACCGCCGACATGTTGTCGTAGGCGAGGCTGACGATTTTCTCGGCCAGCCGGATCGCCGGTTCGTTGGTGAACCCGGCATAGGCCGACGCGTACGCCAGTTTCTCCATCTGCGTCGCGGCCGCGGCGGCGAGTTCCTTGCGGCCATGCCCGATATTAACGTTCCACAGTGACGACAGGCCGTCGATATACTCGCGTCCGTCGGCGGTGCGCAGCATCGACCCTTGGGCCGAGACATAGACCTTCGGGTTCGCGTGATCCTTTGCGAAATGCAGCGGGTGGATCATGTAGGCGTGGTCGGTGGCCACCAGATTGCCGGAATCTGGCATAAGGTCGTTCATGGTCTGCACCTCTCTATCGTTCCCGATACGCTAGAGCATTCGCGGTTCGGATTGAAGCGCATGGTTTCGGGACGGCCCGATGCATCACCTAATGTGTGATTGGACCGTCACCAAGCACGGGCCTAGACCGCGAACAGGCGTAAAGGCCAGCTCGATCAAGACCAAGGCCAGCGCCCAACAGGGAAGGATAACGGCCATGGGTATCATGAGCCGGCGGTCGGTATTGTCGGGCTCCATCGGCATGATCGCGGCCGATACATTGCTGCATCCATACATAGCAAACGCAGCAAGCACCACTGCGGTCGTCTGGGCGGGCCAGGGCTTCGTCCCGGAGGAAGACATCGCGTTTCGCAAGACAGTCGCGGAGTACGAAAAGGCCAGCGGCAACAAGATCGACCTCAGCATCATGCCCTTCACGGCCTTGAACCAGAAGGCGATATCCGCGCTGACGAGCGGAGACGTTCCCGATCTCATCTTTCACGGCGCCCCGGAGACGATCCTGCCGCAGAACGCCTGGAATGACCGGCTGGTGGACGTCAGCGACGTTGTGGAGACGCAGAAGTCGAAGATCAGCGAGACCGCGCTGCTGGCCTCCAGCTTCTACAATGGCGTCACAAAGCAGCGCAGCTTCTACCTGGCTCCGGTCAAGCAGGCGTGCGCCCCGTTCCATATCTGGGGCGACCTGGTTGCCAAGGCTGGCTTCAAGCTGTCTGACGCGCCAAAGACCTGGGACGCGTTCTGGGAGTTCTTCAAGCCGATGCAGAAGGAACTGCGCGGCAAAGGAATGCGCAAGATCTACAGCATGGGCCTGCAGATCACCACCGTCGGCCCGAACGACTGCAACAACCTGTTCGCCCATTTCATGATCGCCAATGGCGGTCAGGACATCGTCACCAAGGACGGCAAGTTGCACACCGACGATCCGAAGGTGCGCGAGGCCGCGATCCGGTCGGTCACCTTCATGACCGGTCTCTACAAGGACGGCTACGTGCCGCCCGAGGCGCTGACCTGGAACGATGCGGACGACAACAATGCCTACCACGAGAAGCTGTGCGTGATGGATTTCGACGGCACGATCTCGACCGAACTCGCGATGATCAAGGACAGGAAAGCATACTACGAGCAGATGGTGGTGCGGGGTCTGCCGAACCGCAATGACGGCACCCCGATGGCGGCCCAGGTCGGCGCGGGCGGTGGGTTCATCCCGAAGGGCGCGAACAACGTCGCGGTCGCCAAGGAGTTCATGACCTATTTCATGCGGCCGGAGGTGATGAACGAAAACCTGAAGGGGGGCCTTGGCCGCTGGGTGCCTGTCATCTCCTCGATCGTGACGGAAGACCCTTGGTGGCTCGATCCCGCGGACCCGCACCGGCCGCCGTATGTGCGTGAGGCACCGCTGGGGCCGACCATCCCGACCTACAACGGGTTCAATCCGGCCTGGGGTCAGGTGAATGCCGAACAACTCTGGGGTCAGGCCCACGCCGATGTCATCAAGTACGGGATGACTCCCGAGGCGGCGGTGGATAAGGCATTCAGACGGGCCGAGACTATCTTTGCGAAATTTACAATTGGTTAATGCGAACGGGTGAATAGCGGCGGGGCGCGCGGATATTGCAGTAAGTGGCCTGAAAAATGGCAGTAAATCGGCCTTGGTCGATAAATTCCCGTCCGCGGGAGTTTGGCGGAAGCGACAGAACTATACCTGGACTTAGTGGCGGCGAACGGCCTAGGCTCGTTATCGAGGCCGGTAAGCAGGCCGATAAAAATTGGCCCGTTATCGCGCCCCAAAAAAATGAGCCGACGCATAAGCGTTTGGCCAACAGGGAAGGTGTGCGGCCATGAGACATGTGAGCCGGCGGTCTGTATTGCAAGGATCCCTCGGCCTGGCGGCCGTGGGATCGCTATCCATGCCCTATATCGCCAACGCCGCGGCGACGTCGGCAGTCGTCTGGATGAACCAGGGCTTCATTCCCGAAGAGGATGCAGCATTCATCGCAGTGGCCGAGGGCTATATGAAGGCCAGCGGTAACAAGCTCGAATACAGCATCATGCCGTTCATGGCGCAGAACCAGAAAACGATATCCGCGCTGACCAGTGGCGACGTTCCCGATCTGGTCTTTATGGATGCGCCGAGTTCCATTTTGCCGCAGAACGCGTGGGACGACAAACTGTTGGACGTGAGCGACGTCGTGAAGCCGTACGAGTCGCAACTCTCGGAAACCGCGAAGCTTGGTTCGACTTTCTACAACAAGGCCACAAAGGCCCGTAGTTATTACTTGTGCCCGATCAAGCAGGGGGCCACGCCGTTCCACGTTTGGGGCGACCTGGTCACCAAGGCCGGCATGAGCATGGCGGATGCCCCGAAGACCTGGGACGGGTTTTTTGACTTCTTCAAGCCAATGCAGAAGATCTTGCGTGGCAAAGGGATGCGGAAGATTTATGCCCTTGGCCTGCAGGTCACCACTGTCGGACCGAACGACGGCAACAATCTTTTTACGCACTTCCTGATCGCCAACGGCGGTCAGGGCCTCGTCACGTCAGACGGCAAACTGCATACCGATGATCCGAAGATACGCGAGGCGGCGATCAAGTCGGTCGAGTGGATGACAGACTCGTACAAGCAAGGCTTTGTGCCGCCGGAAGCACTGAGCTGGAATGACGCCGACGACAACAACGGTTTCCACGAAAAACTGTTCATTATGGATTTCGACGGCACGCTTTCGACCGAGTTGGCGATGTTCAAAGACAAGCAGGCGTTCCTCCACGACATGGTGACCGTCGCGCCCGAGCAGAAAAACGATGGCACGCCCATGGTCACACAGCTCAACGCCGGCGGCGGCTTTATCCCCAAGGGGGCCAAAAACGTCGCGGTCGCCAAAGAATTCATGACGTATTTCATGCAGCCGAAGGTCATGAACGACAATCTGAAGGGTGGCCTGGGCCGATGGCTACCGGCGATTCCGCAGGCCATGAAAGACGATCCGTGGTGGATGAACAGTGGCGAGCCGTGCCTGAACCCCTATGTCATTGAAGCCACCGTCAATCCGACCATGCCTCTGTTTGAGGGGTTCACACCCGCCTGGGGTCAGGTTCAGGCCGAACAGATATGGGGCCAGGCCCATGCCGACGTCATCAAGGATAACATGAAGGTGGCGGACGCTGTGGACAAGGCGTTCAAACGCGCCGCACAGATTTTCGCGAGAGTCACCTATGACTGATCCAGTGAGGCGAGTATGAGCGTTTCACAAACGATCGGCGGGATCACCGCCGCTCGCCCGGCGCGTAGCACCTGGTTCCGCGGGTTGCACGGTGCGGACTACGTCTGGGCGATTGCCTTCGCCGTGCCGTATGTGGCGCTCTTTCTCGCCTTCGTCGTCTATCCAATTTGTTACGGTTTGTGGCTCGGTAGCGATCCCGAACTTTACGCTCAACTGTTTGCCGACCCACGTTACTTCACCGCGGTGATCAATACCCTGATCTATGTTGGCGTCGGCGTTAACCTGAAGATGTTCCTGGCCTTCATGTTGTCGGGCTTTTTCATGCGCAAGCGCGGGTGGGTCAAGGCGCTCCTGGTGGTCTTCATCCTGCCCTGGGCGACGCCGGCACTGCCGGCCTACATTTCGATCCACTGGCTGATGAATGGTCAGTGGGGCATGTTCAACAATATATTGTGGCTGCTCTTCGATATCGATGGCCCGGTTTATCTCAATTCACACTGGATGGGGCTCGCGTGCAATATCGGCGCCTATGTCTGGAAGAATCTACCGTTCTGGACGGTCATCCTGCTGGCCGGACGGATGTCGATCCCGCAGGAACTGTATGAGGCGGCTGCCGTGGACGGCGCCACCGGCATGCGCAAATTCTTCCATGTGACATACCCGCTGATGGCGAACCTCTATCTTGTCTGCATCCTGCTCGATACGGTCTTCGCCCTGGGCGACTTCAACGCGACCACTTTCGTGTCCGGCGGCGGCCCGGCGATGTCAACCGAGGTGCTGGCCACACTTGGCATCCGCTATGCTTACACCGTCGCGCTACCGCGCCTCGGCGTCGCCGAGGTGATGACCGCGCTGCCGGTGCTGATCCCACTCGTTTACATATTGATGCGTAAGCTTCGCGTGTCGGAGGGCCAGCTATGAGCACCACATACGGGCGAACCGTCAATCCGGATACGATCGTTGCCGGCGGTGCGGGCACCGCGGGGGTGGTTCGCAGGCGGGCCGGGCGGCCGCATTACCGGCTGCGGCGTTATGGGATGGAGGCTTTGGCCGTTGCGTTCGGCCTGCTGATCGCCGTGTGGTCCCTCCTGCCGATTTACAACATGGTTATCATCGCGCTCGACAGTCATGATGACGTCTTCAGTGGCGCCATCTGGCCGGAACACCCATCGCTGGAAAGCTTCCGTGTCGTGATAACCGAGGATTTCTGGTACCTTGCGCGCTTCTGGCATCAGTTCGGTAACAGTTTTTACGTCGGCCTGACGGTGATGTTCCTGACATTGGCGATCGGCTCGCTGGCCAGCTTCACGGTCAGCCGGATGCGGATGCGCCACAGTTGGATGCTTAGTAATGCGGCGCTGATGACCTACGTGATCCCCGCATCGTTTCTGGCGATCCCGATGTATCGGATCATGCAGATCTACGGCTTATCGAACAGCCTCTGGTCGGTGATCCTGGCGCTGACGACGTTTGCCACGCCCTACGCGATCTTCATTTTCACGCAATACAGCAGCTCGATTCCGATCGAGCTGGACGAGTCGGCGCGTATCGATGGGGCCACGCCGTGGCAGATCTATTTCCGGATTTATCTGCCTTTGATGGCGCCGGCCCTGGTCGCCGTTGGCACTTACGCGCTGCTGCTGGCATGGAACGAGTACTTGTACAACTTCCTGCTGTTGTCCACGCCGGACAGCATGACCGTCGCGGTCGCCCTGGCGCAGTTCCTCAACAGCGACGAATCGCCATGGAATTTCATGATGGCAACCGCCATCATCTACGCGATGCCGCCGATCATCCTGTATTACGGATTCCGCCGCTACATGGCGGCGGGCCTGACCATGGGTGGCGTGAAAGGCTGACAGCGCCATCGCCGCGGCAACGCGGGACCTGATGATGAGTCCGCTTGGGGCTAATCGGTTACGGCGGCCGCGCTGGCGTGTCCGGCTACAGGGATCGGATACCGCTTGGGCGATCGCCTTTGTCGTTCCATACTTGGCGGTTTTCCTGGCGTTCGTCATCTATCCGGTCGGGTTCGGACTGTGGATGGGCAGCAATCCATCACTCTACGGCCTGCTGTTCTCCGATCCACGCTACCTGAACACGGTGATGAACACGTTGCTGTTCGTCGCCATCGGCGTGAACGCGCAGGTGTTCCTCGCCTTCCTGCTGTCCGGCTTCTTCATGAGTGAAAGCTGGTGGGTCCGGTCGCTGCTGGCAATTTACCTGATACCGTGGGCGTTGCCCGCGTTGGCCGTATTCACCTCCATTCATTTTATGCTTGTGACCCAATGGGGCCTGCTCGACAGCCTGTGGCGCGCCGTGACCGGCGACGACGGACCGCTGTTTCTGATCTCGCAATGGATCGCCATGACGGCGAACATCGTTTCCTTCATCTGGAAATGGATGCCGTTCTGGACACTGATCTTCGTGGCGGCACGGATGGCGATCCCGCGCGACATCTATGAGGCGGCCGAGATAGACGGCGCCACCGGCTATAAACGACTGGTCCACGTGACGTTCCCGTTGCTGGCGAATGTTTACCTGGTATCCACATTGCTCGCGACGATCTGGGCGTTTGGTGATTTCGCCACTGTGTATTTCGTATCCAGCGGAGCGCCGGCGAAACGCACGGATGTGCTGGCCACCTATGGCTTCCACGAAGCGTTCGATTTCGGCTACCCGAACCTGGGTGTCGCGGCGATGATGTCCGCGCTTCCGGTGCTGATTCCGCTGGTGATCCTGCTGATGCGGCGGGTCCGAATGAAGGGGGCGCAACTATGAGGCGCCCGCACCCTGGCCGACATCTGGGCTACCGGCAACGGCGGCGGCTGGTCACGGGCAGCAAAGTGGTTCTCGGTGTCGTGCTGCTGATCTGGACGCTGCTGCCAGTGTACAACATGCTGCTGATGGCGCTTGATGCCGACGCCGATGAATTCACCGGCAGCATCTGGCCGCCGGACCCCAATCTGGACAGTTTCCGTTCGGTCTGGACTGAAGATTATTGGTTGATGGCGCATTTCTGGCACCAATTTGGCAACAGTATCTTTCTGGGCGTCGCGACGATGGTGCTGAGCGTGCTGATCGGGTCGCTGGCCAGTTTCTCGCTGGGCCGGATGCGTTTGCGCAAGGGGTGGATCATCACTGACCTCTCGCTGCTGACGTACGTGCTGCCGACGACGTTTTTGGTTATTCCGTTCGTCCACATCATGCACCGGTATGGGTTGTCGGACAGCCTGTGGGCGGTGATCGCGGCGGAGGTCAGCTTTGCCACGCCGTATGCGATTCTTATTCTGCACCAATATGGCAAGCTGATCCCGATGGAGCTGGATGAGGCCGCAAAGATCGATGGCGCTTCGCCGCTTCAGGTGTATCGGCTGATTTATATTCCCCTGATGGCCCCGGCGCTCGTCGCGGTCGGGGTTTATGCGTTGCTGTTGGCCTGGAACGAATACATTTACCAGTATTTACTGCTTTCATCGACAGGCAACATGACGGTGGCGGTGATGATCAACCAGTTCTTCGACAGTGACGAGGCGCCGTGGAACTACATGATGGCGATCGCCATTATCTATTCGCTGCCTCCGATCGCGATTTTTTATGCGTTGCGCCGCTTTATGGTGGCGGGGCTGACATTGGGTGGGGTGAAGGGATAGGCCCGCGTCCCCATGTTGTCCGAGCTGTCCAGGGAGAGAGTCCGATGACGATCTATAGTGGCCCGATCTTTGATATGGCCCGCGAGCAGTTCCACATCATCGCCGATTACCTCGATATTCCGGCGGACGACCGGGACCGCTTGCTCTACCCCAAGCGGGCGATCGTGGTGTCGATCCCGGTCCACATGGACGACGGCCGCACCGAGGTTTTCCAGGGCTATCGTGTCCAACACCACCTCACACTCGGTCCCACCAAGGGCGGAGCCCGTTTTTCAACCGACCTCGATGTCGGCGAAGTGGCGGCTTTGGCGATCTGGATGAGCTGGAAATGCGCCCTCGCCGGCCTGCCTTATGGGGGTGCCAAAGGCGGTGTCGCCTGTGATCCGCGCAGCCTGTCCCGCCGGGAATTGGAGGCAGTCTCGCGCCGCTATATGCAGGAGATGATCCCGTTCGTCGGCCCGCAAATCGACGTCATGGCGCCCGATATGGGCACCAACGAGCAAGTCATGGCGTGGTTCATGGACACCTATTCCATGTATCATGGCCATGCGATCAACGAGATCGTCACCGGCAAGCCCGTTGCCCTCGGCGGCACCGAAGGGCGGCGGGAGGCAACCGGCCGCGGTGTCGCGCACCTGGTCAGCAGGGCGTGCGACTCAATCGGCATGAAGACACAGGAAAGCACCTGCATCGTTCAAGGTTTTGGTAATGTTGGCAGCGTCACCGCCTACACCTTGGTTCGGCGGTACGGCGTCCGGATCACCGGCGTTTCCGACCACACCGCCGCCTATTACGATCCGGCGGGACTGCCGCTGGACGCGATCGAACGTTATGTTCAAGCAAAAGGCGTGCTGTCAGGATTTTCGACGGAGGCACTCATCGATCCCATCGGTATGCTTAGCGAGCGGTGCGACATCCTCGTGCCGGCGGCGGTGGAGCGGGTGATCACCGCGCAAAATGCCGGCACGTTGCGCTGCCGCATTCTGGCGGAGGGTGCCAACGGTCCGACGACCCCGGACGCCGATGTGGTGATCGACCAGCGCGGCGATATCTTCGTTATCCCCGATATCCTGTGTAACTCGGGTGGCGTCATCGTCAGCTATTTCGAATGGGTGCAGGATTTGCAGCGATTGTTCTGGAGCGAGTCCGAGGTCAACGACAGGTTGTTGCGGTTGCTCGATCAGGCATTCGTTCAGGTGACACGTCGCGCGCAACTGCAACACATCAGCAACCGCACCAGCGCGATGGCAATCGGCGTTGCCAAGGTTCGGGCAGGCAAGCAGCTTCGTGGCTTGTTTCCCTGACGGTCCGAACCGCACCGGGGCGATCACCGTCTCAGCCCCGTGAGCGTCGACCTGTCCGGCCTTTGATCGCCTCTCCTGAGACGTCCGCGGGAACCCAACCGGTCTGACCGCGCCGAATTCCGTGCGTTTGGCGCTGGCCGGTGGTTTCTGATCCAAAAAAATTGCCCGCATGGCCGAAAAATTCAAAAAAAGGCCGTTCCGCTAACCTTCTGTTAACTTTTTTCTGGCTTCTTACCACCGTGACTTAACGGCGGAGGGTGTCTGAATGTTTGGGATCGCAGAACGGCGTATGGCGGCGGCACGTAAGCTGTCGGCCCTAAGTGGGTTACGGGCGAATGTCATGGTGGCGGATGCCGACCTGACGATCACCTATATGAATCCGGCGGTCACGGCCCTGCTGCGGAACGCCGAGGCCGATCTGAAAAAGGAACTGCCGCGGTTCAGCGTCGATACGCTGATCGGCAGCAACATCGACATTTTTCACAAGAACCCGTCGTATCAGCGCTCCATGCTGGCAACACTGGAGGCGCCGCACAATGCGACGATTCGCGTGGGCAAGCTCGTGTTCGACCTGCTGGTTACGCCGCTGTTCGAGAAACGTCAGCGCATCGGCTTCGCGGTCGAATGGTCCGACGCCGACGCCCGTCTGCAAAATCTCGAATACGCCGCCCTGAACGACGCGATTAACCGCTCTCAGGCTGTCATCGAATTTACTGTGGAGGGCATCATCGTCGATGCCAACAGGAATTTTCTGAATACGATGGGCTATACGATCGAGGAAATACGGGGCCAGCATCATCGGATGTTTGTCGAGCGGACGCTGGCGGGCAGCCGCGAATACGAAATATTCTGGGACAACCTCCGACGCGGGGAGTACCAGGCCGGTCAATACAGGCGCCTTGGCAAAAATGGTAAAGAGGTCTGGATCGAGGGCGCCTATAACCCGGTTATCGACGCCAGCGGCAAAGTCATGAAAATCGTCAAGTTTGCCACCGATATTTCCGCGCAGGCCGCTCTGCTGGCGAATCTGAAGTCCCTGATCGATCTGAACTTTGGCGAAATAGACGGGGCGATCGACCTGTCCAATTCGGAAGCCCGTTCCGCCTCCGCCGCCGCCGGGGAAACCTCCGCCAACGTGCAATCCGTTGCCGCCAGTGCGGAGCAACTGGCCGCCTCGATCGGCGAGATTTCGCGCAGCATGGCCAATTCCCGTTCGGCCACCGAAAACGCGTTCGAACAGATCCTGTCCGTGGGGAAAAACACCGAATCCCTGGCCAGCGCGGCGCAGGCGATGAACGGCATTGTCGGATTGATCCGGTCGGTAGCCAGCCAGATCAATTTGTTGGCGTTGAACGCAACGATCGAATCGGCCCGTGCCGGTGACGCCGGCAAGGGTTTCGCCGTGGTCGCGTCAGAGGTGAAAAATCTGGCGGTTCAGGCGGCCAAGGCAACGGAGCAAATTTCAACCGAAATCGAGGGGATCCAAACCACGTCCACCTCGGTCGCCGGTGCCCTGAGCGCGATCCGCGACGCTGTCACTACGGTGCGGGAAAGCGTCGCCCTGACCGCCTCGGCGGTGGAGGAGCAAAGTGCGGTCACCCGCGACATGTCCGTTAACATGCAGAACGCATCGATGGCAGTCACGACGGTGTCCACCAACATCACCGAGATATCCTCCGCCGTCCTCCAGGCCTCGCAGGCCGTGGCCAAGACCAAGGAGGCCGCTCGGGTATTGGTCCGGTAACGATTTCGGGCCGATACCGTTTCGTCATGGCCCGGCTTGGCCGGGCCAACTATCGC
>Ga0316219_1000074_pt1 | contig 140056 bp, 145 predicted proteins | sample TBH18003PmetaG_FD_203635 | JGI IMG/M metagenome (GOLD analysis project Ga0316219, IMG submission 203635) | Freshwater microbial communities from Trout Bog Lake, Wisconsin, USA - TBH18003P | ecosystem: Environmental > Aquatic > Freshwater > Lake > Hypolimnion/Profundal zone | place: USA...
CATTCATCGCTGGGATATCGGCCGCCCGCGCCGCAGGCTTTTGTGCCTCAGCCACCCCATCTAGATGGAACGCCAGCTATGCAGTAGTCTCACTCACGCTGGTACAAAATATCCGGCAGGCCAGCCATGCTCTTGAAGCCGAACGGAGCAGCATCCAAGAAAAAATCGATAGGCTTTATGGTGCCATTGAAAATGGCGTTATTGCGCTTGATGCTGATCTCAAAGCACGCCTTGATGCGCTAAAAAATAACAAATCGATCATAGACGCCCAGCTACAGCGTATGCAGACCCAGGCCGCAGATACTGCTGAAGTTACCCAACAACGCATAGAAGCTTTTGGTGCCATTGTGCGCCAGGCGCTCGATGGACCAAACGTTCAGGTCAAAAAGGCCTATCTGAGGTCTGTGATCTCAGGCATCGAGGTCGGCGACCACAAAATACGTATCTTCGCCGAAAAAGCCGCCCTAGCCGCGGCCGTCGCCGGCCGTCCGGCGGCCGCCGGAAATGTTCGTGGTTTTGTACGGAAATGGTGCGCCCTAGGGGAGTCGAACCCCTCTTGCAGGAATGAAAATCCTGAGTCCTAACCGATAGACGAAGGGCGCAGCGGGACGGTTGATACAGGCCGTCCGGCATCTTGGCAAGCGTGGCTTTTCCTTGGCCGATCAGAGGCTTGCAGGCGCTGCATCCTCGATCTGAAGCTGGGCCCGCACCGTCCCGCCCCAATCGTCGCTGCGCAGCTTTCCGGCAACATGGATATGCCGCCCCCGGCTGGCCAGCAGCCCCTCGCCCAAAGCCGTGCCCATGGCGCGAAACGCGATGGCGTCCAGCTTTGCCCCGTCGCCGCCAACCAGCCGCACTTTGACGTGATCGCTGCCCACCACGTCGGCGAACGCCACTTTCAGACCGGCAAAGCCCAGCAGCGGTTCGGGGTTGCCCGCACCGAAAGGCCCGGCCAAAGCGAGTTCACGCACCAGCGCCGGCGTCGCCGCGGCAGCCGAGGACACTGCATCCAGTTCCAGCTCGCCCGCCGCCGCCAGTGCCGCGTCGGCCCCCGCAAACTGAGCGTGCAAGAATTCGCGGAATGGGCCGACCTGCGATGGCGCCAGCGAGAAACCCGCCGCCATGGCATGACCGCCGCCCGATTCAATCAGGCCCGCTTCACGCGCCGCCCTTACCATGCGGCCAATATCCAGACCCGCAATGCCGCGCGCCGAACCGCGCCCCATGCCGCCTTCGAAGCCGGCGACAAAGGCCGGGCGTGCGAAACGCTCTTTCAAACGACCGGCGACAATGCCGACCACGCCAGGATGCCAGCCATCACCCTCCACCAGCACAAAGGGCGCATTCTCCTGCAGCGCCGCCTGCGCCACCGCCTGTTCCAGAATGCCCTTTTCAATTTCGCGGCGCTCGCGATTGTGCAAGTCCAGTTGCAGCGCAAATTCTTCTGCCGCCGCGCTTTCCCGCGCCGCCAGAAGATCGGCGCCCAATGTCGCGCGCCCAACCCGCCCGCCGGCATTGATGCGCGGCCCGAAAACAAAACCCAGATGATAGGCCGTGAAAGGCGGTGCCGCCTTCGCGACCGCGGCCAGCGCCGCCAGCCCCGGACGCGACATTTTTGAAAGCTGCCCCAACCCCTGGCGCACAAAGGCGCGGTTGACGCAGATCAGCGGCACCACATCGCACACCGTCGCCAGCCCTACCATGTCGAGATATTCGCGCAGGTCCGGTTCTGCCATGCCGCGCGCTTCATAATAACCGCTTTCGCGTAAGCTGCGGTTGAGCGCCACCATGAACAGGAAGGTCACACCTGCAGCGCACAGATAGCCAAGCCCCGAGGCATCACCCGGCTGGTTGGGATTGACGTGCGCCAAGGCATCGGGCCGCACCTCGACCCGGTGATGATCCAGCACCACCACATCCATGCCCAAGCCCCGCGCCGCTTCAAACGCCGCGCCGCCCGAGGCGCCGCAATCCACCGTCACCACCAGATCGGCGCCTTCGCTCTTCAGCGCTGTAAAGGCGGCGGCGGAAGGGCCATAACCTTCAGTCATGCGGTCGGGAATATAGACGCGCGGGGGCGAACCCAGCACAGCGAAGAATTCCGCCAGCAGCGCCGACGAGACCGAACCATCCACGTCATAATCGCCGAACACGGCAATATGCTGGCCCTGTTCCAGCGCCGCTGTGACCCGCGCCACGGCCTGGTCCATTTCCGCCAGCACAAACGGATCTGGCATCAGTTTTTTCAAAGTGGGATTGAGATAATCCACTACCCCGGCCACAGCCACGCCTCGCGCCGCCAGCAGATGCGCCAGCACCGGCGACAGACCGTTATTCTGGATCAATTCGCGGGCAATGCTTTCATCGCCAGGCGCCAGCTGCCAGCGCCGCCCCGAATAGCTGCGGGCTACGCCGAATGCCGCACCCGGCGTTCGTGTGGCCGCCTCAGACAAGCGCCCTGCGATGGCGCGCCCGGATATAGCGCACCGTGCCGGTGGCCGAGCGCATCACCACGCTTTCGGTGGTGATGTAGTCGCCGTCGCGGTGCACGCCCCGCAGCATCGAGCCATCGGTGACGCCGGTGGCCGAGAACACCACGTCGCCCGACACAAGTTCGCGCATGGAATATTTCCGGTTGAAATCCGTAATCCCGATCTTTTCGGCACGGCGCTTTTCGTCTTCTTTCTTGAACACCAGCCGCCCCTGCATCTGGCCGCCGATGCAGCGCAACGCCGCCGCCGCCAGCACGCCCTCGGGCGCGCCGCCCTGGCCGATATACATGTCAATGCCGGTGGCCGCATCGGTTGTCGCGATCACGCCGGCGACATCGCCATCGGTGATCAGCGCCACGGCGGCGCCAGTCTTGCGCACGGCAGCGATCAGCGCTTCGTGGCGCGGCCGGTCCATGATGCAGATGGTGAGTTCGCCCGGCTTGACGCCCTTGGCCTTGGCCAGCGCCATGATGTTGTCGCCGGGCTCGGCATCCAGGTCTATCAACCCTTCCTTGTAGCCGCTGCCGATGGCGATCTTGTCCATATAGGTGTCGGGCGCATGCAGCATGGTGCCCGGCTCGGCCATCGCCATCACGGCCAACGCGTTCGCCATCGCCTTGGCGGTGAGCGTGGTGCCTTCCAGCGGATCCAGCGCGATATCCACCGCCAGCCCGCCGCTGCCAACCTTCTCGCCGATGAACAGCATTGGCGCCTCATCGCGTTCGCCCTCACCGATCACCACGGTGCCGTCGATCGGCAGCGAATTGAACGCCAGGCGCATCGCCTCTACTGCGGCATGGTCGGCGGCGTGTTCATCGCCGCGCCCGATCTGCAGTGAGGCGGCAATGGCGGCAGCCTCGGTGACGCGCACCGCTTCGAGCGCAAAAGCGCGGTCCAGCGGCTTGATCAGTTCGGGTGGACGGATAAGGGTCATGTCGTCTCCTGGGCGGCCCTAAAACCGCTGGTCACAATAAGAAAGCTGCTCAAGCAGCCTCCATGGGAATCATGCAGGGCCGGGCGCGCACCTTGTCCGAGGCGGCGATGGCCTTCAAGGCGCGTTCCACGGCATTTTGGGGGCTTTCGTGAGTAATCATGACAATCGCCACCGATTCGCCGGGCGCCCGGCCACGCTGGATCATGCTTTCGATGGAGACATTGGCCTCTGACAGGCGGCCGGCGATTTCGGCCAGCACGCCGGGCACATCCAGCACTTCGAAGCGAAGATAATAAGCCGACAGGGCCGCGCCACTTTCGGCAGGCGTCAGCGCCTTGAGAGTGGCCGCGGGACGACCGAACACCGGGCCGAAAGAACCGCGCGCGATTTCGACAATATCCGACACCACGGCAGACGCCGTGGGCGCCTCGCCCGCGCCGCGCCCGGAAAAGAAAAACGAACCCGCCGCGCCCGCATCCACCATCACGCCATTGGCGGCGCCGTCCACATTGGCCAGCGGCGTGCGCGCCCGCACCATGGCCAGATGCACGCGCTGATCAATGCCCGATGCCGCCCCTTTTTTATCATAAGTTTGGCGCGCCACGCCCAGAAGCTTGATGCGAAAACCAAACTCCGAGGCAAAGCCGATATCGGCAGCCGTGATCTGTTCGATGCCCTCCACTTTCATGTTGGCCAGGTCCGGCGCGGTGCCGAAGGCCAGGCTGGCAAGCAGCGCCAGCTTGTGCGCCGTGTCACCACCGCCGATATCCAAGGTCGGATCGGCCTCGGCATAGCCCTTGGCCTGGGCGTCTTTCAAAACCTCGGCAAAGCCGCGGCCGCTGACTTCCATTTCGGTGAGAATGTAATTGCAGGTGCCGTTGAGAATACCCTTCACGGCGTCCACGCCATGCGCGATCAAGGCTTCGCGCAGAATGCCGACAATGGGAATGCCGCCCGCCACCGCCGCTTCGAACTTCAGCTGAAGATTTTTCTTCTCCGCCAGTTCCGCCAGCCGCTTGCCATGCTTGGCCAGCAGCGCCTTGTTGGCGGTCACGACATGCTTGCCATTTTCCAGCGCCGCCTCGACCAGCTGGCGCACCACGCCTTCGTCGCCGCCGATCAGTTCCACCACCACATCCGCGTCAGACTTCGCCAATGCCAGCGGGTCAGCAACCCAGTTGCCGACTTCAAAATCGCGTTTCTTCCTGGGATCGCGCGCGCTGGCGGCGACAATCTCGATGCCCCTGCCCGCCTGTGTCGCCAAGGCGGCCTGGCGCTGCGTCAGCGCCTTGACCACGCCACCGCCCACCGTGCCGAGCCCGGCGATGGCAATCTTCAAAGGAGGTGTCACTTTGCGTCCGCCAGATCCAATGGCGCGCCATTGGTGCCCATGGCGAGAAACTTCTTCACATTGCGCGCCGCTTGGCGGATGCGATGCTCATTTTCCACCAGCGCCACGCGCACAAAGCCTTCGCCATATTCGCCAAAGCCGATCCCTGGCGAGACAGCGACCTTGGCATGGATCAGCAACTGTTTTGCGAATTCCATCGAACCGGCTTCGCGGAACTTCTCCGGCACCGGCGCCCAGGCGAACATCGAGGCTTCCGGCGCGGGAATCTCCCAGCCCGCCTGCGACATGCTTTTGACCAACACATCGCGGCGCGATTTATAGACGGCGCGGATTTCATCCACGATGGTCTGCGGCCCATTCAGCGCAGCGGCGGCGGCCACCTGAATGGGCGTGAAAGCGCCGTAATCCAGATAGGACTTTATGCGCGCCAGCGCCCCGATCAGCTTTTCGTTGCCGGCGGCAAAGCCCATGCGCCAGCCCGGCATCGAATAGGTTTTCGACAGCGACTGGAATTCGATGCAGATATCCTTGGCGCCATCCACCTGCAAAATCGACGGCGGCGGCTCGTCACCGAAATAGATATCGGCGTAGGCCAGATCGCTCAGCACCCATATTTCGTGCTTCTTGGCGAACTTCACCACCTCTTTATAGAAATCCAGACCCACCACCTGCGCCGTGGGATTCGAGGGATAATTCACCACCATCGCCAGCGGCGATGGCACCGAATGGCGTGTCGCGACGCCGATCTTGGAAAGATATTCCTCCGGGCTGGTGGCCGGCACATGCCGGATGGCGGCGCCCGCGATCATGAAACCGAAAGCGTGGATCGGGTAGGCCGGATTGGGCACCAGCACCACATCGCCCGGCGCAGTGATCGCCATGGCGAGGTTGGCGAAACCTTCCTTGGAGCCCAGCGCCGCGATCACTTCGGTATCAGGGTTGAGATCAACGCCGAAGCGGCGCTTGTAATAGGCGACATGGGCCTTGCGCAGGCCCTTGATGCCGCGCGACGCCGAATAGCGATGGGCGCGCGGATCGCGCGCCGTCTCGCACAATTTGTCCACGATGTAATCGGGGGTCGGCAGGTCGGGATTGCCCATGCCGAAATCAATGATGTCCTCGCCCCGGGCGCGCGATTGCGCCTTGAGGCGGTTCACTTCCTCAAAAATATAGGGCGGCAGCCGCTTGATGCGGTAAAAGTCGGTATTCATGGCGTGAATCCTGAAAGCGCCTTAAAATCGGGCATCTGGCAGCCCCGCGCAATCATTTTCCCGTTAATTCGGGCGGATTTAGGGGCGGGGCTGGTATTCGGGATCGTCTGCCCCCCGGCCGCTCGCCCAAGCTCGCGGCGTTCAGCTGCTTTGGCATGTCCATCAGGACATGCTCATGCGGCTTCGCCGCACCGCAGCCTCACCCCTGCAAAAAGATTTCCGCCCGGCGGTTGCCATCCTCGCCCTGGGGCATGGATTCATAATAGACCGGCTGGCTGTCGCCCACCGCATCCACCAGCACCTTGGCCGCCGGAACGCCTTCACGGATCAGTTCCTGCGCCACGGCATTGGCGCGGGCCTGCGACTTGTCGAAAATCACTTCCAGGTGCTTTTCCACCGGCATGTTGGCGGTGCGGCTGGAGGCGTGGCCCACCACCCGCACGGAAGCGTCCCCGCCCGAGGCCTTGTATTGGGCCACGGCACCCCGGATCAGGGTGCGCGCCGCCGGCGACAGAGTGCTGCCGTCGCCAGGGAAATAGACCACTGCGGTGGGCGACACGCCGCCATTCATGGCGGCAATGCTGCCCATCGGGCCGACATTGTTGGCGATCACTGCCCCATCCGACGTCATGGGCGTGCCCTTGGGCGGCACAGCAGCCATGGAGGACGCCGAAGAAACACCGGCATTGGAAGCGGTCTGGCGGTAGCGCGCCACGACCGGGGCGGCGACCCATTGGTTGATCGAGGGATCCAGCGGCGGCGCCGAAGACGGCCGGAAGCCCAGCGCCGCGTCAGAAGCATATTGGTTCCCCATTGCCATGGCGCTACCCCGGCGGTTGGGATTGATGGCGGGCACGGCAGGCTCTGCGCCCGGCGGGATCGCTGCATTGGAACTGGGCGGCAAGGCGGCGGTCCGCACCGGCGCCGGTGCGCCAGCGGTGGGAACTGCGGCGGTGCCCTGGGCCAGGGCGGCGGAAGGCGGGCTGGCGGGGGCCTGAGCAGAAGGAGCCTGAGCGGAAGGCGCCTGGGCCGACGGACCGGCGCTGGCAGATGGCGGGGCGTTCAGGGCGAGGCGGGCCGAAGGCGGCACATCGGCGGCAGACGGCGGCGCTGCGGCAGCCTCAGTCCCGGCCCGCAGCGCATCGGCGCTATAGCGGGCCTGGGCGCCATCGGCGGCCAGGGATTGGGCGGCGGCCTGCTGCTGGGCCGGCGTGGAGGTCGTGGGGCGGGACGGCAGGCTTGCCAGGTCCGGCGAGGTGTTGGCGTCGGCGTCCGAGGAAGCCGCCGGGGGCGCGTCATTGTCGGCGGTCTGGACCGGGGCGTCATCGCTGAACGGATTGAGGTCCGAAGCGACATTGGTGACGGCATTGCTCACGCTATTGGCGGCTTCGGAGACGGTATCGCATCCGGCGACAGACAGGCCGAGACCCAGCACCAAACCCAGTTGCAGAATCGGAAAGTTCTTCGTCATGCCGTGCAACCCCGGTGTGAGCCCGTAATCTCTGCGCAGGTTTGCGCGAATCACGCCAGCAAAGCGGCGCAAACCCAGCCCTTTTCTATAACGCGGGTTTTGGGCAGTTCCAAGGGAAAGCCCTCTCTAAATCCGTGAATTGTTGAACATTTTCGCCCGATGCGACACTTCTACAGCGTTGATTACGGTTTGCGCCGGGGCTGCCCCCCGCGCTAAACCGGGTCCGGAGCAGACATGCCGCAAAATTCTCCCAAACCCGCCAAGTCCGCCGTCGCCGCGCCGGAGGCCGACGCCATTTCGCCCGACAGTTTCGCGCATGTGGACCGGGAAAAATTCGCCCACAATATGCTGCGGGTCGGGGCGCAGACCCAGCAGCTCCTGACCGAGTTCTTCAAGCGCATGGCGGAACGCGACAGCGCCGCGCCGCTCGACCCCCTCAACATCTCCGGCGCCTTCCTGGCCCTGGCCAAGGCGATGGGAGAGGACCGGCAAACCGTGATGACCGGCCAGGCCCAGCTCTGGAAAGACTGGATGGGCCTTTGGGAGACCACCGCGCGCCGCATGCTGGGCGGTGAAGCCGCAGCGGTGATCGAACCGGCCTCCGGCGACCGGCGTTTCCGCGACACCGAATGGCAGCGCAACGAGATTTTCGATTTCATCAAGCAGTCTTATCTGCTCACCGCCAATTCGGTGCAGCAGATGGTGGCGCATCTGCACGGCATTCCCGATGGCGAGCGCAAGCGCATCGAATTTTACACCAAGCAGTTTGCTGACGCCTTCGCGCCCACCAATTTCCCCCTCACCAATCCCGAGGTGATGCGCGCCACCCTGAAATCCAATGGCGAAAACCTGGTCAAAGGGCTCGACAATCTGCTGGCCGATATCGAGCGCGGCAAAGGCGAACTTTCCATCCGCCAGTCGGCGGACGGTTTTGTGCTGGGCGAAAACATCGCCACCGCGCCCGGCAAGGTGGTGTTCCGCAACAGCCTGATGGAGTTGCTGCAATATGATGCGGTGACGGAACAGGTCCATGAGCGGCCGCTGCTGATCTTCCCGCCCTGGATCAACAAATTCTACATTCTCGATTTGCGCCCCGAGAACAGCTTCATCCGCTGGCTGACCGCCCAGGGCTACACCGTCTTCGTGGTCTCCTGGGCCAATCCCGATGAGAGCCAGGCCGAGTTGGGTTTCGAAGATTATATGCGCGATGGTATTTTCGCCGCGCTGGATGCGGTGAAAGACGCGACCGGCGTGGAAGACCCCAACTGTGTCGGCTATTGCATCGGCGGCACCTTGCTGGCGGCCACCCTCGCCTATATGGCGGCCAAGGGCGACAAGCGCATCCATTCCGCCACCTTCTGGGCGGCGCAAACCGATTTCAGCGATGCGGGCGATCTGTCGGTATTCGTGGACGAAGCCCAGCTCGAAGCCTTGCAGGGCCAGATGAAAGCGGCGGGCGGCGTGCTGCCCGGCTCCAAGATGGCGGGCGCCTTCAACATGCTGCGCGCCAATGACTTGATCTGGTCCTTTGTCATCAACAATTACATGCTGGGCAAACAGCCCATGCCGTTCGACCTGCTCTACTGGAACAGCGACACCACGCGGATGCCGGAAAAACTGCATTTGTCCTATTTGCGGCAATGCTACCGCGACAATGCGCTGGCGCTGGGCAAGATGATGCTGGGCGGCGTGACGCTCGATCTCTCAAAAGTGAAAGTGCCGGTCTATCTGCAATCGGCGCGCGAAGATCATATCGCGCCTGCCAAATCGGTGTTCAAGGGCGCGCATCTGTTCGGCGGCCCCGTGCGCTTCATCATTGCCGGCAGCGGCCATATCGCCGGCGTGATCAATCCGCCCGCGGCGAAAAAATATCAGTACTGGACCAACGACGCGAAACCCAAGGCGCTGGATGTCGAAGACTGGCGCGACGGCGCCACCGAACATCCCGGTTCGTGGTGGACCGATTGGGACAAATGGCTGGCGAAATTGTCCGGCAAAAAGATTCCGGCGCGCAAACCCGGCGACGGCAAACTCAAAGTGCTGGGCGATGCGCCGGGGACCTATGTGAAGGTCAAGGCGCAGTAGACGCCCAACTTCTTTTCTTCAGTTCGTGCGCCCCGGCTCCAGCTTTTCATTCTCGCCGCCGATCTGGTGATAATAGCCCGGACCTTCCGCGCCGTTCTGCCAATAATCGCTTTTGGGCTTGATCAGATAATTGCTGCCGTCGGGCGCATGCACATACCCCAGCCGCAGCACCTTCATATATTCCGCGGCGAAATCGCCCTCGCCGCAAACGCCTTGAATGCAGCGGGTGGAAACCGATGTCAGCGCCAGGCTGCGATCACGCGGCAGCGGCGCAGACGCACCAGCCGCCGCGCAGTGCAAGGAAAACGCCACCGCGCCTGTCTGCGGCTGCGCCCAGGCAGCATCGGCGGCGGCGACAGCTGCGATCCACACGGCGATACGGCCTTGCGTCACGCGATATTCCGCAAAGCCCACCGCCCCGCGCGTCATGCCGAAATTGAACAGATGAAAACCGAAAGGCTGCGCCGCATCCGGAGTAGAAGTCGGCGCGCCCTGAAAATTCTTCGCGATCAATTCCAGCACAAAGTCCCGGGGGGGCTGACCGTCCAGTCTGGCGCTCAGGTAAATCGCATGCTCGAAGCCGGTGGGAGCCATGACATGGATCATGCTGTCATCGCTGGCATGCGCCGCGACAAACCAGCCTTCCGGCGCAAAGCCGTTGCAGCGCCCTGCCCCCAATCCCGGCACGGCCAGCGGACGGATGGTGGGGCCGCGGGCGATGCGCCGCGACCAATCCGCATTGGCACCCATGGTGGGCAGATTGAAATATTCCCTGGCCAGAGTACGCGGCGGCTCAACGGAACGCTTTTTGGTGACGGGCGGCTGGGCGATGAAAGTCACTGCCACAGTCTTGGAATGAATATCGCCGGCGGCTTCATCGAACAGGGTGAACACCACCCGGTCACCTTCGCGGTGCTGGCGCACAATACCCGATGCCTGCTGCGCCGAAATGATGGGCGCCCCGTCAATCGCCGCCACCACTTCGCCGGGATGCAGGCCCGCTTTGTCCGCCGGGCTGGCCTCGGCCACCGCGTAGATCAGCGCCCCGCGCGATGTCAGCAGCGGCGCGCGGGCGGCGGCGGCTGGAGTCATCACGGAAAATTCCAGCCCGGCATAGCCATGCGGCTTGCCCGGCGGCATGACATACCAGGCCACGCCCGCAATCGCGGCCACCACACCCAATGTCAGCAAAATCCACAGACGCGCCATGGGCGCTTCTAGCACAATTCAGAGGCCGGTGGTTTCGGGCAGGCCCAGCATAATGTTGAGGTTCTGGATAGCTGCCCCGCTGGCGCCCTTGCCAAGATTGTCGAGCGCCGCCACCAGCCGCGCCTGCCCGGCCTTTTCATTGCCGAAAACAAACAGCTTCATCTTGTTGCTGCCCGCCAGGATTTCCGCGTCCAGGCCGGGCAGCTTGGCGGCTTCGTCCAGGCTTGCCACTTCCACCAGCGGCCGTCCGGGATAGGCTGCCGCCAAGGCAGACTGCAGGTCCTGCGCCGTCACCTTGCCCGGCAGCGCCCACAATTGCAGCGGTACTTCCACCAGCATGCCGCGATAGAAACGCGCCACACTGGGCGCGAACAAGGGCGGTTGGCGGAGGCCCGCATGGCGCGTCATTTCCGGGATATGCTTGTGCGACAGACCCAGCGCGTACCCGCGATGCACGGTTTCAACAAAAACCGGCGAATCTTTTTTCTCGAATTCCTCGATCATGCTTTTGCCGCCGCCGGAATAACCGGAGACGCCATGCACCGTCAGGGGAAAATCGGCCGGCACCAGCCCTGCCGTCACCAGCGGCCGCGCCAGCGCCAGAAAGCCCGTGGCCCAGCAGCCGGGATTGGCAACGCGCTTGGCGGCCGCGATGGCCTCGTAACCATCCGGCGCAAGCTCCGCGAAACCATAGGTCCAGCCATCAGCCACCCGATGCGCCGTGGAAGCGTCAATCACTCGCACATTGGGATTATCAATCAAGGATACGGCTTCACGCGCCGCGTCATCGGGCAAACACAGAGTCACCAGATCGGCATCATTGAGCGCCTGCTTGCGCGCGCTGGCATTCTTGCGGTCGGCATCGCTGAGCGTGATCAGCGAAATATCGCTGCGCCCCGAAAGCCTTTCGCGGATTTCAAGCCCTGTCGTGCCTACCGCGCCGTCTATGAAAATCCTGGCCGCCATGCCGCGACCTTTAACAGGCCGGCGACCAAGAAAATAGCGGGCGAGCCATGAAAAAGGCGCTGCCCCGCAATGCGGAACAGCGCCCTTAACTTACTTGGAATACAGCGACGCCGAAACTATTTCGGCGTGACGCGCCACACCGCGCCCTTGGCGCTGTCTTCCAGGATCCAGATGGCGCCATCAGGCGCCACTTCCAGATCGCGGATGCGGTGACCCATGGCCCAACGCTCCAAGCCCGTGGCGCCGCCCTTGCCATCAAAACTGATGTGATGGATGGACTCGGAGCCCAGACCCGTGACAAAGGCGGTCCCTTTCCACTGCGGGAACATCTTGCCATTATAGAAAGTCAGACTTCCGACAGCGATCACCGGCGTCCAGTACAACACCGGTTGCACGAATTGCGGCGTCGTATCGGGCTTAGCGATCGGCTTGCTGTCGTAATTGAGGCCATAGGACGCCAGCGGCCAGCCGTAATTCTTGCCGGCTTCGATCAGGTTCAGCTCATCGCCGCCCATCGGGCCATTTTCGGCTTCCCACAATTTGCCATCGGGCGAAAAAGCCAGACCGTAGGGCGAACGGAAGCCGCTGGCCCAGGTTTCCGACGGCGTCAGATTCGGACCGGGCAGCGTGACCTCGCCCAGAATTTTCGGGGTCTCGGCTTCAATCGAGTCCTTCGGAACGTCAATCGAATGAACCGTCGGCGTGCCGAGCTGGCCCGCGTTCGGATTGCCCGGTGCAGGCTTGCCGTCCAAGGTCAGGCGCAGAATCTTGCCGGCCGCGACGTTCGGGTCCTGGGCGTTCGACATGCGGATATGGTCGCCGTCGGACAGGAACAGGTATTTGCCGTCGGGCGAGAAAGCGACTTGTGCGCCGAAATTGCCGCCCTTGCTGTCGTATTTCGGATATTCGCGCCACAGGACCTGGAAACCTTCCAGGCTCGCGCTGTCCTTGCCGAGCACCAGCTTGCCGCGGCCCAAGGTCAGACCGGCAAAGTTCGCATCGCCGGCGTCGGGTTCGGAGTAGGTCAGATAGACATTGTGATCGGTCTTGTAATGCGGCGACAGAAACACGCCCAGCATGCCGCCCAGGCCTCTTTTGAGACTGACGGGCACATTCTGTACTTGAATTTTATCGCCATTCGGATTCATCACCCAGACCGGACCAACCCGTTCGGTGATCAGCATGCGGCTGTCGGGCAGGAAGGCGATGCGCCAGGGGAAATTGAGCGTGGCCACCTGGGTCATGGTGAAAGGCAGATTGGGATCGGGTTTGACGGTGCCGATATTCACCTGGGCAGACGCCGCAGTGGATAAAAGGGTCAAAAATAACGCAACTTTGGTCAACTGCATGGGGTCCCCTCCATTTTTTGTTCAAGCCGAGTTTTTATAAACATCGGTAATGTGGGAACATAAATACACGGCAGCCCCCCAACAGCGACAACAAAATCGCCAGCGGCTTCCGCGAATCCCGCCAGGAAAGACCGGAAACAAACAAAAACAGCGGCCTGATTTTCATCAAGCCGCTGTTTTGCAAAGGCAATTGAAGCAGTCGGTTTAGCGCTTCGAGAACTGGAAGCTGCGGCGCGCCTTCGGGCGGCCATACTTCTTGCGTTCCACGGCGCGCGGATCGCGGGTGAGGAAACCACCCGGCTTGAGGGCCGCACGCAGGGTCGGCTCATAATTCACCAGGGCGCGCGAAATGCCGTGACGCACCGCGCCGGCCTGGCCGGACAGACCGCCGCCATTGACGGTGACGATGACGTCGAACTGGCCGTCACGATTGGTGGCGATCAGCGGCTGGCGCAAAATCATGCGCAGCACCGGACGGGCGAAATAGGTTTTCTCGTCGCGGCCATTGACCGTGATCTTGCCGGTGCCCGGCTTGATCCAGACGCGGGCAACCGATTCCTTGCGGCGGCCGGTGGCATAGGCGCGGCCCTTGCTGTCGCGCTTATTGTCAATCTTGGCCGCATCTTCGGGCGCATTGACCTTGGCCTTGATCAGCGTGGTCTTGAGTTCGCCGAACTTGTTCTCGTCAGCCATGATTAAGCAGCCTTCGTTTTGTAATTGGTGTTCTTGGGGTTCATCGCGCCGACATCCAGGGTAGTGGGCGTCTGGGCTTCATGCGGATGCTCGGTGCCCGGATAAACGCGCAGGTTGGACATCTGGCGGCGGCCCAGCGGACCGCGCGGCACCATGCGTTCAACCGCCTTTTCCAGCACGCGCTCGGGGAACTTGCCCGCCATCACGGCGCCGGCGGTACGTTCCTTGATGCCGCCGATATAGCCGGTGTGGCGATAATAGACTTTTTTCTTCAGCTTGTTGCCGGTCAGCACGACCTTGGCGGCATTGATGACGATGATGTTGTCACCGCAGTCCATGTGGGGGGTATAGGTGGGCTTGTGCTTGCCGCGCAGGCGCATGGCGATGATCGAAGCAAGACGACCCACGACCAGCCCTTCGGCGTCAATCAGGATCCACTTCTTTTCGATCTCGGAGGCGCGAGCCGAATAGGTTTTCATGGGGATTTCTCGTTGTTGGACGGCGCGATATACGGATCACCGCCCTGCCCGTCAACAGAAATGTCGCAATTACAGGCACTTTCTTCATGCGGTATCAAGATACCACATGCTTCAGCCCGGATTTGGCGTCTTTCGGCCTAGGCGCCCTACAGAGCCCCATTGGTTTTCATCTGATACCGGGCGGGAATGGAACTGGGCTTGGGATTCAGTTTGTCGCTCATGTAGGTGATGACGAAGATAATGATCCCGGCCACGGAAATCTTGATCGCCAGCACGCCGAGCCCGAAGAGCAGGCTCTTCAGTGGGTCGTCCTTTTTTCCCGTCCCGATCGCATCCTTGAACATGACGTCCTCGACATCCCTCTTCCGCAAACCTGTATAAGCAAAAACACCACCGGCAACATGCGGGCTTTCCCGCCGCGCTGGCGATGATCAGCGCAGCAACGGCCCCGAAACCCAGGACACCAAGGACTTGCGCGTCCCCGAAACAATGGGCGTTACGCGGTGCAGGACATAGGCCGGAAACAGGATCACCGTGCCGCGTTCCTTGGGCGGGGTTTCGATCTGGTTGGCGGCGTGGATCTGCAATTCGCAGCCTTTATACTCTTCCGGCTCGCTCAGTTGCAGCACCAGCGACAGTTTGCGCGGCATGGGCGTCACGGCGCCATGATCCACATGCCAGTCATAATGGCCGCCCTCGCCCGCGTCATAAACGGTGTATTGCAGCATTTCCGAAATGCCGGTGACGTCGAGGCGATAGACCAGGTCATTCAGATGGCCGCCGATCTGCATCAGCCGTTCATAGAGCCAGTTGGTTTTCGGATCGTGATGGATCCAGGCGGTTCGCGTGATGCGAACGCTGTCATAGGAATCGTCCTGTGCCGCCCCCTGGATGGTGGCCTTGTCCTGCTCCAGCGCGTCACCCGTGTTGGTGATGAAATCCAGCTCTTCGGCGGTAAAGCCCTTGCGCCAGACGGCAAAGGGCTGGACCGACCGCGCATGCGCCAATGACTGATTCAAAACGCTGATCCGCTCCAGGAAATGCCCCTATCGGCATGCGCAATCATACGAAGGGCGGAAATGCTCTGCAAGCGGCACAGGCTTGAGCAAATACAAGCGGCGCAGCCCTGAATAAATACAAAGTGTAATTGTCGCACAGGTCCATTAAACTGGCCCCATGAACGCGCCCGCTTCCGAACCGCTCATTCTTTCGGCCCATGAGGATGGCGTGCTGCGCCTCACCCTCAACCGCCCCGCCGCGCGCAATGCGCTGTCCTCGGCGCTGATGCTGGCGCTGCTGGACGGGCTGGAACAGGCCGCTGCCGATCCGGCAGTGCGGGTGATCGTGATTGCCGCCAACGGCCCGGTCTTTTCCGCCGGTCATGATTTGCGCGAATTGACTGCGGCACGCGCCGACCGCGATCACGGCAAAGAGACATTCGCCGCCCTCTTCACCCAATGCTCCAAGCTGATGCAGGCCATCGTCACCCATCCGCGCCCGGTGATCGCCGAAGTGCAGGGCGTGGCGACGGCGGCAGGCTGCCAATTGGTCGCCAGTTGCGATCTGGCGGTGGCGGCTGATACCGCCAAGTTCGCCACCCCCGGCGTCAATATCGGCCTGTTCTGTTCCACGCCGATGGTGGCGCTGTCGCGCAATGTGCCGCGCAAGGTCGCGATGGAAATGCTGCTGACCGGCGACATGGTGACGGCGCAGGATGCCGTGAAGATCGGACTGATCAACCGCGCCGTGCCGCCGGAAAATGTGCGCGCCGAAGTCATGGCGCTGGCGGCCAAAATCGCCGCCAAGCCCTACGCCACTATCCGCACCGGCAAACACGCCTTTTACGAACAGGCCGAAATGACCTTGGCCGACGCCTATGCCTATGCCGCCCAGGTGATGACGGAAAATATGCTGCATGCGGAATCGCGCGAAGGCATCGGCGCGTTTCTGGAGAAGCGTGAGCCCGCCTGGCCGAAATGAATTACCCCGACACCCTGATCAAATCCATTCTGCGATCCGTCAAGACCATCGCCATGGTGGGGGCCAGCGGCAATTCCATCCGCCCGTCTTACTTCGCCATGATGTATCTGCTGAACAAGGGCTACAAAATCATTCCAGTGAATCCCGGCATGGCGGGACAGGAAATTCTCGGCCAGAAAGTCTATGCCGCCCTGAAAGATGTGCCCGCACCGGTGGACATGGTGGATATTTTCCGCGAGTCCCAATATGCGCCCGGCATTGTGCGCGAAGCGCTGGCGGAAAAAGACCGCCTCGGTTTCAAGACCATCTGGATGCAGCTTGGGGTCATCAGCCCGGAAGCGGAAAAGCTGGCGCAGGATGCCGGCCTCACCGTCATCATGGACCGCTGCCCCAAGATCGAGCATGGCCGCTTTTCCGGCGAGCTGGGCTGGATGGGCATCAACCGCAAGGTCATAGACAACCGCAAGCCGCTTTTGTTCGGCAAAGGCGGAAGCCTCAATCGCTTATAGGAGCCGCATATGGCCGATTATGGATTCAATACGCTGAGCGTGCATGCCGGCGCGCAGCCCGATCCCGCAACTGGCGCGCGGGCAACGCCGATCTACCAGACCACGGCGTTCGCCTTTGAAGACGCCGACCATGCCGCGGCTTTGTTCAATCTTCAGGTCTTCGGCAATATCTATACCCGCATCATGAACCCCACCACGGCGGTGCTGGAAGAGCGTGTCGCCGCGCTGGAAAATGGCCGCGCGGGCCTGGCCTGTGCTTCCGGCCATGCGGCGCAGCTTCTGGCGCTGCACACCTTGATGAGCCCCGGCGATAACATCGTGGCGGCGCGCCAGCTTTATGGCGGCTCGATCAACCAATTCTCCCAGGGCTTCGCCAAATTCGACTGGCACACCAACTGGGCCGACGCCACCAACCCCGACAGTTTCAAAGCCGGCATCAACGAGCGTACCCGCGCCATCTTCATTGAAAGCATCGCCAATCCCGGCGGCATCATCACCGACATCGAAGCCATCGCCAAAATCGCCCATGACGGCGGCGTGCCGCTGATCGTGGACAACACCCTCGCCTCGCCCTATTTGATCAAGCCGCTGGAATGGGGCGCGGACATTGTCGTGCACTCCGCCACAAAATTCCTGGGCGGCCATGGCAACTCCATGGCCGGCGTGATCGTGGATGGCGGCAAGTTCGATTGGGGCAGCGGCAAATTCCCGTCGCTCAGCAGTCCTAACCCTTCCTATCATGGCATGAAGATGTGGGAGACGTTCGGCGACATGGCCTTCGCCATCGCCACCCGCGTGCTGGGCCTGCGCGATCTGGGCGCCACCCTGTCACCCATGAACGCGTTCCTGGTCCTGACCGGCATCGAGACCTTGCCGCTGCGCGTGCAGAAACACAGCGACAATGCGCTGGCCGTCGCCAAATGGCTGAAAGCCAATCCCCAGGTGGCTTGGGTCAATTATGCCGGGCTGGAAGACAATCCCTCCTACGCCCTGCACAAGAAATATTGCCCCAAGGGCGCGGGCAGCGTTTTCACCTTCGGCCTCAAGGGCGGCTATGACACCGGCATCAAACTGGTGAACAACGTCAAGCTGTTCACCCATCTGGCCAATGTCGGCGACACGCGCAGCCTGATCATTCATCCGGCTTCGACGACACATCGCCAATTGTCGGATGAAGAACGCACACGCGCCGGCGCGGGCAATGACGTGGTGCGCCTGTCCATCGGCATCGAGGATGTCGCCGACATTATTGCCGACCTGGATCAGGCAATATCCGGGTAATGTCCTAGCTCGTAAGCGTGCCAGATCGCAGCGCAGAACAGGCACGCCGCCGTGACCTGATGCGCCGCCGCCAGCGCTTCGGGCGCCTGCAGCAGCAAGGTGACAATGCCCAGCCCGATCTGCGCCGCGGTGAGAATCGCCACCAGCTTGGCGCTGTTCTTGGCCGCGCCCTTGAGGGCAACACCCTTGGCGTAAATGTAAAAGGCAAAACCCGCCACGATATACGCGCCGATGCGATGATCGAATTGCGCCAGCCCCGGATTCTCAAACGGGTTCAACCACCAGGGCGAAATCCCCAGCGGATTTTCGGGCAGCAATCGCCCGTCCATGTCCGGCCAGGTGTTGTACAGCAGACCCGCATGCAGTCCCGCCACCAGCGCGCCCAGCAACATCTGAACATAAACAAGTGCCGCCAGACCGAAAGCCCGGCACGAGTTGCGCGGCGCGGTTTTCAGATCACGAATATATTCCAGCGCGATCCACAGAATGGCGCCCAGCAAAAGGATCGCGGCACCCAGATGAATCGCCAGCCGGTACTGGCTGACCGCGACGCGCGTTTCGAGCCCGCTTTCCACCATCCACCAGCCGATGAAACCTTGAAGACCGCCCAGCAGGAACAGCACGACAAAACGCGGCCATTCGCTTTTGCGGATGGCGCCGGCCCAGGCGAACCAGGCGAAGGGGACGATGAACAGCACACCCAGCAACCGCCCCAGCAGACGATGCGTCCATTCCCACCAAAAAATCCCCTGGAACCCGGCCAGGGTCATGCTGCGATTTTCGATGAAATATTGCGGGATCATCCGGTATTTGGCGAAGGCCGCAGCCCACTGCGCATCATTCAGCGGCGGAATCGCGCCCATGATGGGATCCCATTCGGTGATGGAAAGCCCTGAACCGGTGATGCGCGTCAGCCCGCCAATCGTCACCATACCCATGATGATGGCGGCGATGGACAGCAGCCACAGCCCCACCGCCCCCCGCGTTTTCCAGAAACTTTGCTCAGCCCGCATGCCGTCTGATAGCCTCTCCCCGCGCCCAAGGAAATGCCGCAAATGTCGCCCCGGACCAAAAAGCTGATCGCAACCCTGCTTATCGTGCTGGTCTGGCTGCCGGTTTATATGATTTTTATCGCCGGGCTTGTTCCCAGGATCCTGCCGAACGCCGCCTGGTATGTCAGCCTGGTCTTTTATGCCTTGGCGGGAACGCTGTGGATTTTGCCCATCGGCTTTGCCCTGCCCTGGATGTACCGCGAACCCCAGGCATGATTGACAATGTCGAAAAGCAACGCTTCGAGCTGACCGAGAATGGCCTGACGGTATTCGCGCAGTACCGTCAGCATGACAGCCGTTATATCCTCGTCCATGTCGAGGCTGATCCCGCCCTGCGCGGCACCGGCGCCGCCGGACGGTTGATGACTGCAATCGTGGCGCTGGCGCGGGAGAAAAAACTCCAGATCGTGCCGCGCTGCGCCTATGCCGTGGCCTGGTTCAAGCGCTATCCCGACGCTTCCGACGTACTGGAGTGAGACGTGGCGCGCGCAGCGCGTGAGCAGGTCCAGTGGATCTGCGAAAGCGTCGAACGCCCGAGCGCAAGCGAGGGCTATGCGTCAGGCTTTCGCCGTCAACCCGGCAGCCTTGATGCCTTCCAGCACCACAGCTTCATCATTGTCCGATGTATCGCCGGTGGCGCCGACCGCGCCGATCACGCTGTTGTCATCACCGGTAACCAGCACGCCGCCGGCCACGGGAATGAGCCCGCCCACCGCGATGGCGCCCAGCGACGCCACAAAGCTGGGCCGCTCCGCCGCCATGGTGCCCAGGGTGCGCGACGATACGCCCAGCGCCAGCGCGCCCGAAGCTTTGCCGCGCGCAATGTCAAAGCGCATGTTGGACGCGCCGTCCTGGCGCTGAAAGGCCAGCACATGGCCGCCGGCATCGAGCACAACCACGCTCAAAGGCTTGAGGTTCAGTTCGCGCCCTTTGGCGAAAGCGGCGGTGATGATGGCATTGGCCTGTGCAAGCGTAAGACGGCTCATAGTGTTCTCCCCGATAGCGGCCGGGAGGGTATCAGCTTTCGCACCTGCGTAAAGCGCGCCCCTCAGGCCGAATTTCTCCGCCAGACGCCGCATTTTTCCTGTATGGGCCGTCCACAAGCGATGCAATAGTGCGTCCGATGCGCCCCCGGACAAAGACCGCTATGAACTGGCCCGCCCGGCGGATCGTCTTTGCCTGCGCCTTTGCCGCGGCCATCGCGCAAGCCGACGCTCAGTCTTCCACTGCCGGTCAGTCTGTCACGGGCAGTCCCAAAGCCGATCTTACAATCAGCATCGCAGATGTGCTGCCCGGCGGCATTGTCAGGCTCGGCGTCTATGACCGGGCCCGCTATCCCGATGACGATTCCACACCCGTCGCTTTCGCCAACGTGCCCGCTGTGGAAGGCGAAACCACCGTCACGCTGCACAATATTGCGCCCGGCACTTACGCCATCGAGGCCTACCAGGATGTGAATTCCAACAACAAGATGGATACGTCCTGGCTTGGCTTGCCGGAGGAACCATTCGGATTCTCGCGCGACGCCGTGCCATTTCTCAGCAAGCCGTCTTTTGACGATGTGGATTTCACGCTGGTCGCCGGGCAAAATACCCAGACCCTGCATTTGCAAAGCCTGACCAAGCCTTCACCGGCGGACAGAGCGCGCGATACTGTCCGCGCGCAGCAACGGTAGGCGCAACATGAAACGCATGTCCTTCTCGCAAAAATGGATGCCGGCATGAAAAAGACCATTTGTGCAATTACCATCGGATTGCTCCTGGCCAATGCCCCGCGGGCAATGGCCGACGACCTCGACCTTCACTGGGGCTCGACCGTGAGCCTCGGCTATTCCGACGGCAATTACGGAACGAGCAAGAACACCAATGTCCTTCTGGAACGTACCAAGCTCAGCGCGGAAACTGGCAATTTCCAGTTCACTGTCGGCATGCCCTATATGCGCATATCGGGCCGGGGGCTGGTCGTGATGGATGCGATGGGAAACCCCATCATCATCAATCGCAATACATCGCTGCCCGCCAATGTGCGCAGCGGTTTTGGCGACCTGAACCTGAGCACGACCTATTCCATTCCGCCGGAGGTGCTTGACAATTTCAAGATCTCGCTTTCCGGCCGTGTGAAGGTGCCCACCGCATCCGGCCGCAGACACCTCAGCACCGGTAAAGTGGATTATGGCGCAAACATTGATGTGGAGCGCGCAGTAGGACCATGGCAGCCCTTTATTACCTTCGGGTATCTGATTCAGGGAAAGCCGGCAGGTTTTGTCCTGAAGAACACCCTGTCGGTATCAACCGGCACAAGCTTTGAGATTTCGAACCAACTGGTCGCCATCGCGTCTTACGACTATGACAGCCCCAGTTCGCCACTCGTGTCCTCGTCCCAGGACCTGTCCTGGTCTCTCAGCTGGATCGTCAACGACAAGATCACCCTCACCGGCTATGCGACCAAGGGCATCACGTCCGGAAGCCCGGACATCGGCACCGGACTCATCCTGGCTTACGGATTCAACTGAGCCATTGGGTCAGGCGCCGCGTCTTGCGTCTCCCAGGACGAAGCCGCTGCCCTTTTCCGCGATCATGATCGTGGGCGTGTTGGTGTTTCCCGATGTGATGGTCGGCATCACTGAGGCATCAATGACGCGCAGCCCCTGCACCCGGTGCACGCGCAGCCTTGCATCAACAACCGCCATGGGATCGCTGGCCAGGCCCATTTTGGCGGTGCCGACGGGATGAAAGATCGTGGTGCCGATATTCCCAGCGGCCTTGATCAAATCCGCGTTGCTGTCGGAAACGGAAGGGCCTGGCAAATATTCGTCGGGCTTGTAGCGTTGCATGGCAGGCTGCGCCATCAATCGCCGCGTCAGGCGAATGGCGTCGGCGGCGACATGACGATCCACCTCCGTCGCCAGATAGTTGGGACGAATAACAGGTTTGCTGTTTGGATCGGACGAGCGGATTCGAACCGTGCCCCGCGATGATGGCCGCAGATTGCAGGCGCTCACCGTGATGGCGGAAAATCTGTGCAGCGGTTCGCCGAATTTTTCCAGCGAAAGCGGCTGGATGTGGAATTCGATATTGGCGCGTTCCTGACCGGGCTGCGAACGGGTGAAAATGCCCAGCTGGGACGGCGCCATCGTCAGCGGCCCCCGGCGCAGCAGCGCATATTCCAGGCCCATTCGCGCACGCCCGGGCCAGGAGTGGTAGGTTTCGTTCAAGGTCCTGGCGCCGCTCACCTTGTAGATGGCGCGCTGCTGCAGATGATCCTGCAGATTGCGGCCGACGCCGTCATGCTCCACCACCACGGGAATGCCATGCTCCCGCAGCCATTCTCCCGGCCCCACCCCCGAGCGATGCAGAATTTCTATCGAACCGATCGCCCCGGCGCAGAGAATGACTTCACCCTTGGCGAACGCCTCATGGGTCTGGCCACCGCGCGTATAACGAACGCCGATGGCGCGCCCGTCCCGGAACAAAAGCTTGGCAGTAATCAAACCGGCCCCCCGCTTTGAGGGGCGCGCCGCGGTTAGAGCACTGAAAACTTCGCAACTCCGGGCAAGAGATTAATCAATTAATTAATTATGTCCTGATAGGATTTGGGAAGATTAAGTTGAGCTAGAACTTGAGTATCGAGGCGCTTCACTTTTTAGCGTTGGCGGAAGGCGCTTTGACGGGCAGCTTCGTTAACTTGGTTGCAACCCGGCTGCCTGTCTTGGTCAGAAAATTCGACGGCGACCCCGCTCATTTCTCAAACATCATAATGGGTATAGCCTGGCCGCGGTCGCACTGTCAGACCTGCAAAGCAACAGTTCGTCTGCGAGACCTAATTCCAGTTTATTCCTACATCGCTTTACGAGGACGTTGTCGAGAGTGTCGAACTGCGTTCGGCAACCAAGAATTTCTGATGGAAATATCTGGCGCAATCGCGGGTCTAAGCAGCCTTGTTCTATTTGGAGCTTCATACAAGGCAGTGCTGGTATTTTTGTTACTGAACCTCATGCTTGGCTTCGGGGCTTTTACTCGCAAGGTAAAGGGTAGAGCTGACCAGGGGCGAATTGCTGCTTTTGGGAGTAAAGCGGATATTCGGGTGGCCGGGGTCGAATGACCGCTTTTGGCGCAAAGCAGACATTGGGCTGACCAGGGCGGAATGGCCCTAAAATGCAACTTTTTAGAAAAGGTATGTTTCAAGAACTCGTATGTAAAATAGCATCAGGGCCGCTTTTGAACGTCGCGGAACCCGATAAACAGAGCTTCCGATGTTTAGCAAAACGCCAACGGCTCGCGCAGCAGCTAGGTGGTGGCGTGCAATTCTTTAGCAACATCATCGCAAAGCGTTCGTGGCCCGAATGTCCGCTTCGCGCCAATAGCGGCTCATCGACCATCTGAAACCGTGCTCAGACTGCCAGCATCATTAGCATCGGCAGCACCATGCCGGCAGCGAAGCACAAGAGCACGGTCCGGCGACGGCTGGTCTGCCAGGACATGTAGAGCCCGAGTGCCGTGGTGATGATCAGGCCCACAGAGACCAGCGCGGCGAACACCTTTAGCATCCACTGGGCGATCATGCTGGAAAGTGGCAACGGTGGCGTGTCGTCGGGCTTGTCGGCCTTGTTGTGCTTACCAGTTTTAGGCGACGGATCGTCGACATATTTTACGTGCAGGTTTTGGTTCTTGTGCATCGAGGCGAGAGCCTGAAGCACTGCCGGTGGATGGTAGCCGAGCATGGCCTTGTGCAGATTGAAAGTTTGGAAGGCGCCGGTCACAGAAAAGAACAGAATCGCTGGAGCGAAGAAGGCCCCCGCGTAGGAATGCCACATGCGGGCTCCCATTAAGGTCGCCGCCCGACCCTGCCCGCGCCGTACCGGAACCGGCTTGATCGGACTCATCTGATTCATAGGCATGCCTTCAAATTTCGGAGAAGGCCCTATGGCAGGGGCATACGACTGTTCAATGACAGCGAGTATCGATGGGATAATGTTCTGACCATCGGCTTTGGAATCGCGGACGTAGGGTAAAGACTGAGAATTTTGTGCGGCTGCGAATGGCCGCATTGGGTCAATAGCGGACGTTCGGGAGGTGCGCTCAGCAGGGGCGGCACCGATGAACTGCCGCAAATGAATCTTTGCGTTACCCCAGTTGTTACCCTTAAAAATTTTCTGAGTCTTGTCGCTTGTCTTGATAATTATTGTTATTTATTTTCAGATAGTTATTGGTCGGAACGACAGGATTTGAACCTGCGACCCCTTGTCCCCCAGACAAGTGCGCTACCAGGCTGCGCCACGTTCCGACATTATTTTGAGGCTGGAAAAATGCCTCGGGGGCGCGGAACATAGCGGGGAGCCTTCCCCGCCACAACAGGCCAAAATGAGAAATATCGGCTTAAATCAGGGCCCTGTCAGAGGGCGCGCCGCGCTGCTTTCAGGCGGCGTTTCAGGCCTTCCAGCTCGCCCAGCAGGGCTTTGAGCTTGTAACGCTCTTCCGCCGCCAGCCCGGTCTTGATGCGGGCGGGCGCGGGATCTTCATCGAAAAACGGCAGGCTGATGGGCGACGGCACGGCGCGCAGATGCGGCGCGCGCTTCTTGACCGGTGCGGGTTCCGTAGCGGGTTTTTCGACAAAGACGATCTTCTCGACCACAGCAGGCGCGGCCAATGGTTCTGGTGTCACGCCACGGCCGATACCGGCGACATGGCGCAGGCCCCGTTCCTTCAGAACCTTCTGCACGCCGCGAATGGTGAAGCCGTCGGAATAAAGCAAGCCGCGAATGCCGCGCAGCAGATCCACATCTTCGGGGCGATAGAAACGTCGGCCGCCGGCCCGCTTCACCGGTTTGATCTGGACGAAGCGGCTTTCCCAGAAACGCAGCACATGCTGCGGCACATCAAGCTCCAGGGCGACTTCGCTGATGGTGCGAAAGGCGTCCGGCGACTTAAGGGGCGCGGCGAGAGCTGCTGACGACAAAATCAATCCTCTTTTTCCGGCGACGGCGTCTGGCCGTTGATCACAGCCTTGAGCACATGGCTGGGACGGAACACCAGCACCCGGCGGGGCGCGATCGGCACTTCATCGCCGGTCTTGGGGTTGCGGCCCATGCGCTGCGACTTCTGGCGCACCGCGAAAGTTCCAAAAGAAGACAGCTTCACCGTCTCGCCTTTGGCGAGCGCGCCGCAGACTTCTTCCAGCATGTCTTCGACCATCTGCGCCGAATCGGTGCGGGAAAGCCCAACAGCCTGGAAAACGGCTTCTGTCAGATCAGCGCGTGTTAACGTGTCGGTTGTCATATGTTCGACTCTCCCAGCCCTGTGGAAAACCTAGGCTAGGGTCGATTTGCCGTCAATATCAAATAGATAGAGGCAGGACTTCAGGGGTTACCAGCGGATGAGCGCCGCACCCCAGGTAAATCCGCCCCCCATGGCTTCCAGAAGGATCAGGTCGCCCCGCTTGATCCTCCCATCCCGGACCGCGGTTTCCAGCGCCAGGGGCACCGAGGCTGCCGAGGTATTGCCGTGCAGGGCCACCGTTGAAATCACTTTTTCGCCGGGAATGCCCAGCTTGCGGCCTGTGCCGTCCAGGATGCGCTGGTTGGCCTGGTGGGGCACGAACCAGTCTATGTCGGCAACCGCCACGCCGGCGGCGTCAGCCGAGGCGGTGATGGCCGCCGCGATGTTGGTGACGGCATGGCGGAAGACCTCTTTGCCCTGCATGCGCAGATGGCCCGTGGTTTGGGTCGAGGACGGGCCGCCATCCACATAAAGCATGTCGTGCATCCGGCCGTCCGAGAATATGCGGGTGTTGAGGATGCCCTGGTCGGCATTGTCGCCCCTGCCCTCATAACCCTGCAGGACCACCGCGCCGGCGCCGTCGCCGAACAGGACGCAGGTGGTGCGGTCGCTCCAATCCAGCAGCCGGCTCATGCTTTCTGCCCCGATCAGCAGCACGGTCTTGGCCTGGCCCCCGCGGATCATATTGTCGGCCACCGACAGGCCATAGATGAAGCCGGAACAGACGGCCTGCAGATCGAAGGCCGCGCCGCGCGTCATGCCCAGCTTGGACTGCACGATGGTGGCGGTGGCGGGAAAGGTTTCATCCGGCGTGGTGGTGGCGCAGATCACCATGTCCAGATCGCTGACTTCGATTCCCGCATCCTGGATCGCGGCGCGGGCTGCGGCCAAAGCCAGGTCGGAGGTCTTTTCGCCGTCCGCCACGATGTGGCGCTGGCGGATGCCGGTGCGTTCGCGGATCCATTCGTCGGACGTATCCACCCGTTTGGCAAGATCGTCATTGGTGACGATCTTGGCGGGCATGTAAGCGCCGCTGCCGATGACCTTGGTGCGGATCACGATTGCGGTCCCTGCGCGGATGGTGCGGGCGTTATGTTGAGGCAGGCGCGGTCAGCAATGATGCGGCTGTTGATGTCGGCGCGGGCCATGCTGATGGCCATGTCCAGTGCGGCGGCAAAGCCGGTGGCGTCGGTGCCGCCATGGCTTTTGACCACCATGCCGCCCAGCCCCAGGAATATGCCGCCATTGGCGGCGCGCGGATCCAGGCGGCGGCGCAGTGCCGACAGAGCGCCCGAAGCGATAAAAGCGCCGATGCGGCCCAGCAGCGAACGGGTCAGCGAACGGCGCAGGAACTGGCCCACCAGCTTGGCGGTGCCTTCGGCGGTCTTGAGCGCGATATTGCCGGTGAAGCCATCGGTCACCACCACATCCACGGTGCCTTCGGCGATGTCATTGCCCTCCACGAAGCCGTGAAAGGCCAGCGGCAAATTGCTGTGGCGCAGAATATTGGCGGCTTCTTTCACGCCGTCATTGCCCTTCTGCTCCTCGGTGCCCACATTGAGGATGCCGACAGTGGGCTTCTCCAATCCCAGGATGGCGTGCGCGAAAGCCTCGCCCATGATGGCGAATTCCACCAGCTGCTCCGCCGTGGCGCCGACATTGGCGCCGCAATCCAGCACCACGCTCTGGCCGCGCAAGGTGGGCCACAGCACGGCGATGGCGGGGCGCGAAATATTCTCAAGCGTGCGGAGCTGAAACATGCTGATCGCCATCAGCGCACCGGTATTGCCGGCCGAGACCGCGACTTCGGCCTCCTTGTTTTTGACGCACTCGATGGCCTTCCACATGGAGGTGTTCTGGCCGCGCCGCAGCACATGGCTGGGCTTGTCATCCATCGAGACGCGTTCGGAGGCATGGCGCATGGTGACGCGTTCGCGCAGTTTGGCGTGCTTGGCCAACATATCGTTCAGCACCGCTTCATCGCCAACCAGGATGAAGCGAACCGTGGGGTGGCGCTGGGAAACGCGAAGCAGCGCTGTGATCACGATGCCGGGCCCGGCATCGCCGCCCATTGCATCTATCGAAACGATCAGTTCGCGCGCCACGGACGCCCCTTCCTCGCTTAGAGAGTAAGGGATTTAGCTCTTGGCTTTCACGACTTCGCGATCGGCATAATGGCCGCAGGCGCCGCAGACATGATGGGGACGCTTCTGTTCGCCGCATTTGGGGCAATCCGCATGGGCCGGGATCGTCAGGGCGTGATGCGACCGGCGCATATTGCGGCGCGACGGCGAGGTTTTTCGTTTCGGGACCGCCATGGCGGGTTTCTCCTAAAAATCGGGCCAAAGCCCAAGCAAAGCAAGGCGGCGTGGGTAGCAGGAAAAGCGGCCCCGATACAAGCCGCAATCCCGGTCCCAGCCACCCGTTTTCGCCGGTTAATCCCTGGATTTCAGGGCTTTAAGGGCGGCAAAGGGACTTTCGGGCTTATCTCCCATGCCTTCGGGCGGGGCAAATTCCACCCCCGGAGCCCTGGGATAGGGGTCAATTGCCAGCAGAAACTCCTCCAGCAGGGGACCGGCCAGGTCGTAATGCAGGCTCTCAATTTCGTCCGGCAGCTCGTCATCGCCGGGGGTGACGATGACCTCTTTCGTTACCCGGTTGAGATTGGGGGTGTGATGCAGTTCCCGCACAAAGTCCTGGGTGATGCGGGCGGCCAGCGGCTCCAGGGTCACGACACAGGCCTGCAGGATTTCCGCCGCCACATCGTAATGCAGCGAAAAGCGGGTGGGCGACAATTTCTTCAGGACAATGCGGGCGGAGAATTTCGGCACGCTGAGAATCTCGGCAGCCTTGGCCAGCGCGGCGCGTTCGGCCTCATCGGCGTCCAGCACGACTTCGTCACCAGTATGACCCAGCCGGCCAAGATTGTAGATTCGCGAAAGCGGCAGTGCGTCGGTCATGGCAGCGGCCCGAAATCCGGCGCCTCCGGCGGTGCGGCGGCCAGCGCGGCACGTGCGCTTTGCACATAGCCCGCCAGTATCTGCGCATTGTCATCCATCGCCGCGCCGCGCCAGACATTGCGCGCCAGGGCCTGGGCCATTTCCTCAGTGCTGCTCGCCGCGCCATAAGCGGCAAGGCGGCCGTAAAAAGCATTGGCCATCGCTTTCATGCGCTTGCCCATGCCCATGTCGCTGACGCCCTGCTCCCGCAGCGCTTCGTCAAAGCCGATGAACAATGCGTCGGTCAGCGCCTGCGCCGCCTCAGTCTCACCCGCCGCTTGAACCCGCACCAGCACCAGCCAGGCATGCAGGACGACCATGTCAAAACGCCCGTCCATGGTGTCGGGAACGGCCAGCCCGGCGAAGAAGCGCGGCTCCCGGGCGCGGGCGATGATCTGGCGCTCCAGGGCGCGGCCCAGTTCCTTGCGGGCGTCGGAATTTCTTAACAAATTCAACATCAAACACCGCTCCTGGCGCGTTGCCCTTGCAACCGCCCCGCGCCAAGGTTAGCACATTCCCCGTCTAGCACATTAAAAGTGAGCCTGTTTCAGGAATGACGATGCGGTACCGATATCTTCTGCTTTGCGCCGCCGCCGGACTGCTGGTCGCATGTACGCCGGTCACCAACCAGCGCGGTTATCTGGAAGACAAGGACATCGAAGCTGGCATCAAGCCCGGCAACGACACCAAGACCAGCGTGCAGGAAAAGCTGGGCTATGCCTCGACCACCGCGACCTTTGGCGGCGATGCCTGGTATTATATCTCGCAGAGAGAAAGGCAGATCGCCTTCTTTGCGCCCACCGTCGAGCAGCGCAGCATCCTGGCGGTGTATTTCGACAAGGGCGGCAAGGTCACCAGCATGCGCCACTACACCCTCGCCCAGGGTCACCTGATCAGCCTGGAAGACCGCACCACCCCGGCGCGTGGCCGCGAACTGACCTTCCTGCAGCAATTGCTGAACGCCACACCGGCAAGCCAGACCGGCATCCAGCAAACCAATCCCGGCGGCGGCACGCCGTAAACTTTTTTCCAGGCAGAAAAGAAAAAAGCGCGGGTGTCGCCACCCGCGCTTTTCTTTTTGTCTTTTGGTTCAGATCAACCCAGATGTGCCAGCACGGCGAGCAACAGCAGCGCCACGATGTTGGTGATCTTGATCATGGGATTGACGGCCGGACCAGCGGTGTCCTTGTAGGGATCGCCGACGGTATCGCCCGTCACAGCAGCCTTGTGGGCGTCCGAGCCCTTGCCGCCATAATGACCGTCTTCGATATACTTCTTGGCATTGTCCCAGGCGCCGCCGCCCGAAGTCATCGAGATGGCGACGAACAGACCGGTGACAATTACGCCCATCAGCATGGCGCCGACCGCGTTGAAGGCCGAGGTCTTGCCGGCGATGAAGTCCACCAGGAAGAACAGCACGATGGGCGAGAAGACCGGCAGCATCGAGGGAATAACCATTTCCTTGATCGCCGCTTTGGTCAGAAAATCCACGGCGCGGGCATAGTTGGGCTTTTGCGTGCCCGCCATGATGCCCGGCATTTCGCGGAACTGCTTGCGCACTTCTTCGACCACAGCGCCGGCCGCACGGCCCACCGCCATCATCGCCATGCCGCCGAACAGATACGGCAGCAAGCCGCCGAACAGCAAGCCGACCACGACCCAGGGATCGGACAGGCTGAAGGTCGGCTGCTCAAGACCGGCGAAATAGCCGGTGCCTTGGGCGGCGAAATACTTCAGGTCCTGGGTGTAGGCCGCGAACAGCACCAGCGCGCCAAGACCGGCGGAACCGATGGCATAGCCCTTGGTGACGGCCTTGGTGGTGTTGCCGACCGCGTCGAGCGCGTCGGTGGTCTTGCGCACATCGCCTTCCAGACCGGCCATTTCGGCAATGCCGCCGGCATTGTCGGTGACCGGGCCGAACGCGTCGAGCGCCACGACCATGCCCGCCAGCGACAGCATCGTGCTCACCGCGATGGCGATGCCGAACAGGCCTGCCATCGTGTAGGTGACGATGATGCCGACGCAGATCACCAGCGCCACCGGCGCGGTGGATTCCATCGAGATCGCCAGGCCCTGGATCACGTTGGTGCCGTGACCGGTGACCGAGGATTTCGCGATGGACTGCACCGGGCGGAAATTGGTGCCGGTATAGTATTCGGTGATGACGATCAGAAGGCCCGTGATGGCCAGGCCGACCACGCCGCACCAGAACAGGGTCATGCCGGTATAGGTCGAGGTGCCGCTGGACAATTGCGTGTCCATGCCGATCAGCTTGTCGGTGAGCGGCCACAGGCCGATCAGGGACAGGATCACGGTGGCGATGACGCCCTTGTACAGCGCGCCCATGATGTTCTTGGAAGCGCCGAGGCGGACGAAGAAAGTGCCGATGATCGAGGTGATGATGCTCATGCCGGCAATGGCCAGCGGATAGAGCATCAAGGCGGACTTGTTGGCGCCGGTGAAGTAGATGGAGGCCAGCACCATGGTGGCGACCGTGGTCACCGCGAAGGTTTCGAACAGATCGGCCGCCATGCCGGCGCAGTCGCCGACATTGTCGCCGACATTGTCGGCGATGGTGGCCGGGTTGCGCGGGTCATCTTCGGGAATACCCGCTTCGACCTTGCCGACCATGTCGCCGCCGACGTCAGCGCCCTTGGTGAAGATGCCGCCGCCGAGACGGGCGAAGATCGAGATCAGCGAAGCGCCGAAGGAAAGACCGACCAGCGAGTCCACGATGATGCGGCTCTGCGCCGGATCATCCAGGCTGAGGCCGAGGCCCATGGTCAGGACGGCGTAATAGCCGGCCACTGCCAGCAGGCCCAGGCCCACCACCAGCATGCCGGTAACGGCGCCGGCGCGGAACGCCACCGACAGGCCGGCGGCCAGGCCGGAGCGCGACGCTTCGGTGGTGCGCACATTGGCGCGCACCGAAACGAACATGCCAACATAACCCGCCAGGCCCGACAGGACCGCGCCGATCAGGAAGCCGACACCAAGCTGCCAGCCGAGAAACCGGCAGGCGAGTACGAAGATCACCACGCCGACCATGGCGATGGTGGTGTATTGGCGATTGAGATAGGCGCGCGCGCCTTCCTGAATGGCGGCGGCGATTTCCTGCATCCGGGCATTGCCGGCGGACAGGCTGAGAACAGAGCGGATCGTCCAGGCGCCATACAGCAGCGCAAGCACGCCGCACAGCAGGACGATGAGCAGTTCGGAATTCATGATTTATCCCTCGTCGAATTGAAGTAATGGGTCGGTGCTGTGGCCCGTTCGGATGGGAGGGGCCGGCAGCGCCGATCCCCATGGCCGGGCCCGTCTCCCGCAACAGGAGGGCGCACCGCTTCAAGGGCGGCGGGAGAGTGCCAAAAGCACCCCGCGCAAGCAACCACGCTTTTGAGACATTTAGCCGCCCGATTTGGCGGTTTGTGCCGGTTTTGCAGCCGAATCAGGGGTCTGGGGCGGGCTGTCCAGGACGGGAGTCTGGGTGGGATGCAGGGGGGCGATCTGGACCTGGACCAGGGCAATCGAGGCCACGGCGCCCGCGCCCATCACCTTCTTGGCATCCGCCAGCAACCGCGCTTGCAGCGCCGGCTGATCCACCGCCGTTGCATCACCGGCCTTGGCGACACCCATGCCGTTCACATCGCGCAAAAAAACGTCCTGGATAAAGGCCAGCTTGCTGCGCACCGCCAAGGCATTGGTATCAGAGGTCGCGGTCAGCCGGCTGGAGATATAGGCATAGCCGGCCAGCTTGCCGTCGGCACCGATCATCGGCGCCATCAGATAGGGCATGTCCACATTGGTGCCCGGCTTGCCGTCCTTGCCGCCAGCGGCAGGCGCATCGGCAGCAAAAGCGGCGCCGGTCAGGGCAAACAGGAACAGGGCGGTCAAAGCGTGGCGCATCCCCCGAGGCTGACAAAACAGGGTTAGCGAATGGTTAAGGCGCTAATGCTGTTCCAGGGCGAGGAAGTCCATGACGTCGCCGATGGGAATGAAAAAATTCAATCCCGCCGGACCGCCATTCGTGACACGTAAGTCGGTGATGCCGATCAGCGATCCGCTGTCATCCAGCAGGGCGCCGCCACTCGATCCCGGCGATATGCTCACATCGCTCTGGATATAGCGCAGATTATCCATGGTGCAGTCGGCGGAGACAACGCCGCTGCTGACCGTGCCCTGGAAGTCCTTGCCCCTCGGCGAGCCGATGGCAAAGACGCGCTGGCCTGGTGTCACCGGACCCCGCTTTATGGGCAACGGACTACGGTCGCGAGAACTGGTCTTGACCAAGGCGACGTCGCGGTCCTTTGCCACGCGTATCACCTGGGCCACCGTTTCGATCCCGTCGGACCAACGCAGCCGGATTTCCTTTTCATCGCCCACAACATGCGCGTTGGTGATGATGTAGCCATCATCGGAAATCAGATCGCCGGAGCCGCTGCCGCTCCCCGTCATCAGCGTCACAACGCTGCCCAATGCGTCGGCGACGGGACGCTTGACCGCCTTCAGACTGCCGGACAAAGCAATAGGATCGTTCTTGCTGGCCGTCAGGAGTTCGTTCCGTGCCGGCCTGGCGGCATTCATGGCAGTGCGAAAGTCGGCGTTGGCCGCCAAGGCGTGCACATTGCTGGCGAACGCGTCCAAGGTTAAGCGCGTAGCGGCGCCTGCGATGCTCTTTTCCAGTTTCGCCGTACCGCTGGTTGTAATGCGCGCGACCACTTCCTATTTCAGCGGCGAATAGACTTGCCAGTTTATCGTCATGGAACTGTCCCCTCTTGCGTCGCCGGCAACAATTCCATATCCGCCACTCGTATAGATGCACATATCGAGACGCAAATCTGTCACGACAGCCGCCACCTGATAATCCGAGGCACCGTCTTCCTGACCGAACAAATTGTCTTCCGCGGCCACGACCTAATAGCCGGCGCCTCCAACCTCCTGCTTGAAGATAGTGGTATAAGGCCCCAGAGCCAGTGCCTCCCTGGTGCCATTGGCAGTCTGGCTGCCAATAGGCGTTAAACACCAAAGGCCGTCCCTGGCGTTCATGTACTTGGTGCCGGCCGGCATAGCGAGAACCACACCTGTGAGCTTCACCGAAGTCTTGGTAGTGCCGGATGCATCGGCCGCCGCTTGGGCAAGAGCGGGAGCGCTGTTACAGAAAAAAGCCAGCGCCAATGCAGCGCAGAAAAGCCCACGCAATCTCTTACCAAACAAGGTCGTGGTCATCGCCCGCCTCGATATTTCGCCCGTTGCAAGAAATAGCCAATAAACTTTGGCCCCGCAACGTAAACTAGAAATGCCGATAGCCGCTTTTCGCTATCGCGACGGGCTGGCCGGCATGGCGCAGTTCGACGCTCTGCCCCGCCGTCACGATACCGATGCGGGTGACGGGGATGGCCTTCGCCGCCGCCACGATGTCATTTTCGCGCGCCGGATCGGCGGTGAAGGCAATCTGATAATCATCGCCCGACGTAGCGGCGCGCACGATGGCTTCAATGCTGTCGCCCCATAAGGCGCGCAAAGCGGCTGAGCGGGGGATGGCCTGCGCATCCAGTGTGATGCCGACGCGCGATGCTGCCGCGACATGACCCAGATCAGCAATCAGGCCGTCGGAAACATCCACGGATGCGCTGGCGCGTCCTGGCAAACTCGCGCCGAAATCAACCGGAGGATGCGGCACACGATAACGGGAGATCAGGTAATCGCGCTGCAAATCGTCCAGCGTGTGCTTCTCGCGTTTGAAGATGGCGAGGCCGCCACCGCTGTCGCCGATCGCGCCTGTGACATACACCCCGTCGCCGGGCTTGGCGCCGGACCGGCGCACCATTTTCCCCGCCGGGACAAATCCAAAGGCCGTGATCGCAATGGACAACGGACCTTCGGTTGCGGAGGTATCGCCGCCCAGCAATGACAGAGCATAGATATCTTGCACCTCCCGCAATCCGGCCGCGAAATGTTCCAGCCATTCGCGCGTCATGCTCTGCGGCAGGGACAAAGTGAGCAAATAATATTCCGGGCGCGCGCCCTTGGCGGCAAGGTCTGAGAGATTCACCAGCAGTGCTTTCTTGGCGATGCTGCCGGCAGGGTCATGCTTGAAAAAATCGGTGCCTTCGGAAATCTGGTCCGTGGTTACCACCAGATCGAAACCGGGACGGGGCGTGATGACCGCCGCATCATCCTTCAGGCCAAAGGCGCCGGGACAGGTGGCGAGCGGCGCAAGAATTTCGGCGATGATCGCAAATTCGTCCATCGCCGCCCTGCCCTAGAATTCCAGTTCGCCGTCAGGAACCGGCAGGCCGAATTCGGGGGCGCGCTTGCGCCGCGCCATGGTGTCGAGCGCGGCATTGACGAAGCCCGGTTCATCGCCCGCGAAAAAGTCGCGCGCGATGCCGACATATTCGTCAATCACCACCTTGGCGGGCACATCGCGCCGCGCCACCAGCTCAAAGGCGGCGGCGCGCAGGATAGCGCGCAGAATGGAATCCACCCGCGCCAAGGTCCAGTTCTGCGACAGGCAGGCGGCGATGGCCTTGTCTATTTCAATCTGGTGCTGCGGTACGCCGGTGACGATGGCGGCGAAGAAATCCGGATCGGGCGCATCGGAAAATTCGACGAAACGATGATCGGCGAATTCGGCGGCCACTTCCTCGGCGCCGCCGCCGGCCAGCTCCATCTGGTAAAGCGCCTGCACCGCCGCCAGCCGCGCCGCGCCGCGTGATTTGGCCAAGGCCGTTGGAGTCAGTTCACTCATTGGCTCAATCCCAATCGGGCGTGCCACTGCATCAAGGCTACGCAGGCGCGGGCTGCTTCGCCGCCGGCATCGCCGCGGGAAAAGTCTGCCAGGCGAAGGGCTTCGTCCTCATTCTCGCAGGCCAGGATGCCGTTGCCGATGCAGAGCTTGTGCTCGATCCCCAGCCGCATCAGGCCATGGGCGCTTTCGGCGGCGATCATCTCGAAGTGAAAAGAGCCGGTCTTCAGGACACAGCCCAGCCCGAGATAGCCGTCATAGCGGCGCGAGGCAGCGGCCAGCGCGATGGCGGGCGGGATTTCCAATGCTCCGGGTACGGATAATCTTTCAAAACTGGCGCTGCCTTTTTCCAGCGCCGCAGTGGCGCCGTCGGCCAGCGCATCGGCGATGGCTTCATGATAGCGGGATTCGACGATCAAGACCCTCATGCGGTCTTATCGTCGCCTTCCAGTTCGCCGATCAGGGCTTCGAAGTCGCGGGTCTCGCGGAAGTTGCGATAGACCGACGCGAAGCGGACATAGGCGACCTTGTCGAGTGCGGCCAGGGCCTGCATCACCAATTCGCCGATCATGTTGGCGGGAATTTCGTTTTCGCCCATGGATTCCAGGCGGCGCACGATGCCGGTGATCATACGGTCCACCCGTTCGCGTTCCACCGGGCGCTTGCGCAGGGCGTGGGTGATGGAGCGTTCCAGCTTGTCGCGGTCGAAGCTTTCGCGGCGCCCATTCTTCTTCACCACGATCAATTCGCGCAGCTGCACGCGCTCGAAGGTCGTGAAACGCCCGCCGCATTCCGGGCAATGGCGGCGGCGGCGGATGGCCGAATTGTCCTCGGAAGGACGGCTGTCTTTCACCTGGCTGTCGTCATGACCGCAAAAAGGGCAACGCATATCAATTCCTCAAGAATAGATGGGGAAACGCGCGCACAATTCGCCCACGCGCCGTGCCACGCTTTGCTCGACCTGGGCGTTACCCTCTTCGTTTTTGGCGACGGCGTCCACCACTTCCACGATCAGCTTGCCGATCTCGCGGAATTCGGCGGTGCCGAAGCCGCGGGTGGTGCCGGCGGGCGAGCCCAGCCGGATGCCCGAAGTGATGACGGCCTTTTCGGTGTCGAAGGGCACCGCATTCTTGTTGCAGGTGATGGCGGCGCGGTCGAGCGCGTGTTCGGTGGGGCGGCCCTTGGCGCCCTTGGGGCGCAGATCCACCAGCATCAGATGGGTGTCGGTGCCGCCGGTGACGATGTCGAGGCCCGAGGACTTCAGCACTTCGGCCAGCGCCTTGGCATTCTCGATCACATTCTTGGCGTAAGTCTTGAATTCCGGCTTCAGCGCTTCGCCGAAAGCCACCGCCTTGGCGGCGATGACATGCATCAAGGGGCCGCCCTGCAGGCCGGGGAAGACGGCGGAGTTGAACTTCTTGCCCAGTTCGACGTCGTTGGACAGGATCATGCCGCCGCGCGGGCCGCGCAAAGTCTTGTGGGTGGTGGTGGTGACGACATGGGCATGCGGCAAGGGGCTGGGATGCGCCCCGCCCGCCACCAGACCGGCGAAATGCGCCATATCGACCATGAAATAGGCGCCGACTTCATCGGCGATTTTGCGGAAGGCAGCGAAATCTATCTGGCGGGCATAGGCGCTCCCGCCGGCCAAGATCAGTTTGGGCTTGTGTTCGCGGGCGAGCGCCTGGACTTGGTCCATGTCAATGCGCTGGTCGTCCTTGCGCACCGTGTAGGGGATCGGCTTGAACCATTTGCCGGAATAATTCGCCGGATGGCCGTGGGTGAGATGGCCGCCTGCCGCCAGATCCAGGCCCATGAAAGCATCGCCCGGCTGCAGCAGGGCGTAGAACACTTCCTGGTTGGCATTGGCGCCGGAATGGGGCTGCACATTGGCATAGGCGCAATCAAACAATTGGCGGGAGCGGTCAATCGCCAGCTGTTCGGTGACATCGACATATTCGCAGCCGCCATAATAGCGCTTGCCGGGATAGCCTTCGGCATATTTGTTGGTGAGCACCGAACCCTGGGCTTCCAGCACCGCTTTAGAAACGATGTTCTCGGACGCAATCAGTTCGATCTTGTTCTGCTGGCGGCCCAATTCGTCGGCGATGGTGCGGGCGATTTCCGGATCGGCTTCAGCCAGGCTTTTGGTGAAAAATCCGGAATTCTTCGCGCCTTGCGTGCTCGCCACCGCCGACATTAACCCACCTCTTTTGATGTGCCGTGACATGTTGATCGCCACGGCAGGAGTGGCGATTTACCCCTTCCCCCGCACCAAATCTAGCGCACCCGGCGGGTGCAGGCCAAAAGGGCGCAAAGGCCGCATAAAGCCTGGTTTTTACGGCGTTTTCAAGCAAAAGCAGGTCTATACTGGCAATTTCGGAAGAATTCAGCAGAATAGACCAGCATAGAATCAATAAAGACCGGCATGGACCAGAAATCGGAAGACCCCATTCTCAAGCAGGTGACGGAAATCGTTGCCGCCTATCTCAGCAAGAATGAAGTCGCCGCCGCCGACCTGCCGGCGTTAATCAAAAGCGTGCATGACACGCTGGGCGGCTTTGGCGGCGCCGATGCGGGCAACCCAGGCAAAGCGCCGGCAGTGCCGATCAAGAAATCGGTGACACCAGATTTCATCATCTGCCTGGAAGACGGCAAGAAGCTCAAAATGCTCAAGCGCTATCTGCGGGCGCGCTACGGCCTGACGCCCGACGCTTATCGCGCCAAATGGAATCTGCCCGCCGATTATCCCATGACGGCGCCGAACTATGCCGCCAAGCGCAGTGATTTCGCCAAACAGATCGGGCTGGGCAAACCGGTGAAGAAAAAACGCGACTGAATACCGGCCTGAAGACGCCTCATCATTCTGGCTGGTTGCGCGGGCCACCATCCTGGCACAGGCCCTCTTCACCTAAGCATCGGAATTCGTGCCATGCCCGCGCAGTTAGCACACGTCCTCCCCCCTTCTGAAGGCATTCACGCCGGACTATTTCCGGTCATTCTCGCTTGCATGACGGCATATCGCCTGCATTACGGAACGCCGTCGCCGAAAAACGCGTCCCCGCATCAATCCGGCATTCTGAGGGCCGACACCCTGCTGACGAGCATGGGGCTATTGTTATGCGCGGTATTTTTCTGCGCGCTTTTTTCCTATCTTCTATTCCCGAGCTACCTTGATCATGTGGAGCCGCTGGTTGCCGCCATATCGGCGCAATATGTGCATGGCATGCCCATTTATCCTCTGTGGAATCGCGCAGAGGGCATTTATGGCGTGCCGTATGGACCAGCCCTGTTTCAATTAAACGCGCTCGCGTTGGTTGTATTTCCGACCATCGCAGGGTCAAAATTGCTGGGCCTATTGATGCCCATTCTCGCTACTTTTCTGCAGTATTTCACAATCAGCCACATTGAAGGCGACCGGAATATCCGACTTAGACTGATTGCCTTGTCGGTCATACTTTTCTCGACCTCATATTATTGTTTTGAAGACCGCGGGGATTCCATCCTGCTCATGCTGAGTTCGCTCTGCATGTTCGCCTTCTATCGGTTGCGCCCCGCGCCGGCCGCAATCATCATCGGCCTAGCGGCCGGCCTTGCCATCGATATCAAGATACACGCTTTTTTGTATTTTCTGGCGCCCGCGCTGGGCCTTCTGGCGCGGCAGAACTCCGCCAGGCGCATGGTCCACCATGCCGTCATGGGCGTAGCCTGCGCCGTCGTTGCGGCGGTTTTGCCCTTCACACTTCCAGACGTGGGCATTTCCCGGTATGCCGCATATCTTTTCCTCGCCGGAAGCGTTGGCTGAGACCCGGTATTGTTTGTACAGAATATTTTGCTCGCTCTGGCGCTCGCAGCGATACCTGCCGCAGCCTATTTCGTGCAACGCCCGGAATTTGGGCCGGGACAGCCACGTATTTTTATTTTCCGCCGCCGCCGCGGCGATTGTGGTCGCAATTGCCGCTGCTGCGCCGGGTGCGGGTCCGCATCATCTTCTGCCCTTTTTTCCCGTCGCAGTCATCGCGCTGGCAAAAGTGCTGGCGGCGCCAGGACAAAGGCCCCTCGCCAGGTCAGAAACGCTAAATGCAATATTTATCTCGGTACTGATCATGTTTGGTGTGATTGGCTTTAATGCCAATGCGTATGTCATCGATACGACGATCAGGACCGCGGCAGCGGAAAGGCGCAAACTGGAAGAGTTGCTAACTCTGCACAGGCGATTCCCGCAGGCCGAAATGGGCGTGTCCGATTTCGAGCATTATGAGTATACCTATTTGTATCCGGCAATTGCTTTCGACGGCAGCGAATTGAAGTTCGTGAGCGTGTCCTGGGAAGGACTTCAGGCCGCTGGCGTCAACAGCAGTTACACGGTTGACCTTCTCACGGGCTGCAAAGTGGCCGCGTGGATACTGCCCAGCCATGGTGCACCGTTTACGAGCATATCTCTCTTCACCCTCAAACCCTTGATGAGCGCTGCCTTCGTCGAAAGTTTCCATCGCAACTATCATTTGACCAGGCATGGAGAATATTACGATGTTTGGCAGTGCGGAAACGCCGGAACATAAGGTGCCGTTGATTGATCCCCCCGCAAAAATCGCGCCGCTGCCGGGACTGGGTTCTGCCGGACAGCATGCGCGGGCGTGGCGCATCACGCGCTAGGGTTTGACGTAAATGCTGGCAAAGGCGCCGGCATGGATTTCTTTCCAGCCGCGTTTGCCGACCAGAAACTGGCGCAGTGCGTCATGGCTTTTCATCCAGAGCACCGTGTTGATCTGATATTTCGCCAGCACAGCGTCCCAGGCGGCTTCGTTGACGGTTTCCTCGGTCAGCGGAAAATAGTCGCGCAACAGGCTTTCCGGATACGCGGTGGCAGCCCGGCCATCCACGAAAATGGGAATGGCGCCGCGCGTATAGAAAATCAGGTCGCCGCCGAGATTCCAATGATTGAGCAGCCGGGCATGGGGGGCATGGGCCTGGAGATAGCTGGCGTCCTGCTGCGACAGCAACGGCACCAATGCGAAAGCCGGTTTCATCGCCGCGAAAATCAGCGGCAGGGCGCAGCTGGCGATCAGCCCGGCGATCCAGAGCGGCTTTGCGATGTCGCGTTTTTGCGCCAACAGGTTGGTGAGATGCAGCGAAAGCGGCACAGCGGAGAACAGAAAAAAGAAGGCCATGTAGCGGAACTGATAAAAGCCCAGCAGCAGGAACAGCCAGGAGAGCAAGCGTGCTTCCAGCGGACAGCTCTGACTCTGGCCCCGCAATTCGAGCGCCGCGAAGATCGCCATATAGAGCATGCCGGGAATACAGCCGGGCCAGGTGATGTTGCGGTAGTAGGGCCACCATTCGGTGATATAGGCCTGGACGAAGTTGCCCACCGTGGTGGTGGCTGCCGGATAAATGTGCCAGCCCAGCGGATTGAAAAGACTGGCGACGACGCAGGCCACGGCCACCGAGCCATAGATTTTGACCGCAGCCCAATCGCGCCGCAGCAGCGCCACGCCGCCAAAGACGCCGGGAATGAAAATTCCGATGAGAAAGCCGCCATGCAGATTGGCCCACAGCAGCATCAGCGCGGGCAGCAGATACAGGCGGCGGGTTCGCGCCAGGCAGGCACCATAGAAGATCACGGCCAACAGCATGGTCGCCATGTTGGGCGATGCGGCGAGATAGATGTTCGGGAAAGCGGCGAAGGCGGGATACAGCAACGCCGCGACCAGCACAGCAATGCACACCGCGATATCGGCCGCGCCGCTGCGCCGGCAGATATGGGCGAGCGTGCCCGTGATGGCGGCGCCGCAGGCCAGCACCAGCAGGACCAGGCCTGCGAAATGTGCTTGCTGAAAGATGGCGCTGGCCAGGACATCCCAAAGCCAGGAGAGATTGACCCATTGCCGTGTGCCGGCGGTGAAGGACCAGGGATCCTGGGTGGGGATTTTGCCTTGCGCCCGGATCAGGTCACCGGCGGCCAGATGCCAGCCCAGATCGTAATGGCCCAGCAGGATTTTGGTGTTGAGCAGGTAGTAGAGAGATGTGACGGCGATGAGGAAGACATACAGCCCGGCCTTGCGCAAACGGGCGTTGCCGGCGGCGGCGAGAATGGAAGAAGGACTCGCCATAAAAATGGTCCGGAAGTGGGCACGAAATTCTAGCCCTGCATGGTTAAAGCGGGCTTACCGGGTGCCAGGGCCGCGTCAGCCCTTCTTTTTCTCGATGACATATTTGAGCTTGCGAACCGCAGCCTGGCTGAGGGCTTCGCGCGGCGCATTGGCGGGACCGACAATGCTGCCTTCGGTGCCGGAGGCGGCGTCAATGGCGGTCACTTTTACGAAATTACCCTGGATCACGAACTCAATAAGGATATCGCCCTTAGAGCCCGTCAAGCCGCCACGCCACCAAGGCGCTTCACATTGCAATGCGCCCAGAGCTTGTCCATCACCCTGACCAGATGGTCGAACATGTGGTCGTCATGGAACGGCGTGGGCGTAAAGCGCAGGCGTTCGGTGCCGCGCGGCACGGTGGGGTAATTGATCGGCTGCACATAGACGCCGTGATCGTTGAGCAGCATGTCGGAGATGATCTTGCAATGGCTGGCATCGCCCACCAGCACCGGCACGATATGGCTGACCGACGGCATCACCGGCAGGCCGGCTTCGAGGAAGCGGCGCTTCAAAGTGGCGGCGCGTTCCTGGTGCTTCTGGCGCACTTCGTCATGCGCTTTCAACCAGCGCACGCTGGCCAGGGCGCCAGCCGCCAGCACGGGCGGCAGCGAGGTGGTGAAGATAAAGCCATGGGCATAGGAGCGGATGGCGTCAATCAGCACGGCGTCGGCGGCGATATAGCCGCCCATCACGCCGAACGCCTTGCCCAATGTGCCTTCGATAATATCAATCTGGTCCATCACGCCGTCGCGCTCGGCAACGCCGCCGCCGCGCTTGCCATACAGGCCAACCGCGTGAACCTCGTCCAGATAGCTCATGCAATTGTAGCGCTTGGCCAATGCGACCAGCCCCGGCAGGTCGGCGATGTCGCCGTCCATCGAATAGACGCTTTCAAACGCGATCAGCTTGGGCGCGGCGGGATCGGCGGCCTTGAGCAGCTCTTCCAGATGCGCCAGATCATTGTGGCGGAAAATATGCCGGGGACCGCCGCCATGGCGGATGCCCGCGATCATCGAAGCGTGGTTCATCGCATCGGAGAAGATCACCAGGCCCGGCAGCACCTTCTGGAGGGTTTCCAGGGTGGCTTCGTTCGAGACATAGCCGGAGGTGAACAGCAGCGCCGCTTCCTTGCCATGCAGGTCGGCCAGCTCGGCCTCAAGTTCCACATGATAATGGGTGGTGCCGGAAATGTTGCGGGTGCCGCCGGAGCCGGCGCCAGCCTGGTCGAGGGCCTTGTGCATGGCTTCGAGCACGACCGGATTCTGACCCTGGCCGATATAATCGTTGGAGCACCAGACGGTGACTTCCCGTTCGCCGCCAGGGCCCGTGAAGGTGGCTTGCGGGAATCGGCCCTGGATGCGCTTGAGATCGGCGAAGACGCGATAGCGGCCTTCTTGCTTCAGCGCCGCCACGGCGGTCTCGAAATGGGAAGCGTAGGAAAACGACATTGTGCTGATGCCTGCTACTGCGTCGAACAAATCCGGGGCGACCTTATCGCATACGGGCCCAGGCCTTTCATGCAATTTGTCACATATTGATCTGCGTGCCCGGCATTATTTGGGCAAGTTTTTGCAAGTCACTCGCAACTAGACGGCAAGGACATGTCAGCCCGCCAGCGAAACCGCCGCGTTAACCGCCATGGCTATGAAAACCGTGTTGAAGAAGAAAGACGCCACGCCGTGCGCCAGGACGGCCTTGCGCATTGCGGTGGTCTTCACCTGAACGTCGGAGACCTGGGCCGTCATGCCGACCACGAAGGAGAAATAGAGAAAGTCCCAGGGGCCGGCCAGGGCGCAGCCGGGAAAATCCAGGTCGCGGGTATCGTCTTCGTGCGTCTCGGGATCGTCGAAATAATGCAGGTCGGCATAGTAGAAGGCCATCACCGTGTGCAGCACGAACCAGCCCAGCAGCGCGCCGCTGCCCGCCAGCGCCAAAGCGGCAACATCGAGGCTATGCTTTTTGGACAGCGCCTCGAACACCGCCAGGCTGAAGAAACCCATGGTGCCGATGGTGATGAGGAATACCACCACAATGCCTTCATCGTCGCTGGCGGCGCGCTTTTGCAGGTCCTGCGGCGTCTGCCGCGTGATCATCGCCAGTATCAGAATCAGAAAGACAGCATAGAAGGCGTCGCCGCCCGCCAGCGCCGGGGTGGAAAAGCCCGCCGCCCACGCGCTCGCATAGGCCAGCACGCCGCAAAGCGCGGCGGCATAGAAACGCCCGTGATGGCGGATACTGTCGGTGAGGTTTCGGAACATCCCCACTCAGACTAGCTGAGTCGGAGCGAATTGCCGAAGCGGCGCTGTGCGAGAAGAAGCTGGATGGCCGCCCATGGTGGGAGCCGGTGAATGGCTGGCTTCCCGCTTACGCGGGAATGGCAAGTGCCATTAGAGCCTGAATCTCACTTGATCTATCCAGAAGCGTTCCATGCGCTTCAAGATGACATTCAATCCGTCCATATCGGCGGAGCCGACATTGCCGACCGCTTCCAGCGAGCTGAGATGGCGGTCGAACAATTCGCGCAGCATGTCGCGCACAACTTCGCCCTTGCTGGTCAGGCGCACCAGCACCGAACGGCGGTCGGCTTCCGAGCGTTCATGGTGGATGTAACCGCTCTCGACCAGCTTTTTGAGATTGTAGGAAACATTGGAGCCGAGATAATGGCCGCGGGTGCGCAGTTCGCCGGCGGTCAATTCCTGGTCGCCGACATTGAACAGCAGCAACGCCTGCACGGAATTGATCTCGCGCTCGTCGCGGCGATCCAGTTCGTCCTTGATGACATCGAGAAGTTGGCGGTGAAGCCGCTCAACCAAATTGAGGGTTTCGAGATAATGCCTGCGTACGGAAGATGCGCTTTCTAGCGCCTCCGCAGCTTGCGGTTTGGCCATCGCCGTCATTTTGACACCCACACCCCGCTTTTTGCGGGATCCACCTTGTTGTTATCGCCAGACTAGGCGGCGAGGCGTTAAGGCGGTGTAAAATCCAGGGCAATTGCAACTGCACGCACGCAGCATCGGCGGCATGGAAAATAATTGGTAAAGCACGCCGGAAGGTCAGGCGGCGAAGCTGAGTTCCTGCGCGCCGAGAGATGCAAAATAGCCTGCAATTGCTGCATCATTCACACCGGCCAGCGCCGATGGCTGCCAGTGCGGCTTGCCGTCCTTGTCAATCAAGGTGGCGCGCACGCCTTCGCGAAAGTCGTGCGCCATCACCGCGCGGGCCGCAATGCGGTATTCCATTTTGAGACAGTCGTTCAGATTTTTGCTTTTTGCTTCACGCAGGGCGCGGAAAATCAGCTTCAGCGAGGTGGGCGAACGGCTGCGCATCAAGGCCGCAGTTTCCTGTGCGAACGGCGCGCCTTCGCGGTCCAGACGCTCCAGGATCGCTTCCACCGAGGCGGCGGCGAAAAGCGTGTCGAGCCTGGGCAGCGTGGGCGCCGGAGGACGGAACGCAAAAGGCGCGATGGCGGCATCCGGGGCGATGCCTTCGGCCAGCCGCGCCAGCAGCGCTTCGTGATCGCAGGCCTTCACCGCATGGGTGAAAAGACCCAGCGCCATGGCATCAGCAAGGCCGATGCGCCCGCCGGTAAGGCCCAGATACATCCCGGCCTCGCCGGAACAGCGCGACAGGAAATGGGTGGCGCCGATATCGGTGACAAAACCGATGCCGCTTTCGGGCATGGCAAAGACAAGGCTCTCATCCGCCAGGCGGTGCGAACCATGGATCGAGACCCCTGCCCCGCCGCCCATCACGATGCCTTGCGTCAGGGCGATATAGGGTTTGGGGAAAGCGCCGATCACGGCGTTGATGCGGTATTCGTCGGCGAGGAATTTTGCCGCCGCTTTGGTGCCCGCAACATTGGACTCATACATGGCGCGGATATCGCCGCCGGCGCAGAAGGCCCGTTCGCCTATGCCCCGGATCGCCACGGCCTGGATGGCGTCATCTTGCGCCCAGCGGGGGAGTGTCTGGGCCAGGCCCAGGCACATGCCGTGGGTCAGGGCGTTCAGCGCTTTGGGCCGATTAAGTGTAATCAGGCCCAGCGCGCCCCGTTTCTCGAACAGGATGTGCGGCTCTTGCTCCATGGGGCTTGAATACCATAAGTAACCGTCATGAGTATGTATCCCCAGCTACGCATGCGGCGCCTGCGCCGGCATGACTGGACGCGCCGGCTGGTGGCGGAAAACACCCTGTCGCCCGCCGACCTGATCTGGCCGATTTTTGTCATCGAGGGCGAGAACAAGCGCGAAGCCATCGCCTCGATGCCTGGTGTCGAGCGGCTGTCCTGGGACCTGGCGGTGGCGGCGGCCAAGGAAGCGGCCAGCCTGGGCATTCCCGTGATCGCACTTTTCCCCAGCACAGACCCCAAGCTGAAGACCGATGACGGGCGCGAAGCCTTCAACAGCGGCAATCTGATTTGCCGCACAGTGCGAGCGATCAAGCAGGCGGTGCCGGAGATTGGCGTGCTGTGCGATGTGGCGCTCGATCCCTATACCACCCATGGCCATGACGGCTTGGTGCAAGACGGCGATGTGCATAATGATGCGACCATTGCCGTGTTGGTGAAGCAGGCGCTGGTGCAGGCGGAAGCGGGCTGCGATATCATTGCGCCGTCGGACATGATGGATGGCCGGGTGGGCGCGATCCGCGATGCGCTGGAAGAAAACGGCCATCACAATGTGCTGATCATGGCCTATGCCGCCAAATATGCTTCGGCTTTCTATGGCCCCTTTCGCGATGCCGTAGGCAGCGCCAAGACTGTCAGTGCCCCCGGCCTGAAAAGCGGCGACAAGCGCAGCTATCAGATGGACCCGGCCAACAGCGACGAGGCCCTGCGCGAAGTGGCGCTGGATCTGGATGAAGGCGCCGACATGGTGATGGTCAAGCCCGGCATGCCGTATCTGGATATGGTGCGGCGGGTAAAAGACGAATTTGGCGTGCCGACTTTCGCCTATCAGGTATCGGGCGAATATTCGATGCTGTGCGCCGCCTTTGAAAAAGGCTGGCTGGAGCGTGATCGCGCCATACTGGAATCACTGACCGGCTTCAAGCGCGCCGGGGCGAGCGGCATCCTGACGTATTTTGCGGTGGAAGCGGCGAAGCTGCTGAAGCGCTAATCGCGCTTGGTGGCGAACAGGCTGCGCAGGAGGATTTCCGAGCGCGACGGCAGCACATGCAGGCCCGAGCGGCGCTGGCCCAAATCAATCACATTCTCCAGCACCAGCATGGCCAACCCATGCACCGCCGCCCACACTGCCAGGCCCAGATTGGGATCGGATAGCGCGGCGCCGATTTCGGTGCCGATAGCGTCGGCGGCAACCGTCAAGGCGGGAAATTTTTCGCGGTGCGGCAGTTGCGGCCCGAACATTAGGCGCGCCACAGCCGGGCGCTTGGCGACGAAGCGCATATAGGCGGCGCCGATATTGGCGATGCGGTCGGATTCGGGTCCGCCGATCTTGCCCGCATCGACGATGAACTGGCGAAGTTCCGCAAAGCCTTCCAGCCCGAGTTCCACCAGCAAGGCTTCATGATTGGGGAAATGGCGGTATGGCGCGGCGTGGCTGACGCCGGCGCGGCGCGCCACAGCGCGCAACGTCAGGGCGCTGAGATCCTGTTCTTCCAGAATGGCCCGGGCCGCTTCCAGAAGGCCGTTGCGAAGATCGCCATGATGATAGGCACGGTCCTTGTCATTGCGCCGGGCGCGCGTCTGCTGGGGTGCCGGATCGTTGGATGTATCGCTCATGGCATGACTTTCTATAGAGACTTTGTACTGAACTTTGTCGAACAGCTATTTTTTTCGCCTTTTTGCCGCATCTGTTCCTGCCGTGCGAAAAGGCTGGATGTATCCCAGCGCTTGCCGCCCATATTTTCGACTTCTGCATAAAATTGATCCACCAGGGCTGTGACCGGCAGGCTGGCGCCGTTGTTGCGCGCCTCATCCAGCACGATCCCCAGATCCTTGCGCATCCATTCCACCGCGAAGCCGTGATTATACTGACCCGCTGCCATGGTTTTATAACGGTTCTCCATCTGCCAGCTTTGTGCTGCGCCTTTGGAGATCACTTCCACCACCGCTTCCATGTCGAGGCCGGCGGCGCGGGCAAAGCTGAAGCCCTCGGCCATTGCCTGCACCAGGCCGGCGATGCAGACCTGGTTGACCATCTTGGTGACCTGTCCGGCGCCGGACGCGCCCAGCAGGCGCGATTGCTTGGCATAGACCGCCATTACCGGTTCGGCCTTGGCATAGGCCGCCTGGGTGCCGCCGCACATGATGGTGAGCTTGCCGTTCACCGCGCCGGCTTCGCCGCCCGATACCGGGGCGTCGAGAAAATCGAAGCCGCCCTGCCCCGCCGCGGCGGACAATTCGCGGGCGATGGTGGCGGAGGCGGTGGTGTGATCGACGAACAAGGCGCCTTTTTTCATCGCGGCGAAGGCGCCGTTTTCGCCCAGCGTGACCTGGCGCAAATCGGCATCGCGCCCGACGCAGCTGAAAACGATGTCCTGGTCCTTGGCGGCGGCGGCGGGGGTCGGCGCCGTGGCGCCGCCATATTCGGGTGCCCACTTGGCGGCGCGGGCCGGTGAACGGTTGAACACCGTGACGTCATGGCCGGCTTTCTTGAGATGGCCCGCCATCGGGTAACCCATCACGCCCAGTCCGATAAAAGCTATTTTCATCTAATCCACCACTTCCACTTTTGGTTTGGGCGCGCCCGGCGCAAAACTCGGGCGCTTCATCATCCAGATCACGACAAAGACCGGCAGCGCGATATAGAACATGAACAAAAAGGCGTTGGCATAGCCTTGAACCTGGGCGCGGTATTCCATCAGCCCGTTGAGGTTACCCATGCCGAACGGAATAAGCGGATTCATGAACATCGACGTGCCGTTGACACCAAGCGCCCGGTTAAAGGGCGCGGCATAGTGCGACAGCTGCGCATGGATGGTCTGGACGCTGTTGCTGAGCACCGTGGTGGTGAGCGAGACGCCGACGGCGCTGCCGATATTGCGCATCAGGTTGGTAAGGCCGGCGCCGTCGGTGCGGAATTGCGGGCCCAGTGTGGCGAAGGCCACCAGATTCATCGGCACGAACACCAGGCCCATGCCCACGCCCTGAACGAACGTCACGCTTGTCAGGCTGAGGGTGTTGATGTTGGGCGTCCAGCTGGTCATCGCCCAGACCGACCAGACCATCAGGGCCGCCCCTGCCGTCATGATCACGCGCGGGTCCATTTTCATGGTCAGGCGGCCGGCGAACAGCATGGCGAACATCACGCCAAGGCCGCGCGGCACCATCAAGAAGCCCGTCTGGGTGACGCTGTAGCCGGCCAGGCTTTGCAGATAGGGCGACAGCAGCGCCGAACTGGCCAGCAGCACCAGGCCCATCACGAACATCAGGACCATGCCGCCCACGAAGTTGCGGTCCTTGAAGATGGCGACCGGGATGAAGGGCTTTTTGGCGGTGAACATGTGAACGATAAAAAGATAGAAGGCGATGCCGGAAATGATCGCCTCGATGATGATTTCGGGTGAGGAAAACCAGTCTTTATCGACGCCGCGGTCCAGCAGCAATTGCAGCGAGGCCAGGCCAATGGACAAAGCGGAAAAGCCGAACCAGTCGAATTTCAAGGTGTGGTCGCGCACCGTGTCCTTGAAGAAGATGGAAAGTGCGGCGACGGCGGCGATGCCGAAGGGCACATTGATGTAGAACACCCATCGCCAGTTATAAGCGTCGGTCAGCATGCCACCCAAGGTGGGGCCCAGGATCGGGCCCAGCATCACGCCCATGCCCCAGATGGCCATCACGTTGCCGCGCTTGGCGGGGGGGTACATGTCGAGCAGCACGGCCTGGCTGAGGGGACCGAGCGCGGCGCCAAAACAACCCTGGATCAGGCGGAACAGGACCATCTGTTCCAGCGACTGGGCGGCGCCGCAGGCCATGGAGGCGATGGTGAAACCCGCCAGGCTGGTGATGAGGAAGTTCTTCTTGCCGAAGCGCGCCGACATCCAGCCCACCGGGGCTGTCATGATGGCGGCGGCGATGATGTAGGACGTCAGCACCCAGGTGATCTGGTCGCGCGATGCCGACAGGCTGCCTTCCATATAAGGCAGCGCGACATTGGCGATGGTGGTGTCCAGCGCCTGCATCAGCACGCCCGCCATCGAACCGATCAATACCGCCCATTCCGCGATCTTGCTGTCATAGGCGTGGGCGGCGTGCGGTTGATGCGGCGTGGCGGTCATCCCCTCGCCTTCCTTACTTGTTCAACAAGCGCTGCCAGCGATATTTGCCGGTGTCTATGGAAATCACCGCGCTCATGCCGGCGCGCAGCGGCGGGTCGCCCGCCTTCTGGTCCACGGCGATGCGCACGGGAATACGCTGCACCACCTTGACCCAGTTGCCGCTGGCATTTTCGGCGGGCAGCGCAGAGAAGGCGCTGTCGGAGCCGGCGCTGACGTTATCAATATGGCCGGTCCAATGGCGGCCCGGATACGTGTCCACCGTGATGTCCACCGGCTGGCCCGGCTGCATATGGGTTAGGTCGGTTTCCTTCATGTCGGATTCGACCCAGATCTGATTGCCGATCAGGCCCACCGCGCTGGTGGTGGTGAAGGCCGACATGGCCGAGATCACCAGGGTGCCGGGCTGCAGCGAATCCACTTCGCCAACCACGCCGCTGAAAGGCGCGCGCACCACGGCATGGTCGAGCTGGCGCTGGGCTTCATCCGCCGCGGCCTTGGCCTTGAGGTAGCCGGGCGTCATTTGCGCCGGCAGGTTGACGTTGCCATTCAGCTTGGTGAGGTCGGTGGCCGCCATCTGCTGCAGCGACACCAGGGTCGCCTGGGCGCCCAGCATGGCGCCGCGCGCCTGGTCCACCGAGGTGGCGGCGATGGCGTTCTGCTTTTCCAGCGCGGCGTAGCGGGCGAAGGTCTGCTTGGTGAGGTTCACCTGCGCCTGCTGGGCGGCGATCTGGCCGACGGCGGCATGGTAGGTGGCGCGGGCGGATTCGGCGTCCTGCACGGCCTGGGCCTGGGCCGCATGGGCGTTGTCGAGGGCGATCTGGAACGGCCGGGGGTCGAGGGTGAACAGCACGTCGCCTTTCTTGACGACCTGGCCTTCCTTGACGTTGACGCTCTTGATCAGGCCGGAGACATCGGTCGAGACCATCAGCTTGTTGGCGTGGACGTAGGAATCGTCCGAGTCGATATAGCGCCCGCCGGTCAGGTAGAAATAGCCGCTGACGGCCAGCACGATCAGCACGCCGCCGATCATCAGCACGCGGCGCAGCCGCGTCTTGTCGAGTGGCTTGGACACAGTGCCGTCAAAGGCCGCGGTGGAGGATTCTACAGTCGCCATCTTATTCTCCGGCAGCAACGAGCACGTCGCCCGCTGTCTCCATGGTTAGCTTGTTTTTCATGTGCAGAAGGACGTTCACCACGGTTTCGCGCGCCTCGGCGCTGACACCGCTGAGCAGATAGTCGTTCACTTCGGCGCGGTAGCCGTCGATCAGGGCCAGGATCGGCTCGGAGGCCGGCAACAGATGCAGCCGCCGAATGCGCCGGTCGGCGGGATCGGGGCGGCGTTCGATCAGGCCGCGCGCCTCAAGCCGGTCCACCAGGCGGCCCACGGTGATGGGCTCGACTTCGCAGATGGCGGCCATTTCGATCTGGGAAAGGCCGGGCTGGCGATGCAGCCGGACCAGGATCACGCCCTGGGCGCGGGTCAGGCCATAGGAACGGGCCCAACGATCGAAACGGGTGCGCAGCATCCGCGCCACATCGTGGAGCTGGAACTGCAAATCACGGTCAAAACTCGTCATGGGCGCGAAGATAAGCAGCGTTATAATAACGTGCAAGGTCATGTCTCTTGATAAATAACCCCTGTCATCATCTGGTTTTTCCAAAAATAACCAGGTTTTTAGCCAAAAAGCAGTCAGCCGGCGGATGATTTCCGCCGGCTGACTACATTGCATAGCTGATATGTGACTTTCGTAAGCTTACATGCCCGAACCGGAGATGCCCTTCCAGCTGGCTTCGATGGCGCTGATGGCATTGGCGGGCAACGGCACATAGTCGAGACCCAGGGCCAGTTGGTTGCCCTTCTCCATGCCCCACTTGAAGAACTTCAAGGCGGAGGCGGAGGCAGCGGCATCGCCCGGCTGCTTGTACATCAGGGCGAAGGTGGTGGCGGTGATCGGCCAGCTTTCGGCGCCGGGCTCGTCGAGGAACAGAATTACAAAGTCGTTCTTCGAGGCAGCGGCCCAGTCGGCGCTGGCGGCGGCCGCCTTGAAGGTCACCGGGGTGGGATCAACGGTCTTGCCTTCTTTGTTGATCATCTTGGTATAGGCCAGGTGGTTCTGCTTGGCGTAGGTGTATTCGACATAACCGATGGCGCCGCTGATCTGCGCCACATTGCCGGCCACGCCTTCGCTGCCCTTGGCGCCGATGCCCGTGGGCCAGTCGATCGCCGTGTCGGCGCCGACATTGGCCATCCAGTCCTTGTTGACGCGACCGAGATAGGACGCGAACTGGTAGGTCGTGCCCGAACCGTCGGCGCGGTGGACCACGGCGATGGCCTGGCCCGGCAGGTTAACACCCGGGTTCAGCTTCTTGATCGCCGCATCATCCCAGCGGGCAATCTTGCCCATGTAGATCAGCGCCAGGGTATTGCCATCCAGCACAAGCTGGCCGGGAGCAACGCCGCGGACATTGATGATCGGCACGATGCCGCCGATCACCACCGGAAATTGCGTCAGTCCGGCAGCGCCCAGTTCCTTGGGCGAAAGCGGCTTGTCGGTGGCGCCGAAGGTCACGGTCCTGGCCTTGATCTGCGCAATGCCGCCGCCCGAACCAATCGATTGATAATTGAGGCTGTCGCCCGAGACGCCCTTATACACCGCGGACCACTTGGCGACGACGGGGAACACGAAGGTCGAACCGGCGCCGGTGATTTCCGCCGCCAGGCTCATGCTGGCCGACATGGCGACGATGGTCGCCGCGCCGATCAGGGCTTTAAAGTGCTTGTTCATGGAATGCTCCTTTTCACGCTGGGGTCGCCCCCGCTGGTTGAACTAGTTGGCGAACTGCAGGCGGACGCCCACAACATTGAGGTTCTGGCCGTCGCGATTGGGGATCGCGGCGGTGCCTTTTTTCACCTTGATGATATTGTCGTCGATCATCAGGCGGACATTGCGGTTGAGGTACCAGTTGACACCCAGGGCGAGGATCTTCTCGTCGCCGCCCAGAACGCCGGCCAGGTTGGAGGTGCCGAGCGTGTTGGTCGTGGCGCCCAGCAGCGGGTTCCAGTTGAGGTTGGTGTCGCTATAGCGCGCCACCAGTTCCCAGGCGCCCCAGCTGCCGCCGATCAGCGAGAAAGGCCGCGACGCGACCGGCGCATTGAAGCCGCCGACTTCGTTGTTGATGGCGGACGGCGAGTAGGCCTTGGTTTCGCCGGTGATGATCCAAGAGCCTTCGACATACCAGCCGCTGAAATGGGGATGGTCGATCACAGAGGTGGAGGTGGCGCAGCGGACGTTGTTGGCGGACGTCAAGGCGCCGCACTGGCGGTCGGCGGTGAACTGGGCGTATTCGCCGCCCAGGAAGAAATTGTCGATATTGCCGCCGAGATCGACGGCCCACATGTTGCCGGTCTTGGCCGGCATGCCGCCGGTCGAAACCAGGCGGGTACCGTCGACGCGGACCTGGGGACGATCCTGGAAGTTCAGCGCCTGGGCGCCGCCGCCGGCACTGTTGCCGGTGTAGATGGCCTTGGCGGCGCTGAAGCCGACCTGGATGTTGGAGAGGCCATTGGTCCACAGCCGGTCGCTGGCGCGACCCAGAACCTGGGAGTTTTCGTCACCGCCATTGCCGTGCGTCGCGGCGGTGCCGGTCTTGCCGCCGGTGAAGGCGCCGGTGAAGGCGAGGTTGTCGCCCGCCCACAGCGTGTCGGTCTTGGACCAGCCGAGTTCAATGCCGCGGCGCGAGTCGCCAGCGCCGAAGCTGTCGGCAGCGATATTGTCGATTTCCGGACGTTCGAGGAACATCAGCGAGGCCGAGGAGGTGGTGCCTTCAAACATCAGCGCCGGTTCCAGCACACCGACACTGAAGTGCCAGAAGGGAATGCCGGTATAGGTGACAACGGCCTTGTTGACCAAGGGATCGCCTTCGCCGCCGGAGGGGATGCCGCCGATGGCGCAGCCTGCCGCCGTGGAGGTTGTGGTGGCGGTGGCGCCGGGCACGCCGGTTACCACGGTGGTCGAGGTCACTGTCGGATTTGTGCAGGTGGCATTCAAGCCGCCATTGGTGCCGCCGCCGTTGAGGCGGACTTCATAGGCGAAGTCGTTATAGACTTTGCCCTCGACGCCGAAATAGGCGCGGCGGATGACAGCGCCCGAGCTCAGGTCGGCGGGACCGGCAAAGCCGGCGGCATGGGTGGTGGACTGGCCAAAGCCGGCATAGTCGCTCTGGAAGCGCAGGCGCACCGCCATGGTGAAGCGGCCATCGCCGCTGGCCAGCACGGGGCGGCCATTGTCGAAAGTCCAGACGGCGGCATTGTATTGCTGTTCCAGGGTCGAAAGGCGGGTGCGGTCCGAAGCGGCGCGGTCATTCTGGTTGGAGAGCTGGTCTTCCAGCGCCTTGACGCGATCTTCGAGGCTGCCGCTGGGCGCCGAATTCTGGCCCATATTCTGCGCGACCTGGACCCAAGCGGTCTTGGCCTGCGACTGATCCGCAGCGCTATTGGCCGGCTGGGCCGCGTTGGCTGTCGCCGTGAGCGCCAGTACCGCAGCGCTGGTCATCCAGAATTGTTTCCCCGTCATCATCACCCAAAGTCCCCTTATGAAATCCTGCGCTGGTTGCGCTGCGGTGAATTCGCAGGGGGGCACAACAGGACCGTGACGTTTGCATGACAATAGTATGACAGAGCAGGGCGAAGGGCGCGGAAAGGCTGGATTCCGCTATGCGGCGACAAAGGGGTGTCTGAGTTATTTTTAACTGTTGCCGTCGTGCCGCTATGGCACCGGCGACTCGTCCTGCAGCACACCTTACGTGTCCGTAACCCTGCGGCCGTCGATTCCTTCCGGCGGCCTTTGCGCCAGGGCGCTGTAACGGCCGCCGAAATAGACCAGCGGCGCGCTTTGGCCGGGGCGCGAGAATTTCTGCACCCGGCCGATCAGGATGGTGTGATCGCCGCCCGGCAGCGCCTGTTCGCGCACACATTCAAACACCGCCAGCGAATCGGCCAGGGCCGGCGGCCCCACTTCGGTGGCAAGCAGGTCCAGACCATCCAGAGAATGTTCGCCCGGACGGGCCAGCCGGGATGAGACCGCTTTATGTTCCGTACCCAGAATACTGATGGTGAAAGATGCGGCGGCGGCGAAATGATCGTGGCGGCTGGATTTGCGATCCATGCACCACAGCACCAGCGGCGGGTCGAGCGAGACAGACGTGAAAGAGTTAACCGTGATGCCGATATGGCTGTCCGCCCCGGTCGCGGTGACCACCGCCACCCCCGTGACAAAACTGCCCAAAGCCTCGCGATATGCCTTGATATCCATACGCCACCCTATGCCGCCCTCATTTCATACTCGGTTAAGAGGGGCCGTGCATTATGCACAGATTAGGCGGGACAAGGCGCGGCAGAAAAGACCGCACCATCCCGTCGGGTAATATAAGCGGTGGGACAGATGGCGGCCAACGGCGCAGTCATAATCAAGCGCATCAAGAAGGGCGGGCATGGCGGCCATCACGGCGGCGCCTGGAAAGTCGCCTATGCGGACTTCGTGACCGCGATGATGGCCTTCTTCCTGCTGATGTGGCTGATCAACACCACCACTCCCGAACAGAAACGCGGCATCGCCGACTATTTCGCGCCCCAATCCATTGCCCAGACCGTGTCGGGCAGCGGCGGCGTGCTCGGCGGCAAAGTGATGGGCGAGGATTCCGCCCATGCCGGCGGCGCCCAGTCGGTCATGCAGAAACAGAGCCCGCCCTCGCCGTCTTCCAAGACCAAGGCGATGGCCAGCGGCGCCACCCAGGGCGGCGCCGGCGGCACCGGCGAATCGACCAATGCTTCCAATTCTGCGCAGGACGGCGAATTCGCCCATGCTGCCGAAGCGATCCGTCAATCGGTGCAGGACAATCCCGACCTGGCCAAAATTTTGCATCAGTTGATCCTGGAGCAGACGCCGCAGGGCCTGCGCATTCAGCTGGTGGATCAGGATGGCCGCCCGATGTTCCAGCAAGGCACTGCGGAGCCGATGCCCTACACCAAAAAGCTTTTGGCGGCGGTGGGCGCGATTATCGATACCTTGCCCAACCGCGTTTCGATCAGCGGACATACTGCGGGCAATGACAGCAGCGGCGTCACCGGCAGCGACTGGCAGATTTCCTCGGCGCGCGCCGATGCGGCACGCGCCATGTTGCAGAGCGGCGGCCTGGCTTCGGATCGCATATATGAAGTTGCCGGCAAGGCGGGCTCGGAGCCGCTGCTGCCGGAAGACCCCAGCGCTTCGGCCAACCGGCGGCTTTCCATCGTGCTGCTGAAGGAAGCGCCGCCCGCGCCGCCCGGCAAAACGCTGTAAAACCGCCTTTTGGACTGTGGAATTCCTTGCAGAGCCCGCCTTGGCTTGCTCATACTGCGGGCATTGCGGGAGTGCTTTGAGACGTGACTGATCCCAGAAACACCAGGGTTCCGCAGTTCTTCCTGACGCCAGGAGGGCCCTGCCCGTATCTGCCGGACCGGATCGAACGCAAAGTCTTTGCCCGCTTGACCGGACCTTTGGCCCAGCCGCTGAGCGAGGCCCTCACCCATTCCGGTTTTCGCCGCAGCCAATCCATCGCCTATCGGCCCGCCTGCGAAGGCTGCAATGCCTGCGTCTCGGTGCGGATCATGGTGGACGAATTTGTCCCCAGCCGCGGCCAGCGCCGCATCACCAAGCGCAACAGCGATCTGGTGCGCCGCCAGGTGCCGGCGGAAGCGACGCGGGAGCAGTTCGCGCTGCTGCGCACCTATCTGGATTCACGCCATTCCGGCGGCGGCATGAGCGACATGGGTTTGTTCGACTATGTCGCCATGGTCGAGGAGACGCCGGTCAATACCCATATCGTGGAATATCGCCGCCCGGACGATGGCGGCAAACCCGGCGTGCTGGTGGGCTGCGCCCTGACCGATGTACTGCGCGACGGGCTTTCGATGGTCTACAGCTTTTTCCATCCCGGCGAAGAATCGCGCAGCCTGGGAACGCACATGATCCTGGATCACATCGCAGCGGCCAAGGAGCGCCGCCTGCCGAATGTGTATCTGGGCTATTGGGTCGAAGGCTCGGAGAAGATGAACTACAAGGCGAAGTTCGGCCCGCTGGAAGCGCTGGGGCCGGAGGGGTGGGTTCGGTTGGGTTCGCCCGGCGAATACGCGGGGCGAATTAATTGATCCTGCGGATCAATTCAACAACCGCCTCACTCGCTTCGCTCCCGAGGGGCAAGCTTTTCTAAGTTCGCTGTCGCTCACTAAGAAAAGCTAAGCCAGCGCAGGAGCGTAAGCGACGGCCGGGCGAATACACCGGCAGAATACTTTTTCAAATACGGATTTTAAGTGGGCTTGATATTAGGCATATGAGCAGCGACCAGCTCACAACACGCCAGGTATCTCATGCATAAAACGCCCGAAATAACGCGTCTCATCAATGAAAATTTCTGGACCATCTTGGCGTTCGCTTTTGGCCGGCCGGCAGTGGTCAAAATCATTAGGGATCGTTTCAGCGGCGGATGGAAATACCTAAACAAAACTGTGAACGAATTGGCTGAAATCCAGGCGGACCGAGCGCTTTTGGAGATGGCTACACAACTGAGGGTACTCGATGATGCAGAGGGACTAAGCAAATATTATAAAGAAACTGGAGATGACCTTACCCTTGGAGAAGTGACTCAATCAGACAATAAAAAAGAGCCACTTTATTTTAGGGACATGACCAACAAGATCATGCATGCCGCATCTTTCCGCTGGGAATTATTGATGGAAGGTGGACCAATTATAATTTGCCTACCTCACGACGACGCGCGCTGGAAAGAAGCCAGAATTGACGTCATTGCCCTAATGGAAAAAATTGGCGGGCTCATGCATTAAGATTCATACCAGAGCTTCTTGATCTCTCTCTAGTGCCCCACGCCCCCAAACCTTATCTTCAACTCCTCCACCTGCTCATCGGCGATCTTCGCAATCAGCACGTCCGGCGGATTGATCGGCATGTCGGCTTTCAGGCTGTCGAGTTCTTCGGCCATGGGCTTTGACGGCCAGGCAATCGCGCCATTCACATAAGCCACAGGCAGGATGGCTTCGTGAATCTTGCGCGCCATGTCGGGCATTACCGGCCAGGCCAGCGGGGCGAACAGGCGCACCAGGTTTAATCCCATGCGCACGCCCACCGCCGCCTTGTCGCGGTCGGTCTTGATCAGGGTCCAGGGCGCGGCGCGGGTGAGATATTCGTTGCCGGCCACCCAGATGGCGCGCAGTTCGCCCATCGCCTTGCGGAATTCGGCCTGTTCGAGATAGTCCGTGTACTGTGCAACGCGGCGGTCCAGATCGGCGATCAGGGCTTTTTCCTCGTCGCCGTACGCGCCCTCGCCCGGCACTTTGCCGTTGAAGCGGGCGACGCAGAATTTCGTGACGCGGTTGACGAAATTGCCCAGCACATCGGCAAGGTCCTTGTTGATGGTGCCGGCATACTGTTCCCAGGTAAAATTGCTGTCATTGCTCTCGGGCGCATTGGCGATCAGGTAATAGCGCCAGTAATCGGCGGGAGAGACTTCCAGCGCCTTGTCCATGAAGATGCCGCGCTTGCCCGAAGTGGAGAATTTGCCGCCGTCATAGTTCAGCCAGTTGAAGCCCTTGAGCCGGTCCACCAGCTTCCAGGGTTCGCCGGACGCCATGATGGTGACGGGAAAGCCCACCGTGTGGAAAGGCACATTGTCCTTGCCCATGAATTCCCAATAGGTGACGTCCTTGGCGGCGTCGCCATGCCACCAGCTTTTCCAGGCATCGCCCTTGTTGTTCCTGTCGGCCCATTCCTTGGTCGCGGCGATATATTCGATGGGCGCGTCGAACCAGACATAGAAAACTTTGCCTTTGAGCTGGCCGTCGCCGATATCGTCGGGCACCGGAATGCCCCACTCCAGATCGCGGGTGATGCCGCGATCCTTGAGACCTTCATCCAGCCATTTGTAGGCGATGGAAGTGACGAGCTGGGGCCACTCAGCTTTGTGGCTGTCTATCCAGGTGCGCAGCTTGCCCACAAACTCAGATTGCTTGAGAAACAGATGCGTGGCGTCGCGGATTTCGATGTCCTGCGCACCCGACACCGCCGAGCGGGGATTTTTCAGGTCAATCGGATCGAGGACGCGGGTGCAATTCTCGCACTGGTCGCCGCGCGCGCGGTCGTAATTGCAGTGCGGGCAAGTGCCGATCACATAACGGTCGGGCAGGAAGCGGCCATCGGTGGGGGAATAGGCCTGCTTGGTGGTGCGCAGTTCCAGAAAGCCGTTCTTCCAAAGCTGGCGGGCGAAGTGGAGCGTCAGCTCATGATTCTGAACGGATGAAGAGCGGCCAAAATTGTCGAAAGACAGGCCGAAGCGGTCGCCCAATTCCTTCTGCACGCCATGCCAATGGGCGCAATATTGCGCGACGGGTTTGCCGTCTTCCAGCGCCGCCAGTTCGACCGGCGCGCCATGTTCGTCGGTGGCGCAGATAAACAGCGTCTCATGGCCCCGCGCCCGGCAGAAGCGGGCGAAAACGTCAGCCGGCAGCATCGAGCCTACCAGATTGCCCAGATGCTTGACCCCGGCGACATACGGCAGGGCGGAGGTGATCAGAATGCGCGTCATGGCCTGTTATAAGCTGGGTGTTACGGGGCGGCGCCCAGTCATACAGGCTGCTTTGCGGCAGACCAAGGGGGCTGTTGCAGCCTCTGGAAAGGCAGCGTATTTGACGGGTACGGGCCGGTTTAGCTCAGTTGGTAGAGCACCTGATTTGTAATCAGGGGGTCACAGGTTCGAGTCCTGTAACCGGCACCAATTCAACAAATCCGCCGTGCGGATTTGTTGAATGCCAAGGGGACTGTGATCGCATCTTTTCGCGATGCCGCGCATTCCTATGGCAAGCTGGAATTGAATGACTAAAGTGTTTTGCAGAATCCTCTTAAAAGGACGCCAATGGAAACGCCCGATCTTTGCATCGCTTGCCATAAACCCCTGCAAATCGGGCTGAACATTTGCCCCCACTGCAAAAAGGTCCAGCACCAGATTTACCAGCCTGAGGGTGAGGTCAAAGACTGGACCTCGAACCCGGCGGTGCGCTGGGTCTATGCCGGCATCTTCGTCAGCATTGTGGGGTTCCTGGCCGTCATGCTGTGGATCAACAGAGGCGAGGAAGGCAATAAGAGCATGGCGCAAGGTTGCGCCGTCATCCAGAAATCCGGCTATGCCGGGACCATCAAAGACTGCATGGCCAAAATGGCGGCCCCTGCCGCCAACTGATGCTCAGTTTGCCGCGGTGATGACGGGGGCGGCAGCGGGCGCGTCTTCGCCGGCGTAAGCCGTGGCGCCGGCCAGGAAGATGGCGATCATGACCGCCAGAACCACATCTACCGTTTTCATTTATTCGTCCCGCTGAGGCATTCCAGACAACAACGCAGATGCCCCTGAGTCGGTGCCAAACAATCTGTGGGGCCGGGATCAGACTTCCAGAATGTCGTTGGAAAGCTGGTTTTTGGCGGGGCCGGTGCTGGGGAAATGGGCGGTCAGGGCGTCGCCGCAGATTTTGATGGCGTTGACGAAGCCGTCGGCGGGCTTGCCTTGCTTCATGCCTTCGGTGACGGCTGCCACCGCCGCGTTCCACGGCCCCTCACCCACTGCCTTGTGAATGGCCTCGTGCGCCACCAGTTCGACCTGGCGGTCCTGCAGCGAGGCATAGATCAGGATATGCGGTTCGGCATGCGACAGCCGGGCGCCCGAGGCGACGAAATGATGGCGCGCCAATTGGCGAACACGGTGGCGCTTTAAAAAGCGCGGCGTCATCACGCGGCGGACCTTGGGCAATGACACCACCAGCGCCACGATCAGGAACAGGCCGGCCTGCAGCAGCGAATAGGTGGAAAGCGCCCGGACGATCAGGCTTTCCACGCTGCTCAGGCTGTCATCGGTCCAGCTTGTGAAAATATCGGCAAGAGCAAGCCGGCGCAGCCCGAGCAGCACCAGCAAAGGCGGGCCGGCCAGCGCGGCGACCGAGGCCCAGAGCAATGGCACTTCGCGGTAGCGCGACACTTCATGGGCGAGAACGCAGAAAATCTCGCCGGAGGTTTTGTCCTCTGCGGTGGTGATCGCATCGGCGATGCGCTTGTGGTCATTCTGGGTAAGCATCTACCAGCTCCCCGAAGAGCCGCCGCCGCCGAAGCTGCCGCCCCCGCCCCCGCCAAAACCGCCGCCGCCTCCGAAACCGCCACCGCCAAAGCCACCGCGCCCGCCGCCCATGAAGAGGAAGGGCAGAAAGCCCCAGCCGCCAAAGACGCGGAAGATGGCGAAGGCGATAAAGAGGAAGATGACCAGGCCGCCGACGCCGCCGGGCTGGCCGGGGCCATTATCCTGACCGGCCTGCTGTTCCGCCGCTGCGGCCTTGGCCTCCGCATCGGACGTGCTCAGCGAAAGCTGCTGGATCAGCGCATCCACCCCCGCATTGACGCCGCCGTTGAAATCACCGCTGCGGAATTTCGGCAGCACGGTGTTTTGCAGGATGAGCGAAGACAAAGCGTCGGTGAGGATGGGCTCCAGCCCATAACCCACTTCAATGCGCGCCTTGTGCTCGGTGGGGGCGATGATCAGCAGCACGCCATTGTTGAGCTTGGCCTGGCCGATGCCCCAGTTGCGGCCCAGCTGGTAGCCGTAATCGGAAATGTCATAGCCCTGCAGCGACGGCAAGGTGACCACCACAAGCTGGCGCGATGTCTTGGCTTCCAGCGCCGCCAGCTTGCCGTCGAGGTCGGATTTGGTTTGCGCGCTCAGGATATTCGCGTTGTCCACCACCCTGCCCGTCAGTGCCGGGAAAGTCGGGCCCGCCGCCAATGCGGGCGCCGTCAGGATAAAGAACGCGAACAGGCCGGCGAGAAATTTCATCCGCTTATGGCGCGGCGGGTGCGGGTGTGGCCGGGGCGGCTCCGGGGAAACTTACGACCGGGGCATTCTGGGCGGCGGCGCTGGCGGCAAAGGGTGTCGCCTGCTTGTAGGATTTGTACATGGTCGCGGCCCAGATCGAGCCGGGGATGGTGACCAGCTCGGTGTTATAATCCTGCACCGCCGTGTTGTAGTCGCGGCGCGCGATCTCGATGCGGTTCTCGGTGCCTTCGAGCTGCGATTGCAAGGCCAGGAAGTTCTGGTTGGATTTCAGGTCCGGATAATTTTCCGTTATGGACAGAAGATGGCCCAGCACGCCGGAGAGCTGGTTCTGCGCCTGCGAGAATTTCTCCATCGCGGCGGGATCGGTGATGGTGGAGGCATCCACCGAGACATGCGTCGCCTGGGCGCGGGCTTCCGTCACCTGGGTCAGCACGGTTTTTTCCTGCGCGGCATAGCCTGCCACGGTGGAGACCAGGTTGGGGATCAGATCGCTGCGGCGCTGATAGGCGGCCTGCACGTCCGCGAAGGCGGCTTTCACCGCCTGGTCCTTGGTGGGGATGTTGTTCACCCCGCAACCGGCCAGGGCCAGGGAAAGCCCCACCACCGCGAAAAGCTTGGATAAATGTTTGGAAATGTTCATTGCTTCGACTCCAGCCGTAAACCCATGCGCAGAAGATGGGGAACCGCGCGGGAACCGCAAGCGCCGGAGCAAAAATATCCTGCTTGCGCTTTTCTCAGCTTTTGCCCAGTGCCGGGGCATTCTTGGGGGTGGTCGTGCCGGGTTTGACGGGCGCGCCTTGCGCCTTGGCGGTGCTCATCAAGCCGGTGCAGTCGGCATTCTTGGCCAGGCCCAGATCAACAAAGGCCAGGATCGCCGCCAGCGGATTGACGGCGCCCAGACCCAGGCCGATGGCGCCCTGCACTGCGGCCTTGCCGGCATCCACGCCGATGGCGGGATGCTCCAGCGAGCCGGTGACGGTGATGGGGGCGCGCAGGCGGAAAATCTGGAAATGCTTGGGCTCGCCTTGGAGGCGCAGATCCAGGGTTTCTTTTCCCATATCCACGGTGCCGCTGCCCTGCACCAGCACCGGGTCGGTGTCGAAGATGAATTGCTGGCTGGTGAGGACACCGTCCTTGGCGTCGAAATGCGCCACGGCGCAACGCAGGCCGGTGTCGCTATTGTCGCCCGTCAATGTGAGGCTGAGGGCGTTCAGCACATCAATGCCGAGCCATTCCGCCAGCGACTTGCGGAAACGGCCCGACGGGATCACCGCCGTGGCGGTGCCGCTGGCGCTGGCCGCCACCTTATGCACCATGCACCGAATTGCCGCGCCCGGTGAGGACGGCGCGGGCTTCGGCTGTGCCGCTGACGGCTTTGTCGGCGCCCTTGATGAAATTTTCCATCTTGATGTCGGTGACGCGGGCATCCACTGAGGTCACCGGCACATCACTGCGGGCATCAATCCGCAGGGAGCCGGACAGCTTGCCCTGGCTGAAGGCAAAGGCGAGTGGCTTCAAGTCGAGCACGCCATTTTCCAGATGGATATTGGTGACAAAGTCGCGCAAGGGAAAATCCCGGCTGCGGACGGAGTCGGCGCTGTAGGTGACGTCTCCATCCATCTGGCGCAGGCGCTCGGTATGCAGCGGCGTGTCGGGGAGCAGCGCGGCGCTTGCCATGGCGGGCTTGCCGCCGCGGAACAGCGCGCCCAGATCGTCAAAGTCCAGCACCCGCGAATTCAGGGTGCCGCGCAGCACCGGCCTTGCACCCGCCACGTCGACGGTCAGATCGCCATGCAGGTCGGACGCGCCCACTGTGCCGGCCAGATTGTGCAGCCGGTACAATGCGCCATCGCGCGTTATCTGGGTGGTGATGTGATAGGGCGGCGTCGCCGGCAGCGACAGGCCGGTGAGATAATAAAGATCGGACAGCGTCTTGCCGGTGAATGAAACCTGGGCATTGAACTGGTCGAGATGGAACGGGTGCAGGATGTTGCCGTCCAGCACCGCATGGGTCTCGCCGTCGGTGATGTCGGCGGCGAAGGCGTAGGGCTTGCTCTCATCGACATTGATCAGCGGGCCGCCATGCGCATCGGCCACGAATTTGTTGCCGTTGAGAGTGCCGTCGCCCGTGAGCTGGAAGGCGTTGCCGCCCGCCGTCCCTGCCTGCTCCTGCGACGAGATGGTGCCGAGGAATTTCAGCTTGCGGATCTGGTCGTCAATTTCCAGATGACCGTCTTTCACCAGAAAGCGGTTGATGGGCGGGATGTGCCAGCTGGCGGCGGCGCCGCTGGTGCTGGAATCTCAATTGCTGCGGCCCGTGGGATCGCGCACCACCAGGGCGTTGGGCTGGTCGAGCTGAACCAGCGGCAAAATCAGATTGCCGAAAATGGCGGGCCAGAGGCGGAATTCGATCACCGCCTGTTTCACCGCCGCGCCCTCGGGCTTCGTCACCCAGGACGGGTTGCCGATATAAAGCCGGTTGATCTCGACATGCGGTTGCCAGTGGAACAGATCCACCTTGAGGTCGCCGTCTATCCGCACTTCGCGACCCGCGCGGGCCGAGGCGTAATGGCCGATGGGGCCGCGCATCTCGTTCCAGTCCAGGAAATAGAGCATGTTGAGGGCCGCTACCACGAAGGCCATGATCACGATGCCGGTCCAGCGCAGGGCTCCCAGCGGCGTAAAGCGCGTGTCACGGAAATCTGCAATTATTCGCTGGCGTAATTCCGCGAACGTAAAAGGGGTTTCCGTGTTGCTGATCAATGACATAGCTGCTCCATGACGCGTATGAAACGCATGAAACCCGATTGCGCTGCCCGTATGCAGGCGAAACAGGGAACAAATCCGGGCGTTGTTGCAGTATGACGATTGTGATGGGGACCCCGGCTGGCCGTATTCGCCCCTGGATGGTGCTGAAAGAGGGCTTTACCGCCTTTATCGACGACAATGCGCTCTCACGGGGGGCAGCAATTGCCTTTTATGCCGTCACCGCCATCGCCCCGGTGCTGTTCATCGCCACCAGCATTGCGGGCGTGTTTCTGGGTCCGGCTGCGGCCAGCGGGGCGGTGCGCTTTCAGCTTACCCAGGTGATGAGCCCCGCCAGCGCCGACATGGTGCAGTTCGCCATCATTCATGTCGCCCGCACCCACCATACGATTGCGGGCAGCGTGATCGGGTTGCTGGCGCTGATCTTCACCGCTTCGGGCGTGTTCACGGAAATTCAGGAAGCGCTGAACGTGATCTGGAGCGCGCCGCGCACGGAATCCTATTTTTACCAGATGGTGCGCGGGCGGGTGCTCAGCCTGGCGCTGGTGGTGATATTGGGCATTCTGCTGATGGTGTCGATGATCTTCGCCGGCGGCGTCGGCGTGATCAGCCATGCGCTGGACCGCTATACCAGCCTCAGTTACTTCGTCATCAGCCTGGTCAATCTGGGCCTGTCATTCGGGTTGCTGTCGCTGCTATTCGCGGCGCTTTACAAAATCCTGCCCAATATCCGGCTGAACTGGCGCGACGTGGTGGTGGGCGCCATGGGCACGGCGGTGTTGTTCGAGATTGGCCAGGTGCTGATCGCGATTTATCTGTCGCGCATCATTTATGCGAATGTATATGGCGCGGCGGCGGGCGTGATCGTGCTGCTGGTATGGGTTTATTATGCGGCGCAGATATTTCTGCTGGGCGCCGAATTCACCAAGGTCTGGGCCCGCCACTATGGCAGCCAGCAGAATGCCTTATAAATTCGGCGCTTCATTCGCGGCGCGGCTGGCGGGTTTCGGCACAAAGCCCGCCGCTTCCGCCGTCGCCATGCGCACCTCATCGGTGCCGATCTGGTCCTTGAGGATGGCGGCGCGGCCGGCGGACGGCGCGTCGCCGCCGGCGGCTGCGATCAGATACCATTTCAGAGCATCGGCGCCGCTTTGCGCCACGCCCAAGCCGCGCTCATACAGCACCGCCAGGTCGAACTGGGAATCGCGATAGCCCAGCGCGGCGGCTTTGCTGAACCATTGCACGGCCATGGCGGGATCCGGCGCGGGGCCCTGGGCATAGGCGATGGCGAGATTGTGCATCGCCTTGACGTTCCCCTGCTCCGCTGCCGCGCCAAGCCAGCGCATCGCCTGCGCCCGGTCGCGCGCCATGGTGAGCGTGCCCAGCAGATATTGCGCCACGGGCTGGCCCTGGGCGGCGGCGGCGCTGCTCCAGCGCAGGCCCGCCTGGTCGTTGGCGCTGTGCAAATAGGCCAGCGCCAGCACTGTCTGCGCCTTGGCATCGCCATTGTCGGCCAGCGCCAAGATGCGGGCATCGCCTTGCGCCATCTGGCGGTGCTGAATGGCCGACGCCGAGGCGGGCTGCGGCAAGCCGCTGGCCAGCAGCAGCACCCCGCCGATCATGATCAACCCGCCGATCAGGATGCCGCTGAGCAGCATGGCTTCCCATACCAGGCAGCGCCTGCGCTGGCGTTTTTTTGGCGGCGGTTCTTGCGGCATCGCGTTGCGCGCCGCCTGCCGGGCATGGGCGATGAAATCCACTATCTCTTTTTCGCTGATCGGCTCTGCCTGGGGCGTGCTGGTGGCAATCGCTTCGGCATGCGCCAGCCCGGCGGGGGTCTGATCAGGGTCCGGCGCTGTGGCAGGCGCATCCGCAGGCAACAGATTGGACTCGGCAGGATCAAATACAATGGCATCGGGCGCTGGAAATGGTGCTGGGACGGGCACGGGCATTTGCGGCGCGGCGCGCATGGCAAGGCCCGCCAAACTTTCTTCCATTAGCGCCAGGCGCTGGGTCAGGCTTTGTTCGGATTTGTCCTGGCGCTTTTCCAAGCCTGACAAGGCGCGTTCGAACACGCGCAGGCGCCGTTCCAGCCAGGCATCGGTAATGGGAGCTGCCGGGGTGATGTCGCTGCCCACGGCCTGCTGGATTTCCACCGGCTGCGCCACGTCCAGGATTTCACCCAGGGACTTGACGTCATCCTGGGTGATCGCCGCCAGCAATTGCTGCTTGCCGGCAAAACAGCGGCGGAACTGGGTGCGGCTGATACCGCAATCGGCCAGGAGTGCGGCGATGGTGAAATCGGCGGACTGCACCACGCGCGCACGCGCGCCCGCCAGCAATAGGGTACGCGCCTGTGCGTCCGAATAATCCGCAGTCTCCACGCTTTGTGCCCCGATAAGCCCCGCGCCAGCCTAAACGGACGGAAATTACGGAAAGCGCAGCAAAGCCGGCGCAATTCAAATACAATTTGTCGTGATTTTTATTCGCCCAACTTCACTCAGCCGGTTGCGGGGCGGGTTTGGAAACCCGAGGGCCGGGCTTTCCCACCATACGCATCAGCACCAGCATCATGGCGATGGTGGCGAGATAGGCGATCAATTGCGCCCCGTTGGGCGCATCGCTGTAGCCGACCAATGTGTGCAGCAGCCGCCCCGCAATGCCGTCTTCCGGCAAAAGCCAGGACGTGTCCCACAAGGTGTTGGTCAGGACGTTGATATAGCCGCCATTCTGCAGGAACAGCACCGCCTGGGCCGCCATGCCCGCTGCCAGCAAAGTGATCAGGCCGGAAGTGACGTTGAATAGCCGGTGCGCCGGAATGGTGAGCAGGCCAAAATACATCAGGCCGGAAACAGCGCCGCCCGCCGCAAGACCCAGCGCGCCGCCCAGCGCCAGCGCGGCGTTGGAGGTGCCGCCCTGCGCCACGATGCCATAAAGGAACAGCACCACTTCCGAACCTTCGCGCAGCACCGCGACACCCACCACGATGGCCAGCGCAGCCAAAGTGCGCTTGCCGCTGGTCACGTCATGCCCCGCCGCCTTGAGTTCGCGCGCCATTTCGCGGCCATGGCTGGCCATCCAGACATTGTGCCAGGTCAGCATCGCCACGGCCAAAAGCAGGATGGCGGCATTGAACAATTCCTGGCCGGAGCCCTGGAACAAGGACGCCAGTTCGCCGGCAAACAGCGCCACCAGGCAGGCGCCGACCACGCCGCCCAGCACGCCCAGCGCGACAAAGACAGAACGGCGCGGCACGCCAGCCGTCGCGGCCAGCACGATGCCGACGATCAGACCGGCTTCGATCACTTCGCGAAAGACAATGAGCAGCGCAGAGAGCATGGCTTATTCCGCGATCACAAAACCTTGGGCGGTATCGGAATGATACTCGCCCATGAAGGGGTATTTGCCCGGCGCCAGGGCGCGCAGGCGCACATTGCCGCTGGAATTTCCGGCCACGACTTTTTCAATTTTCAGGGCGGTGGAATCGAATTCTTCCGCGGTGGCGTCGCGGTTGGTGAGCGCGATCACGCTGGGCGTGTTCGCCTTGACGTGAATCTGGGAAGGCGAGAATTTGTGGTTCTGCAAGGTCACGGCAACCGGATCGCCGGCGAAAGCCGGCGCGGTAAGCATGGCAAGGGCGGCGATGAGTATCTTTTTCATTTGGTTTTGCTCGGATAGGTGAACGTCCAGCTCACGCTGATGGGCTTCCACCAGTCGGGCACGCCGGAGGCCGTATCGGTGTGGCGGATAAAGCCGTGCGCGGTGGGCGGCGAGATCAGATAGGTCAGGTGATAGCTGCCGGGACCCGCCATATCCACATTGTTGGCGTAATGCGGGCCGTCCTTGGCCGTCATGGGAAACAGGATGCCGGTTTTCTTGTAAGTCTTCACCCCGTCCTTGGTCAGCTCGTAATGGATGTCGAGATAGGGAATCCAGGCATCCTCGGCATAGCCATGGCTCTCCTTGGCGGTGGCATGAACATCGGCTTCCAGATGCACGCTGTCCTTGCTCATGCCTGTGCCGGGCGGCATGTGGTCCATTTCGACCCCGGTCAGGTAATTGGGCACGATCTGCATGCCCTCCTTCACCATCGGCTCGCCGACATAGAATTCCTGCGCCGCAAAAGCGGGCGCGCCCACCCAAAGGGGTGAGGCAAGCAGGACAGCGGTGAAAAGGGCGATACGCATGGCAAATCCCGGGGTGGCCTTCTTATACATGCAACTCATTCGCAAGTATAGACCCATTATCCCCTTCCCCGCATTGACAAGGCGCAATGCGGCGGACGAGCCTGCTGCCGCAAAAACCAAGATTACAGGGAAAAAACATGCGTCATTCGATCTGCCTGGCGGCGCTGCTGCTCGCCGCCGCCGCCGTCCCCGCGCTGGCCGCGGCGGGACCGGTGCAGACCTTCCCCACCTCGGCAGGGCCGGTGAATATCGTGCCGATCTACCATGCCGCCGTGATGATCGAAGCCGATGGCGAGCGCATCTATATTGATCCCGCCAAGCCGGCGAATATTCGCGGCCTATCGCCGGGTGACCTCATCCTGATCACCGACATTCATGGCGACCATATGGACGCCGACGATATCAAGGCGCTGAGCAAGGCGGGCACCGACATCATCGCCCCGGCCTCGGTCCAGGCGACCATCACCGCCGCCAAGCCGCTGGCCAATGGCGCCAGCACCAATTGGCACAAATGGAAGATCACGGCGGTGCCGATGTACAACACCAAGCATCTGCAGCCGAACGGCGAGCCCTTCCACACCAAGGGGCGCGGCGACGGCTATGTGCTGTCCTATGGCGGCAAGAATTTCTATTTCGCGGGCGATACCGAAGCCACGCCGGAAATGGCGGCGCTGAAAAATATAGATGTCGCCTTTATTCCCATGAACCTGCCCTACACCATGACGCCGGACGAAGCGGCAGCCGCGGTCAAGAGCTTCAAGCCCAAGATCGTCTATCCCTATCATTACAAGGGACAGGATCCGGCAGCGTTCAAGAAGGATCTGGAAGGCAGCGGCATCGAAGTGCGGCTGCTGGACTGGTATGCCAATGAGATGCCGAAGGCCAACTAGTCCGTCTTCAGCGCCCGCGTCAGAAATCGCGTGAGATTATCCACCAGCTGCTTGCGGCAAAGCTGGCCGCGTGAGGCTTCGCGTCCGGTCTGGTGCAGGGCGCCGACAATCGCCTGGCCGATAATATCGGCATTGTAGGATTTGCACGCCTGGCCTTTTTCCATCGCGCTCTGCACCAGGGCGGTCCATTCCTCGCCCCAATGCACCAGCAGCGGCACGGCCTGAGCGCCTTCGGCGTCAATCACCATCTCATCGGTCATGGCGGCGCGCAGCACGCCGGGATGGACGTCGGAAAAATCATAGATCGCGTTCAAGGTGGCGGCGATCATCTCCTCCAGGCTGCTGTCGGGCGTGCGGGCCTGGGCAAGATGGGCGTTCAGTTCCTGCCGCGCATCCTCGACGAAAGCGAGAAAGCAGGCGCGCTTGTCCGGATAATGCAGATAGAAAGTGCCGTAGCCGAGGCCCGCTTCACGGGCTATGTCCTGCGGCCTGGTGGCGTGATATCCGCGCTCGACGAAAAGTTTGCGCGCAGAAGCCTTTAGCCGTGTCAAGCTGTCGGGCTTTTTCTTGATCGGTATCACCGCTGCGCTCATGCGGCGCACTTTCACCAGCGGGGATGGGCCCGTCAACCAGCATCTACAACGAACACCTTCTCAAAACACAGCAAAAGCCGTGTTCTGTTAGCGGCGAAAACCAGGATCACTGCGCTCGACTTTGCGCAACAGTGCGGGCCAGGCCAGCTCGCCCATAAAGCCGTCAAAGCCGAAAGCGCCCTGCCCGGCGGCTTTTTCCGGCACGCCTTGATTGGGAATGTTTAATCGCACGCCGCCAGCCAGCGCCCGCGTCTGCATGGCGCAGGCCCGCTCCAGATAATAAATCCGCAAGTAAGCATCAGCGCAGTTTTTTCCCACCGCCAAAGTGCCGTGATTGCGCAGCAACATGAAATTCTTGTTGCCTATGTCCGCTACCAGACGTTCACGTTCCTCCAGCTCCAGCGCGATGCCTTCGTAATGGTGGTAGGCCAGATCGCCCAGCACCATCATGGCGTGCTGGTCCAGCGGCAAAAGTCCATCGGCTTGCGCCGCCACCGCGACGCCGTCGGTGGTGTGCAGATGAATGACGCAGCCGACATCGGGGCGATGCTTGTGCAGGGCGCTGTGAATGACAAACCCGGCATGGTTCACCGGATAGTCGCTGTCCTGCAGCTTGTTGCCATCCAGGTCGATCTTGATCAGCGATGAGGCGGTAATTTCCTCGAACAGCAGGCCATAGGGATTAATCAGGAAATGATGGTCCGGCCCCGGCACGCGGGCCGAGATATGGGTGAAGATCATGTCGTCCCAGCCTTGCATCGCCACCAGGCGGTAGGTGGCGGCGAGATCAACCCGCGCCTGCCATTCTTCGGCGCTGACGGACGTTTTGAGAGACGGGATCGCGTTCATGGCGATGATTATAGGACGCGCGTCACGGCCTGTCGCCAGCCGTTGTAAAGCCGGTCGCGCTCCGGCTTTTTCATGTGCGGGGTGAAGCGCCGACCCAGCGCCCAGTGCCTGGCGATGTCCTGGGTGCTTTTGAAAATGCCCGCGCCCAGCCCGGCCAGATAGGCGGCACCCAGCGCCGTGGTCTCGGTCACTTTGGGCCGCTCCACGGTCAAGCCGGTAAGATCGGCCAGGCGCTGGCAGAACCAATTGTCTTCCACCATGCCGCCATCCACCTTGAGGCGGCGCAGGCGCGACGTGCCGCGCATGTCCGCGGCCAAGGCTTCCAGCAGGTCGCGGGTCTGGTAGCAGACCGCATCCAGCGCGGCGCGCGCGATCTCGGCTTTGCCGGCATCGCGGGTGAGACCGACGATGGCGCCGCGCGCATCGGGATTCCAGTAAGGCGCGCCCAATCCGGTAAAGGCGGGCACGAAGTAAAGCCCATCGGCAGGCTTGGCGGTTTTTGCCAGCGCCTCGATGGCCGGTGCATCGGGAATGATCTTCAGCGCATCGCGCAGCCATTGCACCACGGCGCCGGCGATGAAGATGCTGCCTTCGACCGCATATTGCTTTGTCGTGCCCCGCCGCCACAGCGACGTCGCCAGCAGCCGGTTTTTGGAATGGGTGATTTTCGTCCCCGTATTGACCAGAACAAAACAGCCGGTGCCGTACGTGGATTTGACATCGCCGGGGGAGAAACAGGCCTGGCCGATGCTGGCGGCCTGCTGGTCGCCCGCCACGCCCAGGATGGGAATGGCTTTGCCGAAGAGGTTTTTTTGCGTGACGCCGAAATCGCCGGAACTGTCGCGGATTTGCGGCAGCATGGCGCGCGGCACGCCGAACAGCTTCAGCAGGTCGGCATCCCAATCGAGGGTTTTCAAATTCAGCAGCATGGTGCGTGAGGCATTGCTGACATCGGTGGCATGCACCTTGCCGCCGGTGAGATTCCACACCAGCCATGTGTCCATGGTGCCGAACATGATTTCACCGCGCACCGCTTTGGCTTTTGCGCCTTTGACGTTTTTCAGCAGCCATTCCAGTTTGGTGGCCGAGAAATAGGGATCAAGCAGCAGGCCGGTCTTGCGCGTGATTTTTGCGTCCCAGCCTTTGGCCTTGAGCACAGCGCAGCGCGCCGCCGTGCGGCGGTCCTGCCAGACAATGGCGTGATGCAGCGGTTTGCCCGTCGCCTTGTCCCAGATCAGGGTGGTTTCGCGCTGGTTGGTGACGCCGATGGCGGCGATAGACTTTTTGCCCGCGACTTTGCGGCAACAGGCCAGCGCGGCGCGCCAGATTTCCGCGCCGTCATGCTCGACCCAGCCATTGCCGGGATAGAATTGCTTCAGCGGAAGGGCATGGGCGCCTTGTGGCTTCCCGGCGCCGTCAAACAACATGGCGCGGGTCGAGGTGGTGCCCTGGTCTATCGCCAGCAGATATTCCCGCTTCATGCCGCAAATCTGGGCAGATATCGCCGCTTCCGCAAGAGACTTAATGCGCTGTTAACTGGCGGACTGATAGAAAATCCGGAAGAGGCTGGGCTAACCGGTCGTATGGGCTGCATTGAGGGGCTGTCGTGGGACTTACTGCATATGACATGAGCGACATGGGCCGTCTTGCCCAGCTCGCCATTGATCCCCAGAACGGCGCCAGCCGCGAGGAAATCTATCTCGCCGTCGCTTCGCTTTATCGCATTCAGGGCGCCGGGCTGAACCAGCGCGAACGCGACCTGATGCGCGAAATATTGCGCCGCCTCACCCGCGACGTGGAAATGGCGATCCGCATCGCCCTTGCCCAGCGCCTGGCCGAAGATGCCAGCGTGCCGCACGATCTGATTTTGCTGCTGGTGGACGATTCCATTGAAGTCGCCCGCCCGCTGATCATGCATTCGCCGCTGCTGACCGAAGCCGACTCCATCCGCTTGATCGCGCAGGCCAGCATGGCGCACCGCGAAGTGCTGGCCGGGCGTCCGGGCATCGGCATTCCGGTGACCGACGCGCTGGTCGCCTGCGACCATGAGCCTGTTCTGATGGCGCTGGTGCGCAACGCCACCGCCAAGATTTCCGATTTCGGCTATCGCGCACTGGTGGAAAAATCACGTGCCTTCCAGGGACTGCAGGAGCCGCTGATCCGCCGCCCCGACATGCCCAGCGAGATGGCCAACAATATGTGCAGCTGGGTGTCGGATGCGCTGAAGGTCTATATCCAGAACAATTACCAGATGGCGCCGCGCCGCGTGGATCTTGCGCTCAGCGAAGCCAATACCGCGCTCAAGTCCGAGCCGCTGGGCCCCAAGGACCCGCCGGCCGACAGCGCCCAGAAGCTGATCGAAAAGCTGGCCGCGTCGGGCCAGTTGAAGGCGGGCTTTCTGATGCGTGTGCTCAGCCAGGGTCAGATTGATCTGTTCGATCTCGCTTTTGCGCGTCTGCTGGATGTGGAGCTGACGAGCTTCCGCGAATTCTTCTACAAGGACGGCGTCAAGCTGGTCGCCCTGGCCTGCCGCGCCGCCGGCATCGACAAATCGGTGTTCGCCACCGTGTTCAACCTGTCGCGCCAGGCACGCAACAAGGCCCCGGCCCTGGGCCGTCCCGAACTGAATGAAGTGGACTCCACCTTCGCCAGCTACACCAAGGCTTCGGCGCTGGAAGTCCTGAAGGCTGCCGTCTAGGGTCTGATGCCCTAGGTTCCGGCGCCGTAAACCTGCTAGTGTGGCGGGATCAATCTCAGGCCTTGCCATGCCCCTGCTTCACTTCACAGCCGCGCCCGATGCCGCCGATGCGCTGGCGCAGATGCGCGCCCTGCATGACGATGCCGGTCCCGACAAGGCCGATATCATTATCGCGCTGGGCGGCGACGGCTTTATGCTTCAGACGCTGCACAGCTTCCTGGGCAAGGGCAAACCGATCTACGGCATGAATCTCGGCTCGGTGGGCTTTCTGATGAACGAATACCGCCAGGACGATCTTCTCACCCGATTGGCTGAGGCCGAGCGCGCCGTGGTGCATCCCCTGCGCATGCAGGCCCATACGGCCAACGGCATTGTCGAGGCGCTGGCCTTCAACGAAGTCTCGCTGCTGCGCGAAACCCGCCAGGCCGCGAAAATCCGCATCACCGTGGACGGCCGCGCCCGCATCGCCGAACTGATCTGCGACGGCGTGCTGGTTTCGACCCCCGCCGGCTCCACCGCCTATAACCTGTCGGCGCATGGCCCGATCCTGCCGATTGATGCGGCGCTGCTGGCGCTGACGCCGATCAGCGCCTTTCGGCCGCGGCGCTGGCGCGGCGCTTTGTTGCCGCACCGGGCCAAAGTGAGCTTCGAGATTCTGGAAAACCGCAAGCGCCCCGTCAGCGCCGTTGCCGATGATTTCGAGGTGCGGCAAGTCACCCGGGTTGATATCGCCGAAGACCGCGCCATCGCCATGACCATGCTCTATGACGCCGGTCACAGCCTGGATGAGCGCATCCTGGCGGAGCAGTTCAACGACGAGTTTCCGCCGTCCCAGCGGTGAAATTTCATCAGGTGTTAACGGGCATTAAGTTAGCCTTGTAAACCGGTTCGCGTTTTGCGGACGCGGCTGGCTGGGCGTGGCATGAGTTACCAGTTCGACAGGCTGAAAATTCTGGTCGTGGACGACAATGTCCATATGCGCAAACTCGTCACCACGATCCTGCAGGCGTTCGGCGTCATCCAGATCTATGAAGCCGATAGCGGCGAGCGCGCCTGGCAGCTGCTGCGCGAAGCCAATCCCGACATCTGTGTGGTGGACTGGGTGATGGAAGGCATCTCGGGCCTGGATTTCACCGCCAAGGTTCGCAGCGATCCCGCCGCCCCCAACCCTTTTGTGCCGATCATCATGCTGACCGGCTACACCCAGATAGATCGCGTGCTGCAGGCGCGCGATGCGGGCGTCAATGAATTCATCGCCAAGCCGGTTTCCATCAAGACGATGATGCAGCGATTGGTGTCGGTGATCGAAAGCCCGCGCCCTTACGTCCGCACCAAAGTTTATTTCGGTCCCTGCCGCCGCCGGCGGGGCGCGGACCAACATCAGGGGCCCGAACGGCGCGAACAGAAGGCGGCGGCGCAAGCCGCCGAATAGGAAACGAAAATGGCTCGCGAACAACCCATCGAACTGTTCATGCCGCCCAACATGCTGAAGGCGAAGGTCGGCGGCGGCACCTTTTCCGGTCTGGACATGGCTGCGATGAAGCGGGCCGAAGCGGCGATGGAAGGCATCAAGAGCGAATTCTCCGCCTGGGCTGCTTCCGATGTCGAAAAGCTGATGGCGGCGCGCGCCCGCTTCGCCCAGACGCCGGACGCGCCGTCGCGGGCGGCGCTGCTGCGTGCGGCGCATGACATGAAGGGCCAGGCGGCGACGTTCAATTATCCCATGATCGCGCGGGTTTCCGGTTCGCTGTCCAAACTGGTGGGCGAATTGCCGGCGGACCAGGATTTGCCGCTGGCGCTGGTGGACGCGCATGTCACCTCCATCCATGTGATCTATCGCGACAAGGTGATGGATGAGACCAACAAGGTCGCGGTTGTGCTGAGCCAGGAACTGGAAGCGCGCGTCGCCGAGATTTTGAAAGCCTAGCTTTCCGACAACAGGCCCAACAGGCCCGGCGTCAGCCGCAGCGGCGAGGTCGGCGTTTCATCGCCGAAATTCACCGGCGCGGGCGCGAAGAAATTGTGCGAAGGCTGCCAATTCATCACGCTCGCCAGCAGGCTTTCAATATTGGCCGACGAGGCATTGGCGGCGCGATAGACGGCGCTCTGTGGCGCTGCTTCGGCCTGCGGCGCGCGCACCGGGGCGGCAGCGCCCGGCTGCTGCATGGCCCAGTCATAGACTTCGCGCACGCTCTTGGCCGAACCGTCGGCGTGAAAGAACACCGTTTTGTTGGCGCCGGCGGCATTGGGCAAAAGCGCGGCGGCGCTGGCGGTGGGCGTGCTTTGGTTGCTGCGGATCAGTTTGCAGGCGGCGTCGGGGCCCAGAAAATGCGCCGCATACAATTCGCCGCCGCAGACCGGGCGGCCCAGCGAGGCCTGCATGGTGGCGGCGGACGCCTTGGAATATTCGCCGGCCATCAGGGCAGAGATTTGCGGGTTCTTGCGCAGGTCCAGGATCGCCTGGCGGTCGGCGTCGCTGGCGGCGCGATAGTGCCCGGCGCCATCGACATGAATGGCGTCGGCCATACCGGACAGGCCGTATTGGGCGCCATGGCTTTTGACCAGGCCCAGCCAGGTCTGGTCCACGAACTGGAACAAGCCGGTGGCGGAAGATGTGCTGGATTGGGCGCCGGGCTTGAGGCTGGATTCGCGCATCGCGGTACCCAGCAGGTAATTAAAATCCGAGCCGGTGGCGGCGGCGGCGCTGCGCAGCGCGCTTACGACGGTGGATGGATCGGCGGGGGCCCCAATCTGCATGGGGCCAAAATGGCCGCTTATGGTTAATGAGACCTTACCAAGGCAATGCGCGCCGCCCGCGCGGCATCGTCATAAGCCACCGCCGGGCTGTGGCCCCAGACGGGGCCGGGCCAGGCGGGATCGCCGGGATGGCGGGCCACCACATGCAGATGCAGCTGGGGCACCAGATTGCCAAGGGCGCCGATATTGAGTTTCGCGTCACCCTTTATGATTTGCCCTGCCCGCGCGGTTTCTTCCATCAGCAGCGCGCGGTCCTGGACGGTGAGTTCGGTGATTTCGGTAATGCCGTCCAGGCGCGGCACCAGCACCAGCCAGAAATAGCGCGCGTCCTCCATCAGCAGCACGCGGCACAGCGGCCAGTCGGCGATGAAGTTTGTGTCGGCGGCCAGGCGTGGATGCAGTGTGAAGCTCATGGTTTCAACCGGCGCGGATCGAAGGCGGGGATGGGCGCGGCCTTGCCCATCAGTTGGGCAGTGAGGCTTTCGGCGATGGCGGGGGCGAACAGGATGCCGTTGCGGAATTGGCCGCCGGCCAGCCACAAGCCGTCCAGTGCGGTGGGGCCCAGCAGCGGCAAGCCGTCGGGCGATTGCGGGCGCAGGCCCGCCCAGTGATCCACCAGACGCCAGCCCCTGAGCGCGGGCATCAAGCTTTCCGCTTTTGCGCGCAAGCCTTCGCGGGCCGCCATCGTAAGCGTGGTGTCGAAGCCGGCGCTTTCCACCGTCGCCCCGATCAGCAGGCGCTCACCGCGCGGCACGGCATAGATGCCGTTGCCCCAGATCACGGACAGCGGCAGCTTTTCCCCTTTGGGAGGGGCCAGCGCGATCATCTCGCCCTTGATGGGGGTGATGGGGGCCAGGGTGGCTTCGATCAGCCCGCTCCAGGCGCCGGCGGCCAGAACGAAGACATCGGCCTCGTACTGCGCGAAGGGGGTATGGGCGATAGCGGCGCGGCCATTATGGCGGTCAATCCGCACCACCGCCTCGTTGGGCAGGAGGCGCCCACCCGCCTTCTGGAAGGCGTGGGTCAATGCTGTTCCCAATGCCCGGGCATCCACCAGGGCTTCCTTGGGCGACCACAGCGCACCCACTTGCGGGCCGGTGATCAGGGGGGCCTGGGCGCGGGTCTGGGCGGCGTTCAGCATCTCAAGGCCGGGCTCGGACGCCCGCCTGGCCAGCCGGGCCAGCGCCGCCTCATCCGCCGCCACCATCAGAATGCCGCTGCGGGCATAGCCCACCATGCGGTTGCTGGCGGCTTCAACCTCTTCCGCAAAAGCCGGCCACAGGGCATTGGAATGGCGCGCGAATTCTATTTCAACGGCGTGGGCGTCCATCAGCTCTGCTGTCACTGCAATCATTCCGGCGGCGGCGGCAGTGGCGCCGGAACCGGGCTGTGAACGCTCCAGGATTGTGACGTCCGCGCCCGCCTGGAGCAGCCGCCAGCCCATGCTAAGGCCCGCCACCCCGGCGCCGATGATGACGATTTTCATGCCCGGATTCCGCCGATCTGCATCCCGCCCCTATAGCTTGAAACCGGGGGCGGCGACACCAGCTCCTGTAACTTCCGGGCGCGTCAGACGTATGGTGAGTACCGGTTCGCCGCAGGCGAATGGAACGGTCCTGTGGACCGTTGAACGCCCGGAGCGCAAGCGAAGGGGTACGCAGGACAAAGGTATGAAAATGGAAAAGGCTCTTTTCGGCGCAGGCTGTTTCTGGGGGGTGGAGGATTTCTTCCGCCAGGTGCCGGGCGTTTCGGCGGCGGTCAGCGGCTATGCCGGCGGCAAGAACCAGAACCCGACCTACAAGCAGGTCTGCGGCGGCGACACCAACCATGCCGAAGTGGTGGAGGTGACGTTCGACCCTGCCCTCGTGTCCTATGCCAGCCTGGTCGATCTGTTTTTCAAGATGCACAACCCGACCCAGCGCAACCGCCAGGGACCCGATTTCGGTACCCAGTATCGCTCAGTGATCTTCACCCATGGGCCAGAGCAGGCCCGGGTGGCGCAGGAACGGCTGGACGCGGCATCTGCCTCAGGCCGCTGGAAGCAGCCGATTGTCACCCAGGTCGAGCCCGCGCCCGCCTTCTGGCCCGCCGAGGACTATCACCAGCGCTATTTCGAGAAGCATGGCGGGCACTGTCACGTCAGCTATGCGGAAGTTGCGAACTCCTGAGGCGTTCGGCGCTCTCTTCATTAAGCCGCATATTGACCAGCACGATGATCATGGCGGCGAAGCTGGTCAGGGTGCCGGGCAGCCAGATGATGAGCCCGCCCAGATGCTGGTCGTTGAGCGCCGTCATGTCCATCACCCGGCCGCAGATGGTGTAGACGGGATAATAGTCGGTCATGGACAGCGACAGGATGGCGCCCAGCAGCATCTGGGGCAGTTCAATCGCCAGGATCAGCGCACCGCGCACCAGGCTGGAAAGCCGGGCTTTTGGTTTGGGGCGCGGGTCCAGGATCAGCGACCAGAACATCACGCCATTGATCGCCATGGACCAGTTCATGACTTCGTACAGATTGGCGTCCAGCATCACGATGCTATGGATGGCCGGGATCAGCCAGAAATAGAGCAGCCCGACAAACAGCGCAGGGGCTACGACCGGATGCTGCAGGACATTCAAGGTGGCCCGCACCGGCCTGGCCGTGACCAGCGGCTTCAGGAAATCGGGCATGCCGGCATAGAGCACGGGGCCGCTCATCCCCAGCGCGATCAGGAAGGCGCCGAAATGGTGCAGGATGAAATGCGCCCAGCGATGGGCGAAGAACAGATGCTGGGCGTAATAATCCACGCCGGTTTGCAGCACGATATAGAAAGACAGCACGCCCGCGACAAAACAGATGCGCCGCCATAGTGGCGGCTTTTCCTGGACCAAACTCAGGCCGCGCGCGAACCAGGCCAGCGCCAGAAAGGTGGCGAGAAATTCCGGCCAGTGAAATTCCCAGGGCAGGAAGGCGGGCAGATGCGCGGGGAAATGCGCCGATGTGATGTACAGCGCCGCGCCCGCCAACAGCAATGCACCGTATAAGAACCAGTCGCGTTGTGCGGTCATTGCGGGATCAGGCTGGCAAGGTCGCTGCGGCCTTCAGCGGTAAGGGCTTGGCGGATGCCTTCAATGTCGGCGGGCACGCGGTTCTGGCTGAGTTTCCATTTGCCTTCGATGGAGGTGATGGCGATTTCAAAGCCGACAATCGCGCGCTTGAGGGACGCCAGGTAATCGGCGGGCGCATCTTCCGGCTTCCAGGGATTGGGAAGATGCGCTTCATGCGCGTTCGAGAGCTTTGCAAGATGTTCTGTCAGCCACGCTTCGTCTTCATGCAGGGCAATGCGGCCCCGCACATGAACGGTGATGTAGTTCCAGGTGGGAACGCCTTTGCCGGTTTCCAGCTTGCTGGGGTACCAGTTGGGGCTGGTGTAGAAATGCGGCCCCAGGAAAATCGCCAGCACTTGCGCATCCGGCTTGATGTCTTTGCAGACAGGGTTGGCGCGCGCGAAATGGCCTTGCAGGGTTTCGCCGCCCAGCAGCATCGGCAGATGGTTGGCCTGCACGCCGCCCTCGCCCGTTGTTACCAAGGTGCCCAGCGCGATATCGCGGATGGCCTGGCGCAGAACATCGGCGCGGTCTTCCCGGAAATGCGGCGGCGCATAAAGCATGGCTGCGATCTTACGCGGCTAGGACCGTGATGCCAAAGCGTGATATGGACGCGGAGCGCCGGCCAGGGAAAGTGCGGCCTCGTGGTTTCCCGTTCGGCCGCGCGACAAAAGATAAGCCATGCGTATTTTTGCCCTTGTACTCGCCTTGGCTCTGGCCGGCTGTGGAAAAATTCCTTTCCACATGACCGATATTTCACGCGCCATGCCGAAGCTGGATTTTCACATGACCCGCACCAGCGATGGGGCGGCTGTGACGGGCGCAGATTACCGGGGCAAGGTGGTGGCGCTGTATTTTGGCTATACCAATTGTCCCGATGTTTGCCCCGCCACTTTGGCCAATCTGACCGACATGATCGGACGGGTGAAAAGCCCCGATGTGCGGGTGCTGTTTGTCAGTGTGGACCCGGCACGTGACAGCGCGGACAGGCTCAAGACTTATGCGGCGGCGTTCTCGCCTCAGATCGAGGGCCTGCGCGGCGGCGACAATGCGCTGGCCGATCTGGCGCGGACCTATCGCGTCGCTTACAGCGTCGATCCCAAGCCGCCCTACACCGTGATGCATTCCAATGCGGTGTTTTTCTTTGACCGGACCGGCAAGGCGCGGCTGGTCACCACCGACACCAGCAACCCGGCGGCGATGGCGGAAGACGTGGAGCGCCTACTTAATTAGACGGAGCGTCGGCCCGGAAAAGTGTGGCCTCGCGGTTTTCCGTAGGCCGCGCGACCAATTATATGTGCATCGCCATGCCGTCAGCCGCCAGCACCGCTTCGTGCATCATTTCCGACAGGGTCGGATGCGGGAAGATGGTGTGGCTGAGTTCCTGGTCGGTCAGCTCGCCGGTCTTGGCGATGACATAGCCCTGGATCAGCTCAGTGACTTCGGCGCCGACCATGTGCGCGCCCAGCAATTCGCCGGTGGCGGCGTCGAATACCGTCTTGACCAGGCCTTCGGCCTCGCCCAGCGCGATGGCTTTGCCGTTGCCGATGAAGGGGAATTTGCCGACCTTGATCTTGCGGCCGCTTTCCTTGGCCTTGGCTTCGGTCATGCCGACGCTGGCGACCTGCGGCCAGCAATAGGTGCAGCCCGGCACGTTGGAGGTGTTGAGGGGATGCACGCCTTTTACGCCAGCAATCTTTTCCGCGACGATGACGCCTTCATGCATCGCCTTGTGCGCCAGCCAGGGGCCGCCGACCAGATCGCCGATGGCCCAGACGCCATCCACGCCGGTCTCGCCATATTTTCCAGCGACGACATGGGTGCGGTCCACTTTGATGCCCGCGGCTTCCAGGCCGATATTTTCGACATTGCCGACGATGCCCATGGCGAGGATCACGCGATCCACGGTGAGGGTTTCCAGCTTGCCGTCCTTGGCCTTGAGGGTGCAGGTGACATTGTCCGCGCCCTTTTTCAGTTCGGTCACGGTCGTGCCGGTCTTCAGCTTCATGCCTTGCTTGATGAACGCCTTGGCGGCGAAGGCGGAGATTTCTTCATCTTCCACCGGCAGCACGCGGTCCAGCACTTCAACCACGGTCACGTCGGCGCCGAGGGTGCGGTAGAAGCTGGCGAATTCAATGCCGATGGCGCCCGAGCCGACCACCAGAAGCGATTTTGGGAAGGACGGCGGCACCATCGCTTCACGATAGGTCCAGATCAGCAACCCATCCGGCTCCATGCCCGGCAGGGTGCGGGCGCGGGCGCCCGTGGCCAGCACGATATTCTTGGCGGTGTAGTCGCTGGGCTTGCCGCCCGCAGTGACGGTGAGCTTGCCCTTGCCGGCCAGCTTGGCCTCGCCCGCGATCACGGTGATCTTGTGCTTCTTCATCAAAAAGCCGACGCCGTTGGAAAGCTGCTGCGACACGCCGCGGCTGCGGGCGACGATCTTGGCGATGTCGAATTTGAAATTGTCGGCGGACATGCCGAACTCTTCCAGCCGGTGCAGCATGTGCCAGATTTCGCTGGAACGCAGCAGCGCCTTGGTCGGGATGCAGCCCCAATTGAGGCAGATGCCACCCAGGCGTTCGCGCTCGACCACGGCGGTCTTCAGGCCCAGCTGGGCGCAGCGGATGGCGCAGACATAGCCGCCCGGGCCGCCGCCCACCACAATCACGTCGAAATTCGTATCAGCCATTTTTCAACTCACAACAGCATCGAAGCAGGTTCTTCGATGAACTGCTTGAGGGTCTGGAGGAACTTCGCACCGGTGGCGCCATCGACCACCCGGTGATCGGCAGACATGGTCACGGTCATCACGGTGGCGACTTCGATCTTGCCATTCACGACGATGGCGCGCTCTTCGCCGGCGCCAACCGCGATGATGCAGGACTGGGGCGGATTGATGATGGACGTAAAGTTCTTGATGCCGAACATGCCCAAATTGGAAACCGAGAAGCCGCCGCCTTCATATTCCTGCGGCTTGAGCTTCTTGTCCTTGGCCTTGCCCGCCAGCTCCTTCACTTCGTTGGAAATCTGGCCGAGGCCCTTGGTTTCCGCCGCGAAGACAATCGGCGTGATGAGGCCGGACGGGATCGCCACAGCGATGCCGACATCGGCATGCTTGTGCTTGAGGATGGCGGTGTCAGTCCAGCTGGCATTGACATCGGGATGGCGGATCAGCGCCATGGCGGACGCCTTCACGACAAAGTCGTTCACCGACAGCTTGTAGGCCGGAACCTTGTCCTTGCCTTTCGGCGCGGCGGCGTTCAGCGCTTCGCGGGTCGCCATCAGCGCCGTCAGGTTGCAGTCAATGGTGAGGTAGTAATGCGGGATCAGCGCCTTGGCCGACGTCAGGCGCTTGGCGATGGCCTTGCGCATGGAATCGTGCGGCACTTCTTCGTATTCGCCGGCCTTGTAGAACATGCGGGCGTCGGGCAGCGGCGCCACGCCGATGCCGCCGCCGGAGGCCGGCGCACCAGCCGCAGCCGGCTTGGCCTGGCCGGGCTTTGCGTTCTCGACGTCATGGGCAACGATGCGGCCACGCGGGCCGGAGCCGGCGAGCGCGGCAATATCAATGCCCTTCTGGGCGGCGATGCGGCGGGCCAGCGGCGAGGCAAACACGCGCTTGCCATCGCCGGCGGGCGCGGCAGCAGGCGCCGGTGCGGCAGGAGCAGCAGCAGCCTTGGGTGCTTCGGCCTTCGGCGCCGGTGCAGCCTCCGCTTTCACGGCGGCCTTGATGTCGTTCATCGCGGCGGGAATATCCACGGCGCCCAGCTTTTCGCCTTCATCCAGCAGAATGGCGATGGGGGCGTTGACCTTGACGCCTTCGCTGCCTTCGGGGACCAGGATCTTGCCGATCTTGCCCTCGTCCACGGCTTCGAATTCCATCGTCGCCTTGTCGGTTTCGATTTCGGCCAGGATGGTGCCGGATTTGACGGTGTCGCCTTCCTTGACCAGCCAGCGGGTCAGCTTGCCCTCTTCCATGGTGGGCGACAGTGCGGGCATCAATATGTTGGTTGCCACAGTTAGCTCCTGTAGCAGACGGCTTTGACGGCCGTGATCACGTCATTGACCGTGGGCAGCGCCAGCTTTTCCAGATTGGCGGCGTAGGGCATGGGAACATCCTTGCCCGTGACCTTGCCGGGAGGCGCATCGAGATAATCGAAGGCCTGCGCCACCACCTGCGACGAGACTTCCGTGCCGATGGAACAGATCGGCCAGCATTGCTCGACCGTGACGATGCGGTTGGTCTTTTGCACCGAGGCGATCACGGTTTCCATGTCCAGCGGGCGCAGGGTGCGAAGATCGATGACCTCGGCATCAATGCCTTCCGCCGCCAGCTTCTCGGCGGCTTCCAGCGCCAGGCCGACGGCGATGGAGTAGGACACCAGGGTCACATCCTTGCCCTGCTTGACGACGCGCGCCTTGCCGATGGGCAGCACGAAATCGTCAATCTTGGGCACTTCAAAGGAACGCCCGTACACGATTTCATTTTCCAGGAAGATGATGGGATTGGGATCGCGGATCGCGGCCTTGAGCAGGCCCTTGGCATCGGCGGCAAAATAGGGCGCGATCACTTTCAGGCCCGGCACCGAGGCGTACCAGGCGGAGTAATCCTGGCTGTGCTGGGCGGCGACGCGGGAGGCAGCGCCGTTGGGGCCGCGGAACACGATGGGGCAGCTCATCTGGCCGCCCGACATGTAACGCGTCTTGGCGGCGGAGTTGATGATCTGATCCATCGCCTGCATGGCGAAATTCCAGGTCATGAATTCGACGATGGGCCTCAGGCCGTCAAACGCGGCGCCGATGCCCAGGCCGGCAAAGCCATGCTCGGTGATGGGCGTGTCAATGACGCGGCGGGCGCCGAATTCGGCCAGCAGGCCCTGGCTGATCTTGTAGGCGCCCTGATATTCGGCGACTTCCTCGCCCATCAGGAAGACAGTTTCGTCGCGGCGCATTTCTTCGGCCATGGCGTCGCGCAAAGAGTCGCGCACCGTGGTCATCACCATCTCGGTGCCGGAGGGCAGCGAGGGATCGCTGGCGATTTCAAACTTGGGGGCGCTGGGCGCGGCGGCAGGCGCTTCGGACTTGCCCTCGGCCTTGGGGACCTCTGCCTTCGGCGCTTCGGCTTTGGCGGCAGGCGCAGCCGGTGCGGCGCTGGCGTCTTCGCCATCGGCCAGCAAGGTGGCGATGGGGGCATTGACCTTCACGCCTTCGCTGCCTTCGGGGACGAGAATTTTTCCGATGCGGCCTTCATCCACCGCTTCGAATTCCATCGTCGCCTTGTCGGTTTCGATTTCGGCCAGGATGGTGCCGGACTTGACGACATCGCCTTCCTTGACCAGCCAGCGGGCAAGCTTGCCCTCTTCCATGGTGGGCGACAGTGCGGGCATGAGAATTTGCGTGGACATCAGATTGTTATATCCGTGTAAAGTTCCGCGGGGCCCGGTTCGGGGCTGCTGGTGGCGAATTCCGCCGAAGCGATGACGGTCTGCTTGATCTCATTGTCCATCATCTTCAGGTCGTTCTCGGTGGCGACACCGCGCTGGATCAGCTTCTTGCCGAAATGGTCGATCGGGTCGCGATTTTCGCGTACCTGCTCCACCTCTTCACGCGTGCGGTACTTGGCCGGGTCGGACATGGAGTGGCCGCGATAGCGGTAGGTTTTCATTTCCAGGATGATCGGGCCCTTGCCGCTGCGGCAGTAAGCCAAAGCTTCCTTGCCGGCGGCTTCCACCGCTTCGACATCCATGCCGTCCACCTGGACGCCGGGAATGTTGAAGGAGACGCCGCGCTTGGAGAAATCCTGCAGCGCGCTGGAACGGGCCACGGATGTGCCCATGGCGTACTGGTTGTTCTCGATGATGTAGACCACGGGCAGCTTCCACAGCTCGGCCATGTTGAAGGCTTCGTAGACCTGGCCCTGGTTGGAGGCACCATCGCCGAAATAGGTCATGCAGACGCCTTTGTTGCCGCGATACTGGTTCGCGAAGGCGAGACCCGTGCCCAGCGGAACTTGCGCGCCGACAATGCCGTGGCCGCCATAGAATTTCTTCTCGGACGAGAACATGTGCATCGAGCCGCCCTTGCCGCGGCTATAGCCGCCGCTGCGCCCGGTGAGTTCGGCCATCACGCCATTGGGATCCATGCCCGCGGCCAGCATGTGGCCGTGATCGCGATAGGCGGTGATGAGCTGGTCTTCCGGCTTGGCGGCGGCCTGCATGCCGACGACCACAGCTTCCTGGCCGATATAGAGATGGCAGAAGCCGCCGATCAGGCCCATGCCGTAAAGCTGGCCGGCGCGTTCCTCGAAACGGCGGATCAACAACATGTCCGCGTACATTTTCTTGAGGGATTCGGCGTTGGCGATGTTGGGGGCGGTTTTGGACGGTTCCGGCATGTTTTTTTGCGCTCTTGAAGAGAAGGCCGGTGGGCGTTTTGGCAGAGGGCCGAGGGGGTTGGCAAGGTATTATAATTTTGTTGCGCTGCACTCGCCCGAACAGTGTTCAGTCCAGGGATCGCTTGGCGTAATGTCCTGTCGGGGGACCCATGGATCGCGCAACAACGATGCGCGCCGGACCCGGTGGCCGGCAGCTTTGGGAGCAGCAAATTGCCCTGCCGCGGGCACAAAAAGTGGTGCGGCGCCGTCAGGGGAAAAGCGGAAGAAGCCGTAAAATAAGGCTCAGTGCGCGGTACGTGGAACGGCCACTTGGCCCGGTCCGCCATCCATCAACTGGCCGCGCGCCAGTTCTTCGATCATGTCGGGATCGGCATGGCCCGGCTCCATCAACTGGATGCGGTGGGCCATACGGTCGCGATCGCCCTGCACTTGCACGAGCTGCGCCTGCTGCAGGCCCAAATGGGCCTGAACGTCTTCAAGCTGGAGAAGGCCGCGTTGGCCCCAGATGGCGTAGGCGCCGAAGTATGACACCACTGCGATAGACAGCGCCGGGAGCACCAATGCTCCGAAAAACCTTGTGACCGAACGCTTGATTCGCATGCACCCAACGAATCACACACTGATTCGCCCTGTCAACAGGGATTCACTTAAGGATTCGAGGAACTTAAGAAGAGGCGCGTTAATGTTTGCGCTTCGGATCGCTGGGCTTTTGCAGGTCCTGCATATTGAAGCTCATCGGCGCCTCTTTCATGCCCTGTGCGGCCTGCATCAACTGGCTCTGGGAGCCGCCGGCGGTGCTGGCAGCGCTGCCTATGGCGCTGCTGCCGCCGCTGCCTGCGGTACCGTTGGTGGTGGTGCTTTGCGGGCCCGCGGTGATCGGGGCCGTGCCGGTTGCCGGCGCTGCCACCGCCGCCGTTGCAGCCAGGAGAAAGATCGCGACAGCGCAGCGCATGATCAGGCCCTCAATATGCTTCTGCCGGCGTACAGCGCGCTGTCACCGAGCTGTTCTTCGATGCGCAGAAGCTGGTTGTATTTGGCGAGCCTGTCGGAACGGGCGAGCGAGCCGGTTTTGATCTGGCCGCAATTGGTCGCCACGGCCAGATCGGCGATGGTGCTGTCTTCCGTCTCGCCGGAGCGGTGGCTCATCACGGCCTTGTAGGCGGCCTTGTGCGCCATCTCGACGGTGGCGAGGGTTTCGGTGAGCGAGCCGATCTGGTTGACTTTGATCAGGATGGCGTTGGCGGTCTGCTTGTCTATGCCCTGCTTGAGGCGGGTGACATTGGTGACGAACAGATCATCGCCCACCAGATTGACGGTCTTGCCGATTTCATCGGTCAACGCTTTCCAGCCCGCCCAGTCATCTTCCGCCATGCCGTCTTCGATGGAGATGATGGGATAGCGTTTGCACAGATCGGCATAAACTTTGACCATGGCGTCGGGGGTCAGCGACTTGCCCTCGCCTTCCAGCTCATACTTGCCGTTCTTGAAGAATTCGGTGGAGGCCGGGTCGAGCGCGAAGAAAATGTCTTCGCCCAGCTTGTAGCCGGCCTTTTCCACCGCCTTGGAAATATAGGTCAGGGCTTCGTCGGGGCTTTTGAGATTAGGCGCGAAACCGCCCTCGTCGCCGACATTGGTGTTGTGGCCACCGTCATGCAGCGACTTTTTCAGGGTGTGGAAAATCTCGGCACCCATCCGCAGACCTTCGCGGAAGCTGGACGCGCCCACCGGCATGATCATGAATTCCTGAAAGTCTATGGGATTGTCGGCATGGGCGCCGCCATTGATGATGTTCATCATCGGCACCGGCAGCAGCTGCGCCTTGGCGCCGCCGACATAGCGGTACAGCGGCAGGCCCGCCGCGTTGGCCGACGCCTTGGCCACCGCCAGCGAGATGCCCAGGATGGCATTGGCACCAAGCCGCGCCTTGTTGGGCGTGCCGTCCAGCGCGATCATGGTGTTGTCGATCTTGATCTGGTCTTCGGCATCGAGGCCGGCCAGCGCATCGAACAGCTCGCCATTGACGGCGGCGACAGCCTTTTCCACGCCCTTGCCGCCATAACGCTTTCCGCCATCGCGCAATTCCACCGCTTCATGGGCGCCGGTCGAGGCGCCCGAGGGCACGGCGGCGCGGCCGAAGCTGCCGTCTTCCAGCCGCACATCCACTTCCACGGTGGGATTGCCGCGGGAGTCGAGGATTTCGCGGCCGATAATGTCGAGAATGGCGGTCATGGCAGGCTCCTGAAAAGCTGCCGTCTTCTAAAAGAGTGCGAGGCACCATGCAATCTGGGCGCAATCTTGCCGGAAAAGGGCTAGAAAGACGGCCTCATTTGCAAAAAAACAGGGGGATTTCATGTTCGCGACACCGGCCACGGTTCTATCCGCTTTCGCCACCTTGCTGGCGGTCTTTGTACTGATTTTCACCTTCGCCCAGGTTGGCCGCTATCGCGGCAAGCACAGTATCCTGGCGCCCGCCATGACCGGCCATCCCGAATTCGAGCGCGCCGTGCGAGTGCAGATGAACACCATCGAGCAGTTCGTGATCTTCCTGCCGCTGCTGTGGCTGGCGACGATCTATTTCCGCATCTATGGCTGGGTGGTGCCGGCGCTGGGATTGATGTGGTGCATCGGGCGCATCGTCTATTCCATGGGCTATATGGCGGCGCCAGAAAAGCGCGGCCCGGGCTTTGCCATTTCCATCCTGGCCAGCCTGGGGCTGCTGGTCCTGTCCGTGTACGGACTTATCTCGACCTGGCTGGCGGCGACGGTTATTTGAGCATGACAAACATCACCCGCCGTTCCCTGCATCTCTCACTGGCCGCCCTGGGGGCTTGCGCCGCCATGCCCGGCGCGTCCTTCGCGCAAGGCGCGCGCCAGATGCCCAAGATCAAGCTGGTCATCCTGGATATGGGCGGCACGTTGATCCAGGATCATGGTGAGGTGCCCACGGCGCTGACAAGCGCGCTCAGCAAACGCGGCATTCCCGCCAGCGCCGAGGAAATCGCCAATTATCGCGGTTCTTCCAAGCGCGGCATGGTCAAGCATTTTGTCGGGCAATCCAAAACGCCCGCTGACGACCAGCCGAAACTGATTAACGAGATCTACGCGGATTTCTCTGAACAGACGGACAAGGCCTATGCCAATGTGCAGCCGATCGCGGGGACGGAAAGCGCGCTCCAGGAAATGCGCGCGATGGGCCTGATGCTGGCCACAACCACCGGATTCGGGCGCGAGTTGACCGACGCCGTGGTCCATCATCTGGACTGGAAGAAATATTTCGTCGCCAATATCAGCAGCGACGATGTCGAGGATGGGCGGCCCGCGCCCTACATGCTGTTCCGGGCCATGGAAGCGGCGCATGTCGATGACGTGCGCACCATTGCGGCGGTCGGCGACACGGTGCTCGATCTTCAGGCGGGCAACAACAGCGGCGCCGGCGCAGTCATCGGGGTTTATTCGGGCGTGAACACGGAAGCCAAATTGCGCGCCGAACGCTCAACCGCGATCCTGCCTAGCGTCGCCCAATTGCCGGCCTGGCTTAAGCAGAACGCTTAACCACCACGTCTATTTCCACCAGCTGCTGCAGCAGGCCGGGGAAATCCTTGAGCCGGACCATGTTGGGACCGTCGGACGGGGCGTGGTCGGGGTCCTGATGCACTTCCATGAAGACTGCCGCGACGCCTGCTGCCACGGCGGCGCGGGCGAGGTAGGGCACCATGCTGCGGTCACCGCCGGAGCTGTCGCCCTGCCCGCCCGGCTGTTGCACCGAATGGGTGGCGTCGAACACCACCGGGGCGCCGAAGCCGGCCATGATCGGCAGGCTGCGCATGTCGCTGACCAAAGTGTTGTAGCCAAAGCTGACGCCGCGTTCGGTCACCAGCACATTGGGATTGCCGGCGCCGGTGATCTTGGCGATTACATTCTTCATGTCATAAGGCGACAGGAACTGGCCCTTTTTCACATTGACGATTTTGCCGGTATGGGCGGCGGCGATCAGCAGGTCGGTCTGGCGGCTGAGGAAGGCCGGAATCTGCAAAATGTCCACGGCCTGCGCTACGGCGGCGCACTGGTCGCGCTCATGCACATCGGTGAGCACCGGCAGGCCGAATTTGGAGCGGATCTCGGCGAAGATGGGCAGCGCCCGTTCCAGACCCAGACCGCGCTCGGTATTGGCGCTGGTGCGGTTGGCCTTGTCGAAACTGGATTTGTAGATCAGGCCGACGCCAGCCTTCTCGCACGCCTCTTTCAGGGCTCCCGCCATCTCGAAGGCATGGGCGCGGCTTTCCAGCTGGCAGGGGCCGGCGATGATGCAAAGTTTGCGGGCATTGCCGATCTCGACCGGTTTGGCGCCGGGCGGGGCGGCTTTGACCACGGCATTGGGCTGGGTGGGGGCGTGGACCGTCATGGTCTTTCCCTACTCCCCGCAATGGCTCAGGTAAAGTTTTGCGTGGATTATGGGTGCGCCGCAGCGGCTACCAGAGCAGCCGGTCCGGCCAGCGGCGAGAAGACCGCCATCGCGTCCCAGAAAATCGTGGTTTTCACGCGCACAACATCACCAGGATGAATCATGGTGACCTGGTTGGCCGGTACCTCTACCTCGGCGGTGCTGCCTTCATGGCGCACAAAGACGGTACTGGTGCGGGCGGAGTCGGTGAAGCCGCCGCCAAAAGCCACGGCATTGAGCGCCGACATGTTGGCGACATAGGGGTATTCGCCCGGCCGGTTGACGGCGCCGATGATATAGAAGGGCCGGTAGGCCGAGACTTCGACATTGACCTTGGGGCTTTTCAGATAGCCCTGCGCCAAGGCGCCGGCGATGGCGTTCTCCAGCGATGGTGACGTAAAGCCCGCAGCGCGGATCGTGCCGATCAGCGGCAGGCGCACCATGCCCGAACTGTCAATCTGGTATTCACCGGAGAGATCTTCCTCGCCGAACACGCTGACGCGGATCTTGTCGCCGGGGCCCAGCGTATAGCCATAGATGCTGCCCTGGCCGTTGCTGGAGGTGGCGTAATAGGCGGCGGGATCGGTCGCCACCTGGGTTCCATAGTGGCTGTCGGCGGCGGTGTTATATCCGTAGCCAGCCGGCGCCGGCGGCGCACCCAATGGTGTGGCATAGCCGTAAGGCGTTTGCGGCACCTGTGCGAAGCCTTGATTCTGATACGGGGTTTGCTGCGGGTATTGGGGCGGTGCGTAACCGGGCGGCGGCACGCTTGCCTGAGGCGGCGTGAAATTCTGCGCGAAGCTTGGCGCCGGCGGCGCGTAATTCTGCTGCGGCTGGTTTTGCGGATAGGGGGGATTGAGCGGCTGCTGCTGCACCGGCACGGTGGGCACAGCGCTGGGCGGCTGCTGCAAACCCGGAATCGGTGCGAAGCCGTAGCCGTCATTGTTGGTGCTCTGGGCATGTGCCGACACGACGCAAAGAAACAGCATCGCGCAGGCACACGCGATGACGGCAGCCCTGGTGACAAATGGCAATGTCCGGCCCATGGCGGCAGGATACAGATCGCGGCTTACTGAATCCCTACATCCCGAAAGATAGGTTTAAGCGTTCATTAACTGCAGGGAACCCGGTCTATGGGCAAAGTTTCATGGCGGGTGGGGGATAGTTTCGGGGCTTTTGGTGCTTATATGAGGATGATGATGAAAAGCCCCGCACTGCTCGCTTTGTTGCTGCTGTCCACGCCCACTTTTTTTTGTGGAAGTGCCGGCGCCCAGACCCTGCCCGACCCGGCGCAGCAGCGTTATGAGACCCAGAACGCGGTCAATCAGCAGCTTTTGCAGCAGCAGCAGCAGAATCTTCAGGTTCAGCAAAGCGTGCAGCAAAATGAGCTGCGCCAGCAGCAATTGTTCAATTCCATGCCGCCGCCGGCCTATCAGCAGCAGCAGCCTTTTGTACCGCGGCCCGCGACGCCTTAAACCAGCCGGCTCCTGTGCACCGCTGCCGAGATGAAGCTGGTGAAGAGCGGGTGCGGTTCCAGCGGGCGCGATTTCAGTTCGGGATGAAACTGCACGCCGATGAACCAGGGATGGTCGGTGATTTCCATGATCTCGGGCAGACGGCCATCAGGCGACCAGCCTGAGACTTCCAGCCCATGCTTGGCCAGGTCCTTGGCGTAATTGGTATTCACTTCGTAGCGATGGCGATGGCGCTCGGAAATTTGCGTCGTGCCATAGATTTCCGCGACTTTTGAACCGGGCGTGAGCGTGGCCGGATAGGCGCCCAGTCGCATGGTGCCGCCCATATCGCCATCGGCGGCGCGCTGTTCGACCTGGTTGCCCTTGGTCCATTCGGTCATCAGGCCGATGACGGGATGTTTGGGAGTGCCGATTTCGGTGGTGCCGGCGCCTTCCAGCCCGGCCAGATCGCGCGCCGCTTCGATCACCGCCATGTGCAAGCCGTAGCAGATGCCGAAGAAGGGCACTTTGCGTTCGCGGGCGAATTTGACGGCGCCGATTTTGCCTTCGGTGCCGCGCTCGCCAAAGCCGCCCGGCACCAGGATGCCATCAACATTTTCCAGAAAGGTGGCGGCGTCGTCGCGCTCGAACACTTCGCTGTCTATCCAGACCAGATGCACCTTCACATTGTTGGCGAGGCCGCCATGGGTCAGCGCCTCGGACAGCGACTTGTAGCTGTCCTTGACCTGCATATATTTGCCCACCACGGCAATACGCACTTCGCCTTCGGGATTTTTCACCCGGTCCACCACTTCCTGCCAGCGCGTCAGGTCGGGTTCCGGGGCGTTGTCTATGCCGAAAACTTTCAGCAATTGGGTGTCGAGGCCGACATCGTGATAGGCGAGCGGCACGCGATAGATCGTGTCCAGATCCATCGCCGGAATCACGCGCTCGGCGGAGAGATTGCAGAACAGACCGATCTTCTTGCGGTCGTCATCGGGCAAGGGATGGCTGGTGCGGCACAGGAGAATATCCGGCTGGATGCCGATGGCGCGCAATTCCTTGACGCTATGCTGGGTGGGCTTGGTCTTGAGTTCGCCCGCCGCCTCGATGAACGGCACTAGGGTCAGATGGATGTAGGCGGTCTGGCCGCGGCCCAGATCATTGTGCAGCTGGCGGATGGCCTCGAAAAACGGCAGGCCTTCGATATCGCCCACCGTGCCGCCGATTTCGACCAGCAGGAAATCCAGCCCGTCGGTATCGGCCAGCACGAATTCCTTGATCATGTCGGTGACGTGCGGGATCACCTGCACGGTGCGGCCCAGATAGCCGCCCTTGCGTTCCTTTTCGATCACCTGGGAATAGATGCGGCCCGAAGTGACATTGTCGGATTTGCGGGCGCTGACGCCGGTGAAGCGCTCATAATGGCCAAGGTCCAGATCGGTCTCAGCGCCGTCATCGGTGACATAGACTTCGCCATGCTGGAACGGACTCATCGTGCCCGGATCCACATTCAGATAGGGGTCGAGTTTGCGCAGGCGGACTTTGTAGCCGCGCGCCTGAAGCAGCGCGCCGAGAGCGGCGGACGCCAGACCTTTTCCCAAGGAAGAGACCACGCCGCCGGTGATGAAGACTAACCGGGCCATGGGAGGTCACCATGTCGAAAAGGCACGCGTGTCTCAAGCACTAAAATGGAAAATCTTTCACGCGCGAAATATCGCGCGAAACGAAGGGTTTTACTGAGGCTTGGGAACGGCAGGCCCGATCGGCGCGGGCACCATCGTGCCGGGCTTGGCCGGAGCGGAGTTGGTGGGCGCGGGTGTGTCGAGAATCGAGGTCTCGTTATGGCCGCGCAGCGCCAGCAGGTTGAGCGCCAGGCAAACGATAAAGAACAGAGCCGCCAGGATCGCCGTGGTGCGGGTCAAGGTATCGGCCGCGCCGCGCGGCGAGAACAATCCCCCCATGCCGCCACCACCGCCGCCCATGCCCAAGGCGCCGCCTTCGGAGCGCTGGAGCAGGACAAAGATGATCAGCGCAGCGGCGATCACCAGTTCGAGGAAAACAAGCAGGGTCTGCATGGACAAATCTCTTGAAGGCCGGGTGTTTAGGCCAAAGCGCCGCCAAAGGGAAGCCGCAAAAGGGATTTGGGCGAAAAGACCCGTCTTTTCAAGTGCCTGGATTAGGAGGCAATAGCCGTCTGGCTTCGGGCCCGGATGATAGCAACCGTTGCGTCTATTTCGGCGATGCGCTCGGCGGACGAGTGTTCGGGATGGAAAATGGCGTGCAGTTCCAGCGCGGCATGGCCCAGCAGATGCATCGCGGCATTGCGGTCCTGTTCCAGGCCCGAAGTGGCGGCCCGCACCGACTCGCACCATTCGATCGCCGTGGCATGATCGCCGTCCCGGCAGCGGCGCTGAACCGAGAGAGACAGGCTGAGCAGCCGGTCCAGATCCACCTGCAAACCGGGCACGCCGGGGCGCTGTTCCTGCATCAGCCGCCACAGGATGCAGATCTGGAAGGAATCGCGGCGCAGCTTTTCGGCATGCAGCTTTTCGCGGGCCAGCCGCAATTCGACCTCCAGCCGTTTGCTCACCACATCAGCCGGTAATTTGTCCTTGGCCTTCATCTTGAGCGAATTGGGCGGTTCGAAACTTTCGGCGCTGTTGCGGGCGCGCGGCTGGGTGGATTGGCGCCGGTCAGGGCCGACATAATCGGTGGTGATGACAAAGCCCTTGCGCCGTTCGATATGCGCCTCGATGCGGCTGCCCAGCAGCGCGGTCGAAAAGGGACGCAGCAGCAGATCGTCGGCGCCGGAATTGACCACCCGGTTGATCAGGCCGGTGCTTTTTTCCCAGGCAGTGACGATGACCACGATAAAGGGATTGTCGCAGCCGCCGCCCTGGCGCAACTCCTGGATCGCGGCGCAAAGCTCTTCGCCCGCACCCTGCGCTTCGCAGACCAGAATGTCGGGAGCGCGCTTCTGGATGGATTCCATGCAGGCTTCGAGGGTGGCGACGCCATCGGTGCGGCGGAAGCCGAGCGCATACAGAGCCGCACGGGTTGCGGTGCGATTTGCCGAAACCGGATCGTAAATCAACGCTTCGACGCTGTCATACGTAAGACGCGCCATGCCACCCCACCCACTTTCTGCGTGCAGAAGCAGAATGGGCGCGCGATATTAAAGAAGGGTCGAAATGTTTGGTTAAACCGGCTTAACACCGGCGATAATGCCAAGAAAATCATTGGTCTTGAGGCTGGCGCCGCCCACAAGCGCGCCATTCACTTCCGGAAGGTTTAGAATTTCCGTGGCATTGGATGGTTTGACCGAGCCGCCATAGAGAATCTTGATATCCGTGCCCCGGTCCCCAAGCCGTTCGATAAGGCATCGGCGCAGTTGCGCATGCATGGCGGCGATCTCGTCCGAAGTCGGAGTCTTGCCGGTGCCGATGGCCCAGACCGGCTCATAGGCCAGGACGGTGTTGGCGGCGGTGGCGGCTTTGGGCACGCTGCCGCTGATCTGGCTGTGGCAGACAGGATGCGCCTTGCCTTCCTCATGCTCGGCGTTGCTTTCGCCCACGCAGATGATGGCTGTTAGGCCCGCTTCCCAGGCGGCCGCCGCTTTCGCCGCAACGAGTTCGTTGCTTTCACCGTGATATTGGCGGCGTTCGGAATGGCCCAGGATCACAGCGCTAGCGCCCGCATCCTTCAGCATGGCGGCGCTGACATCGCCGGTGAAGGCGCCGCAGGCTTGCGCACTGCAATCCTGCCCGCCGATGGCGAAGGCGCCGCCCGCGACCGACACGGCCTGGGCAATCAAGGTGGCGGGCGGACAGACCAGAACATCGCAGCGCGCCGCGCCCAGCGCAGCCTTGAGCGCGGCCAGCTCGCCAAGGCTGGCAGCCAAGCCGTTCATCTTCCAGTTTCCGGCCACCAACTGACGCACCTTGGATACTTCCTTTTCGGCCAAAAAGCCTGATTCCGCCCCGGAATCGCGGCTTGCCCTGACAGGGCCCCCTCCCTATCATCCGCCGCCCTTTAATTCCATCGGCCTAAGACGCCCTTTTGCGAATGAGTTTTCTCCAATGATGACATGGATGCACCGAATTTCGACCAGCTGGGTCGCCTCCATTTTCATGGGGGTGCTGGCGCTCAGCTTTGTCGTTTGGGGCATCGCCGACGTCTTTACCGGCGCGACGACGACCGCGCTGGCGACGGTGGGTTCCACCGAAATCAGCAGCGATTCCTTTTCGCGCTCCTATCGCAACTTCCTGCGCAATCAGGGCCGCCAGATGGGCATGGATATCACTCCCGACATGGCCCAGAAGATGGGTCTGGGCAATGTCGCGCTGCAGCAGCTGATCAGCCGCACCGCGCTGGACAATGCCGTGAACCGCATGGGCCTGACCACCAGCGATGCGGCGCTGTCGCAGAATATTCGCGCGCAGCAGGCCTTTCACGGCGTCACCGGCCAGTTCGATCACGCTACCTTCCTGCAGGCAATCCAGAATAACGGCTATGACGAGAATTCCTTCCTGGCCGAAGTGCGCTCCGACATGTCGCGCGACCAGCTTACCAGCGCGCTGGAGACGGGCTTTGTCCTGCCGCGCGGCTATGCCGAAGCGATCTTCCTTTTTGCCTCGGAACGGCGGGCCGTGGATTACGTCATCGTGGCTCCCGAAGCGGTGGGGCCGATCGCGCCGCCCAGCGAAGCGGACCTCGCCGCCTATGTGAAGGCGCATCCCGCAAACTTCTCCACCCCGGAATACCGCCAGGTGGAATATGCCCAGCTCGGCCCGGCGGATGTCGCCAATGAAGGCGCCATCACCGACGCGATGATCGCGCAGGATTATGCCGCCCATAAATCGGTGTATGACGTGCCGGAAAAGCGCGATATCCAGCAGATCGAATTCGCCACCCAGGCCGACGCCACCGCGGCGCGGGCCCAGATCACGGGCGGCAAGACTTTTGACGCGCTGGCCGCCAGCATGAAGATCAAGCCCGCCGATCTGTCGCTGGGCGTGCTGACCAAGGCTGACCTGGCCGATCCGCACCGCGCCGATGTCGCATTCTCGCTGCCCAAGGACGAAGTGAGCCAGCCGATACAATCGGCGCTGGGCGGCTATGTCTTGATCCGCGTGACGGCGATCACGCCGGGTGTGCAGCGTTCGCTGGACAGCGCCAAGGATGAAATCCGCAAGAATTTGGCGCTTGCCGCCGCCGCGGCCAAGATCACCGATATCGTCAATGTGTTTGAAGATGCGCGCAGCGGCGGCGCTGATATCGCCACCGCCGCCAAGAAGGCCGGCATGAAAAGCGGCAAGCTGGCTGCCATCGACAAGACCGGCATGGCGCCCGATGGCAACAAGCCGGACGGCGTTCCCGCCGACCCGGAATTCTTCACCGCGGCCTTTACCCAGGAAGTGGGCGATGATAGCGACCCCTTCCCCGCCAAAAGCGGCGAATATTACGCCATCAAGGTCGATGGCGTGACGCCGCCCAAGGTGAAGCCGCTGGAGCAGGTGCGTGAGCAGGCGCTGACGGCCTGGACCGCGCAGCAGCGTCAGTCGGCACTGGCCAAGCGCGCCGCGGAGCTGACCGCCAAGGCGATCATCGCCAAGGACCTGACGGGCATCGCCAAGGAGATGAAAATTCCGGTGCAGAAAAGCCAGGCGATTGGCCGTGGCAGTTCCGACACCACATTCTCAGCAGCCATGGTGCAAAAGATTTTCGACGCACCGCAGGGCGGCATTGTCGAAGCGCCGCAGAGCGTGGGCGCCAATTTCATCATCGCCAAAGTCAGCGGCATCGCCCACGCCAATCCGGGTGGCGCCGACTTCACGGGCGGCCAGGCCCAGCTTTCGCAGCAAGCCGCCAGCGATCTGTCGGTGTCTTTCGCCAATGCGTCGCGCCTGCGCGAAGGCGTCAAGGTGAATGAGCAGTTGCTGCAATCGGCGCTTGGTCAACAGTGACGTGAGCGAAATAAAACCGGATTTCGCGGCATTCGCACGCGCTTATGACGAAGGCCGTTCCCAGGCGGTCTATGCGCGTCATGTTGCCGATCTGGAAACGCCGGTCTCTGCCTTTCTCAAGTTGGGCGACGACAAGGAGAATGCCTTCCTGCTGGAGAGCGTGCAGGGCGGCGAAACGCGCGGACGCTATTCCGTCATCGGTCTCAAGCCTGACTTGGTCTGGCGCTGCCAAGGCGACAAGGCCGAGATCAACCGGCAGGCGCTGGGCGACAAAAATCTATTTACGCCGCTGACGCAAAAGCCGCTGGACTCGCTGCGCACCCTGATCGCGGAAATCAAGATGCCGCTGCCCGAGGGTTTGCCGCCCATGGCGGTGGGGCTGTTCGGCTATCTGGGTTACGATATGGTGCGGCAGATCGAGCATCTGCCCAACATTCCGCCGGACAGGCTGGGTTTGCCTGACGCCATTCTGCTGCGCCCCACCATCACCGCCATCTTCGACACGGTGAAGGATGAGATATTGGTGGTGACGCCGGTCTGGGCGGATAAAAGCGTGGATGCGAAGACCGCTTATGCCCGCGCCACGGCGCGGCTGGAAGATGCGGTGGCCGAACTCGATAAGCCCCTGCCTGCCCTGCCCGCAGCACCGGCGCCGGCGCCTGCCGGCGTCATCGAATCCAACATGACCAAGGACGAGTATTTCGCGGTGGTGGCGCGGGCCAAGGAATATATCGCGGCGGGCGATATCTTTCAGGTGGTGCCCAGCCAGCGTTTCCGCCGCTCATTCTCCTTGCCGCCTTTCGCGCTTTACCGCGCGCTGCGGCGGCTGAACCCTTCGCCGTTCCTTTATTACCTGGGCATGCCGGGTTTTTCGATTGTCGGCTCCAGCCCCGAGATATTGGTTCGGCTGCGCGACGGCAAAGTGACCATCCGGCCCATCGCCGGAACGCGGCCACGCGGCAAGACCCCGGCGGAAGACAAGGCGCTGGCGGAAGAATTGATGGCTGACCCCAAGGAACGCGCCGAGCATCTGATGCTGGTGGATCTGGGCCGCAACGATGTCGGCCGGGTCGCCAAGATTGGCGGCGTCAAGGTCACGGGCAGCTTCTTCATCGAACGCTATAGCCATGTGATGCATCTGGTGTCGAATGTCGAAGGCGATATTCGCGATGGGCTGGATTGCGTGGATGCGCTGGCGGCGGGACTGCCCGCGGGCACCCTGTCGGGCGCGCCCAAAATCCGCGCCATGGAAATCATTGACGAATTCGAAAAGGAAAAACGCGGCCCCTATGGCGGCGCGGTTGGCTATTTCGGCGCCGATGGGAATATGGACACTTGCATCGTGCTGCGCACCGCCCTGGTGAAGGACGGCACCATGTATGTACAGGCGGGCGGCGGCGTGGTCGCGGACAGCGAACCAGAAGCCGAATATCAGGAGACCGTCAACAAGGCCCGGGCCCTGATGGCGGCGGCGGAAGAAGCGGTGCGCTTTGCGAGTGTTAAGAAGGGCCAATAGGCTCTTATTTGGATGCCATCGTGATTGCGCCGCTTTTGCGTTGCATCGCCTCGGTAAGCGTCACCAGCCGCACGCCATGATCCTGTGCCAGCCATTCGGCGAGCACCTTTAAAGTCACATCGTGGGGATGGCCGATGGCAATGGCAGCGCCCTGGTGTTTGGCGGCGGCGGCCAGCGTATCGAGTTGTTGGCGCACGGATTCTTCTGTCACCGTGTCGTCCAGAAAAACATCGCGCCCTGCCGTCATCACGCCCAGGCTTTGCGCCACGGCGATGCCTTGCGAGCCGGGGCCGGTGCGGGAATCGAAGAAGAACAGATGCTGCGCCGCCAGCGCCCGCATCACCGGCGCCAGCGACGGCGCGTCCTGGGTGAAGCGGCTGCCTTCGTGATTGTTGATGCCGCTGAGGCCCGGCACACGCGCGATATTCCAGGCGATCTTCTGGGCGAGGTCGGGCGCGCCCACGGTAAGCGCCATGGGACCGGGATTGGTGTGCGACAGTGCCTCCATCGGCACATGCGCCAGCACGATATGGCCTTTGTTTCCCGCTTCCTGCGCCAGGAAGGGCGTGGACTCGGCATAAGGCAGGAAGGACATCGCCACTTCCTTGGGCAATGCGATGGCGCGGTCGGTGCCGGCCAAGTCTTCGCCCAGATCGTCAATGCAGATGGCGATGACGGGATTGCGGACCAGGGGCTGTGCCTGCGGTGGCGCGGCATGGTGCACGGCGCGCATCAGCCAGTCCGGGAAAATGTGACTTTTCACCGGGAACAACACTTGCGGCGAATAAGGCGAAGCGGCGGCGAACTGGGTCATGGGCAATCGCGCCACGCCGTCCCCTGCCGGTCCGTAGACTTTGGCGGGCTGATCCGAGGCCTGGGCCATGCCGGGTGTCAGGCTATCGAGGAATTTTGCGGCGCCCGACACCAGCGGGCCCGCGCCGCTGACCAGCGCCACGGAAAACAGCGCCATGCAGGCGGCGTCCCAAACGTGACGGCGCGCAACAACCTGCAACCGGCGAATCAAAGTGGCCCGAACCATGCGCGACTACCGCGCGGCACTGGGTAAGTGTCAATCGGCAGCAAGGAGCGTCGGCGCAAGCCGGAGCGACCATTAAAGACTAGTCGCTGCCGACCTTAGTCGGCAGCGACGGGCGCACCGCCGCCGGACTTGGCTTTGCGGCACATCCAGACCATGGCGATGAGCGCAATGGCGATCCAGCCCGAGGCATAGAAGATGTCGTCCGCCGCCAGCAGATAGGCTTGGCCGACCATGGTGCGGGCGATGGTGGCCTGTGCGCCAAGATCGGGAAGACCCAGCCGGTGCAGATTGGCCACCGCGCCGCGCAACGCCGGGCTGAAGATGGTGGTCTGGTCGGCCAACCGGCTTTGATGCAGGGCTTCGCGGCGGTCCCACACCGTGGTGACGATGGAGGCGGCAAAACCGCCCGCCGTGATGCGGGCGAAGTTGCTGACGCCAGAGGCGGAGGGAATGCGCGGCGGCGAAACGCCGTCGAGCAGGATGGTGATCATGGCCAGGAAGAAGGTGGCCATGGCGATGCCCTGCACCAGCAGCGGCAGCACGAAATTGAAGAAAGAGGCGTCCGCCGTCAGTCCCGAGCGCAGGAAATAAGAGGCGCTGAAGGCGATGAAGGCGACCGTGGCGATGACGCGCGAATCCACCCGCGACATCAGCCGCGCCGTGAAGGGCGTCATCAGCACGGCAATCACGCCCGTGGGCGCCGCCACCAGGCCGGCCCAGGAGGCGGTGTAGCCGATCTGGGTTTGCAGCCACAGCGGCATCAACAGATTGTTGGCGAAGAACACGGCATAACCCAGCGAGAAGGCCAGCACGCCCAGCGAGAAATTGCGGTTCTTGAACAAGGTGAGATCAACGATCGGGTGTTTTTCCGTCAATTCCCAGATCAGAAAGGCAACGAAGAAAACCGCCGAGATCAGCGACAAGATGATGATCTGGGTCGAGGCGAACCAGTCCAGATCCTTGCCGGTATCCAGCATCACTTGCAGCGCGCCCACCCAAATGATCAAGAGGCCCAGCCCCACCGTATCAATCGGCAGCTTGCGGGTGGGGGTTTCGCGGCTCTTGAGCGCGCCCCAGCACATCCAGGTCACGGCCAGGCCCACCGGCACATTGATCAGAAATATCCAGCCCCAATGAAAATTGTCCGAGATATAGCCGCCCAGAATGGGGCCGCAGATCGGCGCCACCAAGGTGGTGATGGACCACAGGCCCAGCGCGGTGGAGCGCTTGTCACCGGGGAAAATCGAAATCAGCAGCGCCTGTGAACCGGGGATCATGGGACCGGAAACGCCACCCTGCAGCACGCGGAAGAAGATGAGCGACGGCAAGCTCCAGGCGATGCCGCAGAGAAACGATGCGATGGTGAAAGCCAGCACGGACAGGACGAAAATCTTGACCACGCCATAGCGGCCCATCAGCCAGCCGGTCAGCGGCACGCCGATGCCGTTGGAGACGGCAAAGGCGGTGATCACCCAGGTGCCCTGATCGGGGCTGACGCCCAGATTACCGGCGATGGTGGGCAGCGAGACATTGGCGATGGTGGAATCCAGCACCTGCATGAAGGTGCCCAGCGCCAGCATCAGCGCCGTGATCGCCAGCGGCATGCCCGTCATGGGCGGCGGCGGGATATAGGCTGGCGCTGCTGCGCTGCTCACTTATGCGCTCCAGTTTGTCCTGCGCCATTGTCGGCCAGGATCTTGGCGATCAAGGCGTTGGTCTGGGCGTCGGTATTTTCGCCGGTATTGCCGGTCATGGTGCCGCCGCTCATCGCCGAACTCACCGAAGGACCTGAGCTGTCGCGCACATCCACATTGACATCCACCGACAGCCCAACGCGCAGCGGATGGTCTGCCAGTTCCTTGGCATCAAGCGTGATACGCACGGGCACGCGCTGGACGATCTTGATCCAGTTGCCGCTGGCATTCTGCGGCGGCAGCAGCGCAAAAGCGCTGCCCGAACCGGCGCCCAAGCCTTCGATATGGCCGTGATAGGTGACGCTGCCGCCATAGACATCGGCTGTGATGGTGACGGGCTGGCCGATGCGCATGTCCTGCAACTGCACTTCCTTGAAATTGGCATCAATCCAGACGCTGGACAGCGGCACCACCGCCATCAGCGGCGTGCCGGCAGCGACCTGCTGGCCGACCTGCACGGTGCGCTGGGCGATCACGCCGTCCACCGGCGCGATCAAGCGCATATGGCTTAGCGCAATGGCGGCATTGCGCAATTGCGCCTCAGCCGACAGCACATCGGGATTGCCGGCGATGTTGGTGCCTTCAACCTGCGACAAGGCATGATCCAGCCCGGCCTTGGCGGCGCTCAACGCCGCCGACGCATTGTCCACCGCCGTGCGCGCATGGGCCAGTTCTTCGCCCGACACCGCGCCATCGGCAGAGGCTGACTGGCGGCGCTTGTAATCGCTTTGCGCCTGAGCGAACGCAACCTGCGCCTGGGAGAGCTGGGCACGATACGAATCGGCGCCAGAGAATTCGCCGCGCACAGCGCGCACGGCGCGGGCCAGATTAGCCTCAGCGGCAGCCATGTTCACCTGGGCGACGGCGGGGTCCATCTCGATCAGGAGCTGACCCTGCTTCACCGTCTGGGTGTTGTCGGCATGCAGCGACAGCACGGTGGCGCTTTCGCGGCTGGTGATGGCCACGACATTGCCCGCGACATAGGCATCGTCGGTGTTTTCGTAAAAGCGCGCATCCAGGAACCAGTAGAGGCCATAGCCGATGGCGCCGACCAGGATCACAGCGCCCAGGATAATGAAGGCGGTGCGGCGTTTGTTGCTTGGGGCAGGTGTATCGCTCATGGCATTATTCCTGTTTGGCGAGTGTTTGTTGGGGCGGATTGAAGCCGCCCCCGACGGAAAGCAGCAAAGTGATGCGCTCGATGGCGTTCTGCGCCACCAGCCCGGCCATCTGTTCACGCGCAGTGAGAAGCGTGGACTCAGCGGTCAGCATCGGGATCTGATCGGACAGGCCGCTGGTGTAGCGTTCTTCCGCCAGCTTGAAGGCACGGGTGGCGCTGTCCACTGCGGCCTGCTGATCGGCGCGCTGACCGGCCAGGCTTTTCACCTGCGTCATGGCGTCGGCGGTCTGCTTCACCGCATTCAGCACCGAATTGTTGTAGTCGCTGACCGCGACATCCAACTGGGCGGTGGCGCCGGCATATTGGGCGCGGATTTTGCCGGCATCGAAGATCGGCAGATGGATGGCCGGGCCGACCCCCATGGTGAAGGAATTGCCGCTGATCAGATTCGACAGGCCGATGGCCTGAAAGCCGATATCGGCGGTCAGATTGATGTTGGGATAGAAATCGGCATGCGCCGCTTCGCGGCCCTTGGCCGCCGCATCCACCCGCGCCCGCGCCGCCAGAATGTCGGGACGGCGGGCCAGAAGATCGGCGGGCAAAGTTTCGGGCAGCGGCAGTGCCGCATCCAGATCGGGTGTGGGCCGCACAAAGCCGGCATAGGCGGCGGCGCCCTGCCCGGTCAGCGCCGCGATGGCGTGAATTTCCATATCGCGCTGGGCGGCGAAACGCTGACGATCTGCCCGCGCCAGGGCGAGCAGCGCCTTGGCCTGTTCCAGCGCCGAGCCATTTTCCAGGCCGGAATTGAAACGGCCCTGGGTGAGTTTGAGAATTTCTTCGCGCTCGGCCACCGTGGCGTCGGCGATATCGCCGTCCACATAGGCCAGATAGAGCCCGATATAGGATTGGGCGAATGCGCCCGACAGCGCCAGCCGCGCCGCCTGGGCGTCGAGCATGGCGGCATCGGCATTGTCACCCGCCTTGGCGATCAGGTCTTTCTGCTTGCCCCAGAAATCCAATTGCCAGGACAAATTGGTTTCGAGTTGGCCGAACCAGCGATAGCTGCCGCCATAAGGCGGCGGGATGATATAATCCCTGGAGAATAAAGTGCGCTGGTCATTGCCGTCCAGATTGACCTGCGGCAGGGCGGCGGCGCCGGCAGAGGCGGCGTCGGATTGCGCAATGCGGATTTTGGCAATGGCGCCAGACAAAGTGGGGTTGTCCGCCACCAGCAGCCCGGCCAGATGGTCTACCTGCGGGTCGTGGAACGCCGTCCACCAGGTGTCGGGGAAATGCGGCGCTGCGGCGGCCCCCAGGCCCAAGGTTTCGGGCGCGATTTCCTTGAGCTGCGGCGTGGTCGGCGGCGCAGCGACGCAAGCGGTGAGCAAAAGGGCGGGGAGCAAGGCGAGCGTGTTCTTCATGCCGTTTTCTTCCGGGCCGTGAAAATGGGCGATTTGGAGAGATGCAGTTTCGAGGGCTCACGCGAATCCGCTGCCAGCACCAGGCGGGTGAGCAGCGCGATCAGGGTGTCAATTTCGGCATGGGAAAAACCGGACAGCAAGGTGTTCCAGAAATTCATCACGCGGGGGGCCAAAGCCTCGACCAAAGCGCGGCCCCGCGCCGTCAGGGCCAAAGTGACGACGCGGCGGTCTTCCTTGCTGCGCTGGCGGGTGACCAGGCCGCGCTTTTCCATCTGGTCAATCAGACGGGTGAGCGAGCCGGCGTCGTGACAGATATTGTGGGCCAGATCGCCGGCGCTGGTGATGCGCCCGTCGTGCAGCGCCACCAGGGTGGTCCATTGCGAGAAGGTCAGTTCCTGATCCTGGAACAGCGCTTCCATTTGCGGCCAGACGCGGTTGGTGGACATCCGCATCAGATAGCCGACGGAATTGTGCATCGTGTAATTGGCGGGACGGTAATAAGGCTTGGACACCAATTCCCCTGCTGGCCGCATGGCCGAATATTGTCTAGGCAATACTTGCCTGAGCAAGCATATACCCCCGCCCGCGTCCTCCGACAATCCGCCATTTGCGCCTTGCCAGCCCTGCGAAAATATCAGACCAAGGCACTATGCCGTCCTTTGTCTATGTCCTGATGACGCGAAATCCCGGTGGCCGAACAATCACTTATGTCGGCTGGACCTTGGATCTGGAGCGGCGGCTGGCCGAGCATAATGGCGTTGGGACGCGCGGCGCCAAGTCCACGCGGGCGCGGCAATGGGCGCTGGTTTATGCCGAGAAACACCGCACGCGCCGCAAAGCCATGGCGCGGGAATATGCCCTGAAACAGGACCGGGCCTTCCGCGCCCTGCTGCGCGGCGGATAGCAGGCCCGAGGCCTTTCTGGCACACTGTTTTAATTTGGGGGCTGCGATGATTTTCGAACAGATCGCCACCGGCGGTTGCCAGTCCTATCTGCTGGGCTGCAGCGACAGCCATGCCGCCATTGTGATTGATCCCAATCTGGCCCAGGCGGATCACTATCTGGGTCTGGCGGCGCGCGAAGGTCTGCGCATCCGCTATGTGCTGGACACCCACACCCATGCCGATCATTTCTCGGCGGCCAAGGAATTGGGCCAGCGGCTGGGCGCGCCCGTCGTGACCCATAGCCGGTCGCCCGCGCCCTATGCCAATTTTCACCTGGCCGATGGCGAAATCTTGCGCGTCGGCGGCATGCGCCTGAAGGCGATCCACACGCCCGGCCATACCCGCGATTCCATGTGCATGCTGGCCGATGACCGGGTCTTTACCGGCGACACGCTTCTGATCGGCGCCACCGGGCGCACCGACCTGCCCACCGGTGATCCCGATGCGCTGTATGACAGCCTGTTCGGCATTCTGCTGAAGCTGGATCCCGGCCTGAAAGTCTTTCCCGCGCACGATTATAAAGGCCGCAGCCATTCCACCATCGGCGCGGAGATTGAAAACAATCCCCGGCTGCAGAAACGCGACCGGGGCGCATTCGTCGAAATGATGCAGCATCTCAATCTCGACGCGCCGGTGCATCTGACAGAGGCGCTGCGCACAAACATGAGTGGCGGCAAGACGGTGGCACAATTGCTGAGCGATGCGGCGGCGCTGGTGCCGTTCATTTCCATGGCCGAACTGGCGGAGCGGGTTCAGCACAATGATCTGGGCTTTGTGCTGTTGGATGTGCGGGAGAAAGATGCCTTCGCCGCCGGCCATATCCCCGGCGCCCAGCATCTGCCGCGCGGCCAGCTGGAACTGCGCGTCAACAAGGAATTGCCGGACCCCACAAGGCGCATATTGGTGTGCTGCGAATTTGGCCAGATCTCGACACTGGCGGCGGCGACCTTGCGCGAAATGGGATTCACCGGCGCGGCGGCGCTGGATGGCGGTATCAAAAGCTGGCGCGAAGCCGGCTTGCCGCTGACGGTACTTTAGCGCTTTTCGCTGGCGGAATAGCTACGGCGGCCGATCAAGCCTTTGAAGAAATCGGCATAATCGCGCAGCAGATCGGACATCACCCAGAAGCCGTGGCGATAATGTGTGTCCACGCCAATCGGCAGATCCTTGGCGGCCTCGCCGCTCCAGCCGCCAAACAGATGGTCCCAGACCGGGGCCATGCCGAAATGGCCGGTGGGGGTGTCCATCTCCAGCTTGTGATGCAGGCGGTGGTGCAGCGGCGACTGGATCACATAGCGGCCGATCCAGCCGAAATCCGAATCAATGCGCGAATGGATCACATAGCCCAGCACCACGGTGAGGACGTTGACATAAATCACCACTTCGGGCGACGCGCCCAGCACCGCCATGGGGATGTTGATCAGGAAGATGCCGGCAAAACCGGCGGGATGGATGCGCTCGGCATTCACCACCGAGAATTCCTCGGCGCTGTGATGATAGCGGTGCAGCGGCCAGAACCATTTGGAGTGGCCGATGCGGTGCGCCCAATAGTCGAAAAAGGAATAGGCGTAGAAATAGACAATCACCTGCAACACCAGCGGCAGGAAGCCGGCGCTGATGGTGATGCCGGTATGGGCGGTGAGCCAGGTGCGGATGGCCTCGCCAGAAATAATGGACAGACCCAGCATCATCAACCGGCCGATCTGGCCCATCATGTGGGATTGGTCCAGCAGCAGGCAGGCAATGTCGGTGCGAAGGGTGGGGGTGCGCGCAAAGAGCAGCGCATGGCAGGAACTGTCTTTCCAGCCTACGAACACCACTTCCAGCCACAGCACAGACGGCAGGATCACCAGCAGCAGCAGGGCATTGCTGAACAGCTTGCGGTGAATGTCATGCACGGCGACGGGATGGTGCAGCAGATGGGCGGAAAACTGGTCGGGCAGGACGCGCGGCACCAGCAGGGCGGCGCCGCCAAGCAAGGCGAGATAGGCGAAAAATCCGGCCACAATGGCCGCGTGCCGCCATCTGGCCGCCCAATGGGGGGACAGTCCGGCGGAGGCGGCCTGTCCCGTTTCCGGAAAAGGATCGAGGTTAATGCCGAAACCGGCACTCTGGGCGGGGTAAACATGTTCCATTGCGCGACGCTCGTCCTAGGGCATGAACTTCCTTTCAGGCTTTGTGCCAGCGCTGTCGCCGCGCCCCGCTTTTTGGCAAACTGAGGCGGAATCAAATGGACAATGAAAACATGCGGTATGCGTTCGGCGTTTCTGTTGTCCTCACCACCTGTTTTGCGGCCCTGTCCGGCGTTTCGCCCGCAAGCGCCCAGAGCGCCGGCGAACTGGAATGGAACAAGCCGCAGCGCCCGTTCCCCATTTTCGGCAACACCTATTATGTCGGCGTGCATGGCCTGTCCGCCATCATGATCGTGGGCGCCAAGGGCAATATTCTGATTGATGGCGATCTGAATATTTCCGCTGACCAGATCGCCGAACACATCCATCAGTTGGGTTTTAAAATCGCCGATGTCCGGCTGATCCTGAACAGTCACGCCCATACCGACCATGCCGGCGGCTTGTCAGCCTTGCAGAAGATGTCGGGCGCGGACATAGCGGCCAGTCCCTGGGCCGCCGCGCTACTGCGCAAAGGCGGCGTCGCGCCGGAGGACCCGCAATTCGGCAGCCTGGGCCCCATCGCCGCCGTGGCGCAGGTGAAGGAAATCCAGGATGGTGAGACCATCCATCTGGGTCCGTTGGCGCTGACGGCGCATTTCACGCCGGGCCATACGCCGGGCGGCACGAGCTGGACCTGGCAATCCTGTGAAGGCGCGGTGTGCAAGACCATCGCCTATGTGGACAGCCTGACCGCCGTTTCGGCGCCCAAATACCGTTTCAGCGATCACCCCGAAGTGGTGGCGCAGTTTCGCAAAAGCTTTGGCGTGGTGGACGCCCTGCCCTGCGATATCCTGATCACGCCGCATCCGGAGGTTTCGGACGTGATGGGCCGCCGTGCCAGCGGCGCCTGGGAGACACCGGGTGGCTGCCACAAGCTGGCGGATGCTTCGCGCGCGGGCCTGGAAAAACGCCTGGCGAGCGAGAAGTAGCTCTACTTCAGCGGTATCGTGCCGGTGCCGTCGCTGTTGATGGCGATCTTGGTGCCGAACGGTTTGGAGATGTCCGCAAGCCGCATCAGGATGTCCTTCGCCTGCATGCCCTTGGCCGCTTCCGGCAGGCCGCGCGTGACGACGAAGTCATTGGCGAGGCGCGGGGCATGAATGTCCGGCTGGCCCTTGCCGACATTGTTCAGCACGATGGGCTGCAACGAAACGGACTGAAGCTTCTTGCCCTTGAACTGCACATAGGCGACCGCGCTCTCCCAGTTCCGGGGTTCGTCCAAGGTCGTCATGGTGGGCGGCAGATTATAAATGAAATTGCCCAGGTCGAAGAAAATGGGCTTGCCGTGGTAGATTTGTATGCCGTGCAGCACGGGCGCGCCATGCATCACGATAATGTCGGCGCCGGCGTCAATTTCCTTATGGGTCCAGTCAATCAACCACTTGTTGGGATGCTCGCGATCCGGCAACTCGTCGGTATAGCTGATCCCGAACGGCCGGTTGGCGAAGACGTGATTGTGTTCATAGACGATCACCAGGTCGGACTTGGCCTTGGCGTCGCGAATGCTTTGAAGAACGCGCGCGGAATCGTCCTTGTCTGCGACGTTCACGCTGCCGTCGGGAAGCTCAGTGGTGGATTCGTTCGGCTGACCATCCGTGGTGAAGACGCGCATCTCATTGACGCCCGGGTGGTTATCCGTCGCCCGCGCAGGCGACGTGATAAGACCGGACGCCTGGGAGATCAGGGCCACGGTGCCGTTCGGGGTTTTCAGATAGGCGGGCGCGGCAGCCTCGGCCATCGTCTTGCCGGTGCCGGCATGCACCAGATGGCGGGCATCGGCGTCCTTGAGGGTGTTCAGGATGCCGGTCTCGCCCAGATCGTAAGCGTGATTGTTGGAGGTGGAGATCATGTTGACGCCAAAGGTCATCAGCGCGTCCATCGCTTCGGGCGGCGGCGTAAAGCCGGTGCCCTTGTCCGTGGACTCGCCCTTCTCCGCTACCGCGGCTTCGAAATTCGTGAACTTCACATCGCCTTTGAACAGAGACGAGATCGCGGCCACCTTGTCAGGCGATGTCGCACGGATGTCCGAGCGGATCATGGATTGCCCGGTCAGCGTGATGAGGAAGGATTTGTCCTGGGCCAGCGCAGAGCCAGACATCAAAAGCGCCGCCGCAAGGGACAGCCCAACAAGCTTCACCGACATGAAAACCTCCCCAACCATGAATAATGGCTGTATTGAAGCAGGAGGCGGGCCGCCGGGATAGCCACCATATGTAATAAATTATCGCTGCGAACCGATATTGCGCCGCACCATAAGCAGGCGCTGTTGCACGCCTGCGCGTAGCGAACGAAAAGGCAGCGCTACTTTCCGCCCAAGGGGATCGTGCCGGTGCCGTCGGCGTTGATGGCGATCTTGGTGCCGAACGGTTTGGAGATATCCGCAATCCGCTTCAGGATGTCCGTCGCCTGCATGCCCTTGGCCGCCGACGGCAGGCCGCGCGTGGCGGTGAACTGATTATCGTCCTCCGCGTCGTGAATATCCGGCTGACCCTTGCCCACATTGTTCAGCACGATCGGCTGCAACGTCACCGACTGAAGCTTCTTGCCTTTGAATTGGACATAGGCGACCGCGCTCACCCAGTTGATCGGCTCGTCCAGCGTCGTCAATGTGGGCGGCAGGTTATAAATGAAGTTTCCCAGATCGTAGAAGATGGGCTTGCCGTGATAGATCTGCACGCCGTGCAGCACCGGCGCGCCATGCATCACGATAATGTCGGCGCCCGCGTCGATTTCCTTATGCGTCCAATCTATCAGCCATTTGTCGGGATGAAGGCGCTCCGGCAATCCATTCGCGTAAGTTTCCATGAACGGCCGGTTGGCGAGAACATGGTTGTGCTCGTAAACAATCACCAGGTCGGCATGCGCCTTGGCCTCACGTATGCTGTTCAAAATGCGCGCAGAATCCTCTTTGTCCGCCACGTTTATTGACCCATCTGGGAGTTCCGTGGTGGCTTCGTTGGGCTTGCCGTCGGTGGTGAAGACGCGCATCTCATTGACGCCTGGACCATTGGCGGTTGCCCGCGCCGCAGCCTTCTGCATGCCCGATGCCTGGGCAATAAGGGCGACCGTGCCGTTTGGCGTTTTCAGATAGGCGGGCGCCGATGCTTCCGCCATCGTGTTGCCGGTGCCGGCATGCACGAGTTTGCGGGCCGTTGCCTCCTTGAGCGTGTTTTGAAGGCCCGCCGGGCCCATATCGAAGGAATGGTTGTTGGAGGTGGATATCAGGTTGACGCCAAATGCCATCAACGCATCCATGGCTTCGGGCGGCGTGAAGAAGCCGCCTTTCTTCGTCGATTCGCCTTTTTCCACGACCGCGGCTTCAAAGTTCGTGAATTTCACGTCCCCCTTGAGGAGAGACTTGATCGTGGGCACCGCATCGGGCGACGTCGCGCGAATGTCCGAGCGGATCATCGACTGTCCGGTCAAGGTGATCGTTATGGATTTGTCCTGGGCCAGCGCAGAGCCGGACATCATCAACGCCGCCGCAAGGGACAGCCCAACAAGCTTTGCCGACATGAAACCTCCCCACCCTGAACCAAGGAAGGATTGAAGCAGGAGGCGGCTCGCCGCGACAGCCCGCACGCGGAATTATTTGATGCTGCACCGCAGTCAGCTTTGCGCTGCACCATAGCTGGATGGGCGGGCAATCCCGTCCATGGTGGAGAGATTTACTCGGCGGCGAGGTTGTTTCTTTTATCGAAATTCGCCCAAACACCGGCGTCGCCATCCCACGAACCGCTGGTGGCGCCCTTGGAATATTCTGTGGCGCGCTGTTCGAAGAAGTTGGCGTGTTCGACGCCGTTGAGGATTTCCACCAGCCAGGGCAGCGGATGCGCCTTGAGCTGCTTGTAGCCGCTTTCGGTTTCCTCGAAATTGCCGAACACCGGCGTCAGCTTGAGCTGGGTCAGGCGCCAGTCGGCGATGTAACGAACATAGGATTTGATATCGGCGGGCTTCATGCCCTGGACCTCGCCCAGGTTGAACGCCAGATCAATAAAGCCTTCTTCCAGCCCGACCATGGTCTTGGCGACGTCGATGATGTCGTCGCGCACGGTCTTGGTGACGGCGCCGGTTTCGTCGTTCCAGGCGTGATAGAGCTTGGTGATGCCTTCGCAATGCAGGCTTTCGTCGCGCACCGACCAGGACACGATCTGGCCCATGCCGTTCATCTTGTTGAAGCGGGGGAAGTTCATCAGCATGGCAAAGCTGGCGAACAGCGACATGCCTTCGGTAAAGGCGCCGAACATGGCCAGGGTGCGGGCGACATCGGACACGGTGCCGACGCCGAATGTGTGCATATAGTCGGCCTTGGCCTTCATCTGCGCATAGTCGCGAAAGGCTTCGAATTCGGTCTGGGGCATGCCCAGGGTCTTGAGCAGCAACGCATAGGCGTCGATATGCACCGTCTCCATATTGGTGAAGGCGGCCATCATCATCTGCACTTCCAGCGGCTGGAAGATGGGGATGTAGCGCTTGAGGTAATTGTCGCCCACTTCCACGTCGGACTGGGTGAAGAAGCGGAAAATCTGGGTCAGCAGGTTCTTTTCGGATTCGCTGAGGCGGCCCGACTGCCAGTCCTTGATGTCGGCGCCCAGCGGCACTTCCTCGCCCATCCAGTGGGTCTGCTGCTGGCGCTTCCAGCAGTCATAGGCCCAAGGATAGCGGGTGATGTCATAGGTGCCGCTGGAGTTCAGCAGGCCGATAGTGCCTTTGCCGATCAGGGTGCGCGGATCGGTTTTTCCCAGATCAATCACTGACATGCGAGGCACTCTTCATAATCGGTCTTGGACACGGCGGCCACCTTGGCGCCCTTTTTCTCCAGCTGGCCGGCAAAGCCGGCGCGGCTGATGGATTTGGAGCGGCAGTAATAGAGGCTCTTGATGCCCCGCTCCCACGCCGTCCAGTGCAGCATGTGCAGGTCCCACTTTTCGATGTCGGCGGGCAGATAGAGGTTGAGCGACTGGCTTTGGCAGATGAAGGGGGTGCGGTCGGCGGCCAGTTCGATCACCCAGCGCTGGTCAATTTCGAAGGCGGTGCGATAGACGGACTTTTCGTCGTCATCCAGGCAGGTGAGATGCTGGACCGAGCCTTCCTGCTCGACGATGGAGGCCCAGATCTCGGGCGTGTCCTGGCCCTTGGATGCCAGCAGCTCCTGAAGGTAGGGGTTGCGGACCGAGAAGGCGCCCGACAGGGTCTTGTGGGTGTAAACATTGGCCGGGATCGGCTCGACGCAGGCGCTGGTGCCGCCGCAGATGATCGAGATGCTGGCGGTGGGGGCAATGGCGATCTTGTGGCTGAAGCGGGCCTTCATGCCGCGCTCCTGCGCGTCCGGACAAGCGCCGCGCTCTTCCGCCAATATGTAAGACGCCGCATCCGCTTCGCGCCGTATCTTCTTGAAAAGACGCAGATTCCACGACTTGGCCATGGCGCTTTCCATGGGGATGCCCTTGGACTGCAGGAAGGAGTGGAAGCCCATCACACCCAGGCCGACCGAGCGTTCGCGCGCGGCGGAATACTTCGCCCGCTTCATGCTGTCGGGGGCGGTTTCGATGAAATCGGTGAGGACATTGTCCAGCATGCGCAGCACGTCTTCGACAAAGCCGGGCACCTCGTTCCACTGGTCCCAGGTCTCGACATTCAGCGAGGACAGGCAGCAGACCGCGGTGCGGTCATTGCCCAGATGGTCAATGCCGGTCGGCAGGGTGATTTCGCTGCACAGGTTGGAAGTGTTGACCCGCAGGTTCAGTTCGCGCTGGTGCTTGGGCAAGGCGCGGTTCACCGCGTCAATGTTCAGGATATAGGGCTCGCCGGTCTGCAGGCGGGTTTCCAGGATGCGCTGCCACAGCTGGCGCGCATTCACTTCGCGCAGCACTTCGCCGTCCTTGGGGCTTTTCAGGCCGAACATGGCGCCGTCTTTCACCGCTTCCATGAAGGCGTCGGTGATGTTGATGCCGTGATGCAGGTTCAGGCCCTTGCGGTTGAAGTCGCCCGACGCCTTGCGGATTTCCAGGAATTCCTCGATCTCCGGATGGGTGATGTCGAGATAGACCGCCGCCGAGCCACGGCGCAGGGATCCTTGCGAAATGGCCAGGGTCAGGCCGTCCATCACGTGAATAAAGGGAATGATGCCGCTGGTCTGGCCGGTCTTCACCTTTTCGCCGATGGAGCGGACCTTGCCCCAATAAGTGCCGATGCCGCCGCCATTGGACGCCAGGGCGACATTCTCGTTCCAGGTGCCGACGATGCCGTCCAGCGAATCCGAAACGTCATTCAAAAAGCAGGAGATGGGCAGGCCGCGCTTGGTGCCGCCATTGGACAGGATGGGCGTGGCCGGCATGAACCAGAGCTGGCTCATGGCGTCATAGAGGCGCTGAGCATGGGCCACGTCATCGGCATAGGCGCAGGAGACGCGGGCGAACATGTCCTGGAAGCTTTCGCCCGGCATCAGATAACGGTCGGTCAGGGTCGCCTTGCCGAAAGCGGTCAGCAGCGCGTCGCGCGAACGGTCCAGCATAAGGTCGGTGGCAATAGGCTTGCGCGCCAGCGGCGCGGGCATCGGCGGCTGAACCACCGGCTTGTGCAGGTCTTGCGCCGGAGAAGGCTTGCGGGCGGCAGCGGCTTTGCGCTCGGCGGCACTGGGGCGATAAGGCGTTTCGACCAGCTGGCCGTTTTCGTCAAAATCGCCGTAATCCAGTTTGCCGACTGCCGACATGATGTGCCCCCGATACGCTGCTGGATCGCACCCGCGATCCGTGAAAATTATGGGGCTCTCGGGGGGACAAAAAGGCTTTGGCCGGGCTGAGAATCAAGCCCACCAGACGCCTCAGTTACCCCTAGTAGATGACAAATCAGAGAACCCAGCCGCCATATCTAGTGGTCCAATCCGGGGTTCCGTCAAGGCGTTTTGGCCTGTGGACAAGCTGTGAATTGCAAATATTTCGGCATAAACAGCACTTTCCCTAGCTTGAATTTTTAAGGGGATGATTCCCAGTTTTCGCGCGAATCATGCACAGGCAAAACCGTCACATTGGCGAAAGCGCCCTCGCCTTTTATTTCTGCTTCTACATCAAAGACTTTGGCGATCATCGCCGACGTCAGAGCGCCCGCGCCCGCGATTTTACCGTCTTTCAGCGCCAGCACGCGATGCGCGTGCCGTGCCGCCAAGGTCAAATCGTGCAGCGACGCGATCACAAGTTTGCCGCTGGCGGCATAGGCGGCCAGCCGCGCGGCGCAGTCCATGGCATGGCGCGGGTCCAGGCCGGTGACCGGCTCGTCCACAATCAAGATATCGGGCTCGCCCACCAAAGCGCGGGCCAGCATGGCGCGGGAAAGCTCGCCGCCGGATAGAGTGGTGACGGTCTGGGTGCGGCGGTCCAGCAGATCGCAAGCTTCCAGCGCCTTGCGGATCGCCGGTTCAAACGCCGGCGGCAACCCGCCCAGCGCCGGAAGTTGCGGCGTCAGGCCCAGCGCCACCAGGCGTTCCACGGATAGCGGCCATTCGCATAACGGGTTTTGCGGCAGATAGGCGCGGCGGCGTGCGAGCGCTTTGGGCGGGATCTGGGGGAAATTCTTGCCGTCCAGGCTGACTTCGCCGGAGGTGGGCCGCAGCAAACCCGCCAGCACCGACAGCAAGGTGGATTTGCCCGCGCCATTGGGCCCAATCACGGCCACGAAATCGCCTGCGCCGGCCTCCAGCGAGACATCGTCCAGGATGGCGTGCCCGCCTTTGCTGACGCAGATATGCTCGGCCAGAAGATAGGTCATGGCGCACTCCTGGGCAGGCGCAGCACCAGCCAGAAGAAGAAGGGTGTGCCGATCAGGCTGGTGAAGACGCCCAGCTTGATTTCGGGGCCCAGGTGAATGGTGCGCACGGCGATATCGGCGGCCAGCAGCAGCAGCGCCCCGCCAAGCGCGGCAGGCAAAAGAATGCGGCTGGGCTGGTGACCGGCTAGCGGTCTGACAAGGTGCGGGGCAACAAGCCCGATAAAGCCGATGGCGCCGGTGACCGACGTGGCCGCGCCCACCGCCAGCGCCACGCCGGCGATGATGGTGAAGCGCAGGCGGCTCAGATTGATGCCCAGGCTTTGCGCCTGCGCCTCGCCCAGCGACAAGGCATCCAGCGCGCGGCCCGTGGTGGCGAGCAAGGTGCAGCCGATGATGACAAAGGGCAGCACCAGCCACACTTGCGTCCAGCTTTTGTCGGCCAGAGAGCCCAGCAGCCAGTTCATGATCTCGTAGGCGGCATACGGATTGGGCGCGAAATTCAGCGCCAGGGCGATGCCCGCAGCCGTGAGGCTGGAAACCGCAGCGCCCGCCAATATCAGCGCGATGGTGCCGCCACGGCCCAGCGCGAAAGTCAAAGTGCAGGCAGCGAACGCGCCCAGCAGGCCGAACAGCGGCCCCGCCACCAGCGAAAAAGCCGTGACGCCGAAATAGATCGCGATCACCGCCCCCAGCGCCGCGCCGGTGGAGACGCCCAGCAGGCCCGGTTCGGCCAGGGGATTGCGCGTCAGGCCCTGCAGCACCGCGCCGGACAGGCCCAAGGTTGCGCCCATCGCCAGTGCCAGGATGGTGCGCGGGGCGCGGATGTCGGTCACGATCAGCTGCGCCATGCGATTGCCGGCGAAAATATCCTGCGGTGCGATCCACACCCGCCCCGCCAGCAAGGAAGCGGCAATCGCCAGCAGCAACAGTATCGTCAGTATAAGGAGCAACACCTTCACGGCAGATGCCCCGGATTGCGCATCGCGCTTTGCAGCGCGCCGCGCAGCGTCCGCGCCGCGTCGGCGCTTTGCGGCAGGCCGCAGACATAGAGCGATGAGGGATAGACAATGCGCCGCCCCGCATACAGCTTCATCAGCAGCGGATGATCGTTCTGGTCGGTGCGCAAGGACGGCGTGTCGCGATAGTCATCGCCGGTGGCCAGGATATCAGGATGGGCTGCGATCATGTCTTCCATGTCGTAATATCCGCCCCCCACGCTCTTATTGGCAGAGTCCGTGGTGATATTATGGCCGCCTGCCGCATTCAAAATTGTATCAAACAGGGAGCCGCGCCCTGGGGCAAAGCCGCTGCCGCCCCAGCTCATCACCCGGATTGCCTGTTTGGGCGTGGTTGCCGCCAACTGGCGCAAGGTAGCGTCCATGCGGGCAATCAGGGCTTCGGCGCGGGGGCGTTCGCCCACGGCGTCGCCGACAATGCGAGTGACGGCGCGGATCTGGCCAAAATCCTGTGCGTCAGGCACCTCGACCACTTTGGCGCCGCTTTTGGCCAGCATCGCGCGCATGGACGGGGTGGTGAAATTGTCGGTGAGCACCAGATCCGGATGCACCGCCAGCACTTCTTCGGCGGTGTTGTGATTGACGGGGAGATGCGCCGCCTGCGGCCAGAGCTTCAGCGCCGCGCCTTCCTGTGACAGGAAAGAAATGGAAGCGATGCGCGAGGACGGCACGAGGTCCATCAGCAATTCATCGGTACAGAGTTTCAAGGACATAATGCGCTGCGGCGGCGCGGCAATGACCGGCCGGCTGATTGCCAGCAGCATCATCGCCGCGCCGACCGCTCGCTTCATTTAAAACGTCGCCTTGATACCCGCATAGAGGCCCCGGCCCGGCTGCAGGAAGTCGTTGGGGTTCTGATAGCTCTCATTGAACAGGTTATCGGCCCGGCCATAAAGCGTGAACGTGTCCGAAATCACGTAACTGGCGGACAGGTCCGCCGTTACGTAGTTCTGGTCCTTGATCGGGGTGACAAAGGTTTCACGGTTCAGATCCGCCGCACCACTGACATAGCGGACGGTCGCATCCAGCGACAATTGCGGCAGCACTTGCCACACCGCATCGCCGCTGAGCTTGTTGGCGGGACGCCGCAGCAAACGCTTGTTCGCGGTGGTGTCGCGTGCCTCGGTATAGGTGTAGTCGGCGCGCAGCTTCAGCACATCAATCGGCGTCCAGGCGAGATAGGCTTCCACGCCCTGCGTCCGCGCCTTTTCGATATTGATGGGCTGGAAGGTCGGCCCTGGGCCCGACATGATCAGGTTCTTGATGTCATTGTGATACCAGGTGGCGCCGCCGCTCACCGCACCCAGTTGCTGGTCGAAACCAATGTCATACCCGATGCTGGTTTCCGGCTTGAGATTGACGTTGTGGGCGAACGGTCCAAACAGGCTTTGCAGCGGCGGCGCCTTGAAACCATTGCCGAAGCTGGCCTTGAGCCGGGTGCCGGTTTCCTCGATGCGATAGCTGGGGGCGATGCGGCCCGTCACCACGCTGCCGAAGCGGCTGTTATCGTCAATGCGAAGGCTGGCGCTGTTGCTGAGCGCGCCCAGCGAGGATTGCAGTTCGGCATAACCCGAATTGATGGTGATGCCCGCCGTCAGCGGCAAGTGAATGGCGTCGCGGGCGGTCTCGGCCCCCAGCACCACGGTTTCGCCTTCGGACACGCTCCAATTACCTTGCCAGTCCAGCTTGGTGCGGGCGCCCGACGCGTGCGAGCGGCCATTGTTGGGATCATTGGTGGACGTCACTGCCGTGGTGACGGCAAAGCCCACAGTCTGGTCGAAGCTCCCCAGCACCAGATGCGCTGTGAGGCGGGCATCATTGCCCGCCACCGCGATGCGCGTCTGGGTGAAAGCCGGGAAGCCGGTGAAGGTCACGAGGCTGAAGCCATCGCCGGTGATTTTGCCCAGCGAATTGTTGGTGCGGGCGACCAGGCCGATGTCGAAATAATCGGTGACATCGAAGCCCAGCTTGGCCGAGCCGGTGAAGCCATCATAATAATCGCCTTTGGCTTTTTCGCCGGGCAGCAAGATCGAAGCCGGCGTGACCGGCGTATTGCCGGCATGCTGGTGCGCTACGGTCACGCGGTAATGAAAGCGGTCATCCGAACCGCTGGCCGTGACATCCTGGTTGAAGGTGTCGAAGCTGCCGCCTTCGGCATGCGCCGTCAGGCTCAGCGGGCCGTCGCCGCTTTTGGTGATGACGTTGATAACGCCGCCAATGGCATCCGAGCCGTAAAGACCCGAGCCGGGACCGCGCAGCACTTCCACCTGGGCGATGTCAGCGGCGCTGAGCTTACCCAGATCGAAAGCATTGTTGGGGGTGGACGGATCGGCAACGTCAATGCCGTCCACAATGATCTTGGTGTGGTTGGAATTGGTGCCACGGGTGAAGATCGAGGTCTGGCCGCCTTGCCCGCCGCTGCGAACAACATTGAGGCCCGGCACGTCCTGCAGCACATCGGGCAGCGATTTCAGCTGCTGGGTTTCGATCTGGGCGGCATTCACCACCGTGACCGAACTGGCGATCTGGTCCTGTGGTGTGGCTATGCGGGTGGCGGTGACGATGATTGTTTCGGCGTCATCGGCATAGGCAAGGGAGGACGACACCGCCGCAAGCGCCACGGTGGCAAGCAAAATGGACTTATACATGTACTTCTCCTGACAGGTTCAGGAGCCGCACGGCTGCATTTCATTTGTGGTTCAAAAAATGTCCGCAACGACTCCAACTTTGTCGCCGCGACGGTTTACCCCGCGAATCCTTGGCGCACCCCGGCCGCGGATTGGACGACAGTGCGAGGCAGGTTTCCTGGCTTCCGGGTTCTTGCTCTCGCCCGCCTTCCCAAACATGGCTCAATGTTCAGTGGCTTAATGGACGATCACTCGCCGGTTACAGTTGCGGGGGCAGCCGCGGTTTTGAACCGCGTTCCCTAGACCTTGCACCTGCCCTCCCTTTGCGCCACGGCACGGGCTTCGTCAACCGTCAAATCCCCATGCCACCTATATTAAAAACGCTCATGGCTCCCCCGCTACACCCCGCCTTTCAACTGGGTTAAGGTCCGCCGCCCCAACGCCGGAGACATTCCCCATGCCGCTTTCGATCAACGATATCGCCCCCGATTTCACCGCCGCCTCCACCGAGGGACCGCTGCATTTCTATGATTGGGCGGGCGACAATTGGGTGCTGTTCTTCTCGCACCCCAAGGATTTCACGCCGGTCTGCACCACCGAGCTGGGTGCCGTCGCCAAGCTGAAGCCTGAGTTCGACAAGCGCGGCGTCAAGGTGCTGGGGCTGTCGGTGGACCCGGTGGAGAACCATGCCAAATGGTCGGACGATATCAAGGAGACCCAGGGCATGGGTCCCAACTATCCCATGATCGGCGACACCGACCTGAAGGTTTCCAAACTATACGGCATGTTGCCCGCCGACACCGAAGGCAGTTCGGATGGCCGCACGCCCGCCAACAACGCCACCGTGCGCAATGTCTTCATCATCGGGCCCGACAAGCGGGTCAAGCTGCTGCTGGTCTATCCCATGACCACGGGCCGCAACTTCGATGAGATTTTGCGGGTGATTGACTCCATGCAGCTCACCGCCAAGCACAAGGTGGCGACACCCGCCGACTGGAAACAGGGCGGCGATGTCATCATCACCGGCGCGGTCAGCGATGACGAAGCCAAGACGCTGTTTCCCGGTTACAAGACGCATAAGCCTTATCTGCGGACAACGGGTCAGCCGAAGTAGTGGTCAAACGCCCTGATGCGCGCGGATGAAAAGTCCGACCGTCAGGGCGATGCCGATCAGCACCACCACCAGCCGCAGGGCCTTTTCATTGACCTTGTTCACCATCATGCCGCCGGCATAGCCGCCGGCCACGGCACCGGCGCAGGCGATGCCCGCCTGCAGCCAATGAATTTCGGGCGAGAACAGAAATACCAGCACCGCCGACGCATTCATCACCCCGGCGAGCACATTCTTGGTGGCGACGGCGGGACGGATCGCCATGCCTGCCGCGCTCAGCGCCGCCAGCATCAGAAAGCCGATGCCGCCGCCGAAATAGCCGCCATAGATGGCGATGAAGAATTGCGCCACGGCGGCGGCGCTTTGGCCGATGCGTGGCGCGGCTTCGGCTTTGCGCGGCATGAAGCTGCCATAGGCGTAGATGACGGTGGCGAACAGCACCAGCCACGGCACCAGCGCAGCGAAGAAATCGGACGGCGTCACCAGCAGCAGCAGCGCGCCCAGCGCGCCGCCCGCCAGGCTGATGATCACCAGCGCCTTGATGGAAAGGCCGCCCACGCCGGATGCCTGCTTGTAGCCGGTGGCGCCGGTGACGAGCTGGGCGGGAAACAGCGCCAAAGTTGAAGTGATATTGGCGGCGCGCGCGTCCATCCCCGTCAGCATCAGGACCGGCAATGTGATGAAAGAGCCGCCGCCCGCCAGCGCGTTCTGGAAACCCGCCCACAAGGCCGCGATGAAAAGAACGGTCAGGATCATGCCAGCGGCATCGCATTTTGCGCCGCATCCGACAAGCGCGGCGCCGGCATACCGGCTGGTCTAGCTAGTAGAGATAGCCGACCGGTTTTCCCCCGGTCCGCAAGGGGCGCAATTCCTTATGCGTGATGATCTGGCCGCCCAACCCGTCCACTGCGTCGCGCTGGGCCACGGTCCATTTGCGCAAATTCTCCAGCCCATTCAGCAGGCCCAACCGCAGGACTTGGGTATCCGCGCCCACCGACACGAGATCGAGCGAGCCCTTGCCGCCGGTGATCACATCGCCCGCCACAAGTTCGTGGATTTTTCCGTCGTGATCCTTGAAACCCGCAGTGCCGCGGATGATGCGGTAGATGGCGTTTTCACTTTTCGCGAAACCGCTGATATCGCCCTGCCCGGCAGAACTTTTCGGCAACAGCGACTGGCCGCGCGGATCGGTTGCAATAATGTGGCCCGTGACGAGATGGCCGCCGGGAATTTCGATTTCCAGGTCGCGCAGATAGACCGGCGCGTCCGACTTGATCACGCCGCTGGCAAGCGGCTTGTAAAGCGCCGATAGCGCCAGCGGGTCCTGCAGCCAGAAACCCGCGCCCGCCGGCCGGTCGTGCAGCGGATGGCCCCAGGCCATGCGCGGTGTTTCGGATTCGTTGATCCCGGCATGGTCCACGATGGTGGGACTGGGAAAGCTTGCGGGATCCGTGACAAAGGCTTCAAGAAACTTGCCGGAATATCCCAGGGTCAGCGGATCTGGCACCACCGATTGCGGCGTGTTCAGATTTTCTTCCGTGCTCATGCCTGACCAGGTGTAGAAAAGCTGACGGTGCACGATGGCGCTTTGCAGGATCACCGCGCCGGGCCCGACTTGGAAGATATTGCCGTCATAATCGAAGCTGAAGAAACCGGACGTCACCAGCACGAACTGAAAGGCGCCCGGCGACAGATGCATGTGAAAATCGGTGGGGCCGGTGTCCGGCCGGTAGATGGGCAAATTGGTGCTCACCTCATGCAGCAGCAGATTTTCGTTGTTGGCGTGAAAACCGTTATCGGCGCGGTTGTAGAGCGCCTGCGGGCGATAGGTCGCCTTGTATTGCACGTCCTTCTGCCGGTCGATGGCGACGAATTTCTTTTTGTTGAGGCGGAGCGGCTCGCCATCCGGATGCATCAGGCCGGACAATTGGGGCGCAATCACGCTATGCCGCGTCACGGCGCGTGGTCCAGCGCATGGGTATCGGAGTTGGCGATCACCGCCGCGACGCCATTCCAGAACTCGGCGCTGACGGCGTCACCGGCTTTCGCATTCTCGGCGGCGAATTGGCCGATCAGGGACGATGCCTCTTCGCCATACAGGCGGTGAAGGCCTTCGGCCAGTCTCACTATGCTATCGCTCGGCGTCAGTGAAGCCTCCCAGCATATGTGCAGCGCACAAGCATTGTTCTCCTGATTAAAAAGCCCGTCAAGGATAAATTGTTGCGCCGCAGCATGCTGCGGGAGGCGGTTTTTTTGCTGTATTGCGCCAAACAGGACGCCTCACACCCATCGCGAATTGGCGCAAGGGACCCAGCGAATGTCGGTTTTTGGAATCAGGTCCCCGGCGCTGCGCGAATTGTGCCAGCTCCAATTGTGACAGTCACAAATCTCTGTCGTGACAATTTTGCAAAAAATTTGCGTTGGCTTTATATCCGTCGCGACGGAGAAATTTTCCATGCGCAATTTGGCGATCCCGCCGAGCTTCCTTTTGCCCGGCACCATCGTGAATGCCCCGATGAAGGGCTGGTTTGGATTGACGCGCCATTTCGGCATCGTCAGCGCCAAGCGCGGCGTGGACGGCATGCCGATCATGATCGCCAATGCGCAAGACGCCGGCGGCCCGGCCGAGGAAGTCTGGGCGAAATTCACCGAAGGCAATTTGCACGAGCGCGCCTATTATCCCAGCAAGCTGCCGCCGGATCAGGTGCTCTACAATGCCTATGGCATGTTCGGCACGCGCTACAATCTGCTGGCCTGGAACTGCGAGCATTTCGTCAATGCCTGCCATGGCCTGCGTCCGCATAGCCGGCAGGTGGCGGGCGGGTTGGCGCTGGCGGCCGTGGTTGGCGGCATCGCGCTGGCTGCTGCGCGCCGCTGATCCAATTGTTCCAATACGCCGCGTCACCGCGCCAGGTTTGGCGTTTTGCGGCAGCGCGCCTATTATCCCGCCCGAAAATCGCAACAGGAAACTCTGCATGACCCAGGTCCGCGCCTATGCCGCCCATGACGCAAAATCGCCGTTGGTGCCGTATCAGGTGACGCGCCGCGCGCCGGGGCCGCATGATGTGCAGATCGAAATTCTCTATGCCGGCATTTGCCACAGCGATCTGCACCAGGCGCGCAACGATTGGGGCCGCTCCCTCTATCCCATGGTGCCGGGTCACGAAATCATTGGCCGCGTGATCAAGGTCGGCGGCGACGTCAAAAAACTGAAGGCGGGCGATATCGCCGGGGTCGGCTGCATGGTGGATAGCTGCCGCGAATGCAGCGCCTGCCAGGCTGACCTGGAACAGATGTGCGAACAGGGCGGCGCGACGTGGACTTATAATGGCAGAGAGCGCGTGGGGGGCCTGCCCGCCGGGGCGCCGACCTTTGGCGGCTACAGCGAACAGATCGTGGTGGAAGAACGCTTTACCGTGAAGGTGCCGGAAAGTTTGGACTTGAAAGCGGCCGCGCCGTTGCTATGCGCCGGGATCACCACCTATTCGCCCTTGCGCCACTGGAAGATCGGGCCGGGGCAGAAGGTGGGCGTAATCGGGCTGGGCGGCCTTGGCCATATGGGCATCAAATTCGCCAAGGCCTTCGGCGCCAAGGTGGTGATGATCACCACCTCGCCGGAAAAAGGCAAAGACGCCACGCGGCTGGGCGCCGATGAGGTGCTGGTATCGCGCGATGACACGGCGATGGCCAAGCATGCCAACAGTTTCGACTTTCTGCTGAACACCATTCCGGTGGGGCATGACACCAATCCCTATATGCGGCTTTTGAAGCGTGACAGCACCATGGTGATGGTGGGCGTGCTGACGCCGATGGAACTGAGCGGGGGCAGCGTCATTGCCGGGCGCAAGAGCATCGCCGGCAGCGGCATCGGCGGCATGGCCGAGACGCAGGAAATGATCGACTTCTGCGCCAAGCATAATATCGTCAGTGATATCGAGATGATCAACATCCAGGACGTCAATGACGCCTATGAGCGGATGCTCAAGAATGACGTCAAATATCGCTTTGTGATCAACATTGCCTCACTGAAGGATGCTGCCTGATGAACACCGAAGATGAAGTCATGGCTGCACTGGACAAGCCCATGGCCGTCTATGCCCTGCTGCAGCGGGTTGATCCCAGCAACAAGAGCACCGAGGGCTTGCAGGACCAGTTGATGCGCATGCGAGCCGCCGGCAAGGTCAAGTTCGATATCAAGACCGGCAAGTGGAGCAAGGCGTGAGCTGAACGGCATCGCGGCACAAGGCGGCACGGCTTAAGCCGTGCCGCCCCGCCACGCGTTATTCGCCGATCACCGTTCCCGGCGGGATCGGGATGTTCCAGGCATTGTCTTCCGCCGAACGGGATTCCGCGCCGACCGTGCAGTGATGCACGACGTCATAATAACGGCCAACATAGGCCCCGCCGACGACAAACGGATTGGGCTCGCCCGGCTTGCGGGCGCGCAAGGCAGCCAGGCGCGGCTCCACATCCGCCGCGAAGACATGGGTGTTATAGTAACCCACGGCATGGGCGTCGGCGCTGATCTTCTTGAAGCGCAGGATGGACTGGTCATAGGCCAGCAAGCCCGAGGCGCTGGGATCCGGCTGCAGATTGGGCGGCAGCGCCGCCATGCCCAACAAAGAGATCGGATAGACTTTGCCGCCTTCGCGCGCCGGCAGAATGGTGGAGACAGCGCCCAGCGTGTGCCCCGGCGTGACAGTAAAGGTCAGCGTGTCAGCGCCCAGGGTCAGCTTCTGGCCGTCAACAATCTCGAAATCCTTGTTCGGCAATTTGCTGTCCGCGGCCGGCTTGGTGAAGATGGTCCAGTCCGCCTTGCTCAACGCGACCTTGGCGCCATAGGTGCGCTGCCAATATTCCGCGCCGCCGAAATGATCGACATGACCATGGGTGCCGATGACATATTTGACCTGCTTGGGATCAAGACCCAGCTTGACCAGGCCCGGCTCGACAAAGTCGCGCGCTTCGGCCTCGCTCTGGCCGCCATCGAACAGGATCAGCCCGGCGCTGGTCTGAAACACCAGCACGCCGACAAATTCCGAACTGATGGCATAGAGATTGTCGAAAAATTTGGTCGGCTCGATGCGAACCTTGGTGCCGTTCTGCAGCGCATTGCGGATGACATAAGCCGCATGCGGCTTGCACAGGAACAGCGGCATATCCTTGGCATCGGCCCCCGCAATTTTGACGGCGGCCTGCGTCTCCGCTGCCGATTGCGGGCTTTCGGCCGCGACAGCCGGGAACGCCAGGGCGCCTATCATCAGCGCGGAAATCAATCTGCCCATCTTCATCGTCTTCTCCCGGCGCGTTGCGCGAACATAATCTCTACCAAGTTTGTCGTGTAACAGTTTTTGGCCGCCATGGGAAGGCCTGCTTCACGCGGGCTTCAAAATCACCAGCTTGTAGTCGGGCCGCTCCGAGGGATGAAAGGTGGATTGTACGAACCGCAGCAACCCTTTGCCCGGATGGTGGAAGCTGCGCAGGCCCCCTTCCCGTTCCAGCACGGCATGCGTGTTCCAGGCCTGGGCGAACAGCGCACTTTCGCGTTGCAACCGTTCGACCAGACCCAGCGCGCGCGGATCGGAAAAACTGTGGCCGAAATCGCTGCGAAATTCCGCCAGCAGGCGAACGGCGCGGTCCTTCCAATTGGGAATGAGACCCTGCGCCGCCGGGTCCAGAAAGACAAAGATCAGCAGGTTGCGCTGACAATCCCGATCCAGCCATCCGGGAAAGAGATTTGCGGCAGCCTTGTTCCAGGCACAGGCATTCCACAACCGGTCCAATCCATAGGCCGGATGCTTGATGGCCTGCACCGCATCCACCAGCGAGGACGGCGCATCGTTCATGTCCGGCGGCGGACCATCCGGATCGCGCTTGCCGGACAGTTCAAAGAAGTAGGCACGCTCCGCGCGCGACAGCATCATCGCGCGGGCGAGACGCGCCAAAGCTTGCGGCGAGGCTTTCACATCGCGCCCCTGTTCGATCCAGGTGCACCAGGTGGCGCTGATGCCGGCGCGCGCCGCCAGTTCTTCACGCCGCAGGCCCGGCGTGCGGCGACGAACCGCGCCCCCTTCGGGCGGCAGTTTTTCGCGGTGGGCCCGCACGAAATCGCCCAGCAGCCGTCTTTGATCCGAAGCCGTCATAGCACCCTATATACCAGGATAACATGTTATCTTGTACTAGGTTAAATTCAGGGCGAAAAGACGGACGAATTTCGCAAAGGATACGCCATGACGGACACCCACACTTCCCTGGTCACCGGCCAGTTTGGTCCCCGCGCCGACGCCTATGTCGAGAGCGCCGTGCATGCCCGGGGCGACGATCTGGTCGCGCTGGACGGTTTGGCGGCGCACGCCAAGCCGGCGCATGCGTTGGACCTGGGTTCGGGCGGCGGCCATGTGGCGTATCTGCTGGCGAAGCATGCCGCAGACGTGACGGCGGTCGATCTGTCTGCCGACATGCTGGCGGCGGTGACAAGGACCGCTGAGGCCAAGGGCCTGCGCAATATCCACACCCAGCAGGCTTCGGTCGAAAGCCTGCCTTTTGCGGATGCCCGATTTGATTTTGTCGTATCGCGCTACTCGGCGCATCACTGGCACGATTTCGAAGGCGGCTTGCGCGAAGCCCGGCGCGTGATCAAGCCCGGCGCAGCCGCTGTCTTCCTGGATGCCTTCGCGCCGGGCGCGGCGCTGCTCGACACGCATCTGCAGGCGATCGAACTGCTGCGCGACACATCGCATGTGCGCGACTATACGCTGGCGGAATGGTCGGCCGCGTTGGCCCGTGCAGGTTTTGCCGTCGGCGATGTCCGCACCTGGCGCCTGCATCTGGATTTTTCCAGCTGGATCGCCCGCATGCGCACGCCCGATATTCTGGTCGCCGCGATCAGGGCCCTGCACACTGCGGCCCCCCGCGAAGTGCGGGCGCATTACGCGTTCGAAGAAGACGGCTCCTTCACCATCGACACCATGATGATCGAAACGGTGGCGGTATAAGCAGGTCGTGGGCAATCAGCAGGAAATCGGGTAACATGACGGCCATCTGATCGTTCTTCTCACACAATCAATGGCTTAGCATGACCATCCTCCTGATCGATAACTACGACTCCTTCACCTACAACCTGTTCCACTTTCTGGGGGAATTGGGCGCTGAGGTGCGGGTGGAGCGCAATGATGCGCTGACCGCCGATCAGGCGCTGGCTTTAAAGCCCGAAGGCATCGTGCTGTCGCCGGGGCCCTGCACCCCCAATGAAGCAGGCATCTGCCTGGAGGTGATCCGCAAGGCGGGCGGCAGCGTGCCGATATTGGGGGTCTGCCTTGGGCACCAGGCCATCGGCCAGGTCTATGGCGGCACCATCGTGCGCGCGCCTGAGCCCATGCATGGCAAGCTGAGCAAGATTCATCACACCGGCAAAAGCGTGTTTCGCGGGCTGAACAATGATTTCAACGCCACGCGCTATCATTCGCTTACCATTGCGTCGGAAAGCATGCCTTCGGTGCTGGAAGTCACCGCCCGCTCCGAGGATGGGGTGATCCAGGGCGTGATGCACAAGAGCCATCCCGTGCATGGGGTGCAGTTTCATCCCGAAAGCATCGCTTCCGAAAACGGCCATGCGCTTTTGCAGAATTTCCTCACCCTCGCCCGCGATTTCGCTTTAGCGCCTGCATGAGCGACATTCTTGACCTGATGCGGGTTCGCGAAGAACCGCTCGGCAGTGCAGAGACCGAAAGCCTGTTCGACAGGATTTTCGAAGGCAAGCTGAGCGACGAGCAACTGCTGGCCTATCTCACCGCCACCGCCGACCGCAAACCCACCGTGGCGGAGATTACCGGCGCCGCCCGTTCCATGCGCAACTACATGCTGCCGGTGGATGCGCCGGACGGTGCGATTGACCTGTGCGGCACCGGCGGCGACGGCCATGGCACGCTCAATATTTCCACCGCCGTGTCTTTTGTCGTGGCGGGCGCCGGCGTGCCGGTGGCCAAGCACGGCAACCGTGCTGCCTCGTCCCGAAGCGGCGCCGCCGATATCCTTGAAGCGCTTGGTGTGAGGATCGGGCTGGAGCCGCAGGTGGCGTCGCAGGTTCTGGCCGATACCGGGATCGTTTTCCTGTTCGCCCAGACCCATCATCCCTCAATGAAACATGTTGGCGCCGCCCGCGCGAAAATCGGCCGCCGCACCATCTTCAACCTGCTGGGTCCCCTGGCCAGCCCGGCGCGGGTGACGCACCAGCTGGTGGGAATTTTCGCCGAGGAGTGGCTGGAGCCCTATGCGGAAACCCTGGCAGCGCTGGGTTCGTCACGCGCCATGGTTGTGCATGGCCGGGACGGGCTGGACGAAGTGACCACCACCGATATCACCGCCACCGCTATGCTGGACGGCGGGCGTATCCTGCGCGGCCAGATTGCGCCCGAAGATGCCGGCCTGCCCCGCGCGGAACTGGCCGACCTGAAAGGCGGCGGGGCGCGGGAAAATGCGGCGCGGCTGACGGCGTTGCTGGAGGGCGAAAAGACCGCCTACCGCGACATTGTGCTCCTGAACGCGGCGGCGGCGCTGATGGTGGCTGGCCGGGCAAAAGATATACTGGCGGGCATGCAATTGGCCTCCCAGGCACTGGACAGCGGCGCGGCGCGCGCCAAACTGCTGGCATTGATAGCTGCCACGAACAAATGACCGACACCATTCTCGACAAGATCGTTGCCTATAAGCGGGACGAAGTCGCCGCCGCCAAGAAAAAGCTCCCGCCCAAGGACGTTGAGGCGCTGGCGCTGGCCCAGGGTCCGGTGCGCGGCTTTCTGGCCGCGCTGGAAGACAAGAAAGAGCGCGGCGAATATGGCCTGATCGCCGAGATCAAGAAGGCCAGCCCGTCCAAGGGGCTCATTCGCGCCGAATTTGATCCGCCGGCTTTGGCGGAAGCCTATGAAGCAGGCGGCGCGGCCTGTCTTTCCGTGCTGACCGATGCGCCCTCGTTTCAGGGCGCGCCCGAATTTCTCACCGCCGCGCGCGAAGCAGTGCGGTTGCCGGTGTTGCGCAAGGATTTCATGCTGGAGCCGTATCAGGTGGCCGAAGCGCGCAGCTGGGGCGCCGACTGCATCCTGGTCATTCTGGCGATGGTGGATGACGGTGTCGCCCGCGCCCTGATGGATGAAGCCGCCCGCTTTGGCATGGATGCGCTGGTCGAAGTGCATGACGAGGCCGAACTGGAACGGGCGCTGGAGCTGGATGCCACTCTGGTGGGCGTCAACAACCGCAATCTGAAAACCTTTGTCGTCGACTTGGGCACGACAGTCCGGCTGGCGCATGGCTTGCCCAAGTCGGTGCATATGGTGGCCGAAAGTGGTCTGTCGGCCCCTGCCGATCTGAAGCGGTTGGCGGGCGCGCACGTCACCTCGGTGCTGATCGGCGAAAGCCTGATGCGCAAGAAGGATGTCGAAGCGGCCACCCGTCAATTGCTGGGCGACGGTTTCCGCCTATGAGGGCGCAAGCCGTGGTGACCTATTCCAACCGCGCCGCCGCCGGTGAAGCCCGCAGCGCCGCGCGCACGCTTGCGGTCGAGTGCGAATTTCGTCCCGGCAGCATCCGCATTTTGGCAAATACCAGCGGCAGCAGCACCGATGCGCTGCGCACGGCGGCGGAGGCGGCGCTGGCGCTGGTGGCGGCGCTGAAAGATGACCGCGCCATGATCGAAAGCATCAAGCTGGTGGGACAAGACAAGCCGCAACGCGGCGCGGTATCGCGCGGCTCGCTGAGCAAGGAACGTCCCCAGCCGCAGATCTTGATGGGCGAAGTGTCGGCGCCCGCGCCCCTGCCCGACAATCGCCGCGAAGCCTTTCGCAATTTCATGACGTCCAATCGCCTGCGCCCAACCACCTGGGCGAAAGATGCTGGTATCAGCAGCGGCGAGATATTGGGCTACCTGACAGGCCGTTCGCGCGGCTTTTCCGGCGACGTCGCCGAGAAACTCGCCCGCGCTGCGAAGGTGCGCGTGGAAGATATGTTCCGCTAAGCAATCGCGCGGTCTGTTTTGGCGCAGCGCATTTTCTGCGATTTTCAGCGTTGACCACCCGCAGGAACTAAAGTAGAACGATTCTCCATGTTTCGGCTTTGTTCGCCCTGCTTCGCGGGCAAGCCGGATGGATATAAGCGGTGGTTTTGCTGGGTTTCCCAGATGGAACCCGCCCAAGAAGGACATGGCCGATGCTGACCCGCAAACAGTATGAATTGCTGATGTTCATCCATGAACGGATCCGCGAAGCGGGCGTGCCGCCCTCGTTCGACGAGATGAAGGATGCGCTGGATCTCAAGTCCAAATCCGGCATTCACCGCCTGATCACGGCGCTGGAAGAGCGCGGTTTCCTGCGCCGGATGGAAAAACGCGCCCGCGCCCTGGAAGTCATCCGCCTGCCGGAAAACATGGCGGAAACCGCCCGCCCCGCCACCACCCGCAGTCAGAGCCAGCGCATCTTGCCGTCGGCCCGCCATGGCCGCAGCGCCGATCCGCGCCACACCAGCCCGCGCAAGGCGATGGGCGACAGCGAAAGCTCCGTCAATGTGCCTTTGGTCGGGCGCATCGCCGCCGGCACGCCGATTGAGGCATTGCAGAACCGCATCGCCGATGTGCCCGTGCCCAGCGGCATGATCGGCCATGGCGAGCATTACGCCCTGGAAGTGACCGGCGATTCGATGATCAATGCCGGCATTCTGGACGGCGACACCGTGATTATTCAGGAAGTCAGCACGGCCAGCACCGGCGAAATCGTCGTGGCGCTGGTGGACGACAATGAAGCCACCCTCAAGCGCCTGCGCCGCCGCGGCGACTCCATCGCGCTGGAAGCCGCCAATCCTGCCTATGAGACACGGTTATACGGCGCTGACCGGGTCAAGGTGCAGGGCAAGCTGGTTGGATTGATCCGGCGGTATTGAGTTCTCACCCTTCGACAAGCTCAGGGTGAGGAGTTCCTCATGGTGAGCCTGTCGAACCATGAGGAAGTGCGCCGAGCCTCACTGCACCCACGGCCTGTCGCCGCGCCACTCTCGTACGCTCAAGGGTTTACCATCGGTGATCGCATAGCCGCCGCCCGAGGCGATGGTTCGCGAATCCAGCACCAGTTTTGGGCCCGTGCAATTGTCCACCGGCACGGCGCTGAGGATGATGGCGGCGTGGGCGCAATCTTCGGCCACGGCTTCCAGACGGAATGGCATGGCGATGCGGCTGCCAGCCGGCGCGGTCATCACACAGCTTTCACCATCGCATCGCGCGCCGCCCACCGCTTCCTTGAATGAGCGCCCATCGCCGTCGCGCGCCAGCCAGCGTGTGGCGGCGAAGCGGTCTTTGGGCAGGCGGGGAAACATCAGGTGGTTATCGCTGCCGCGAATGGCGATGGTGCGGGCGTCGGCGGCTACCAACATGTCCGGCGGGTTGGTCATCAGTGCGATGGCGATGCCGGCCAGGACGGGAATTGCGCCCAGCCAGCGCCAGCCGGTGCGCCACAGCGCCAGCCACAAGCCGCCCAGACTCATCGCTGCCAGCGCGCTGACCGGCCAGGCGCGCGATACTGTCACGGCGCCGGGCAGGCCGGCGACCAAGCGGCCCATGGCCAGCATCACGTCAATGCCCCAGCCCATGACATGCAGCGGCAGCGCCTCCCATCCGAACGGCATGGCGATCACGCCTAGCGCGGCGCCGGGCATCACCACAAATCCCATCACCGGCATGGCCAGCAGATTGCCCAGCACGGCATAATGGGTCGCGCGGTCGAAGGTGAAAATCGCAAACGGCATGGTGGCGATGCTGCCCACCAGGCTGGTGAGAAAAATGCCGCGCAGATAGCGATAGAGTGCGGCGTGCGGCACCAAACGCTGACGACGCTGTTCCCATTCCGCCACCGCAATCAGCGCCGCCACCGCGGCGAACGACATCTGGAATCCGGGCTCGGTGATGGCTTCCGGCTGCCACAACAACAATAGCGCCGCCGCCAGCGCCAGCGACCGCATGGACAGGGCCGGGCGATCCGCCAGTATCGCGATCAGCATCGTCGCCAGCATGACAAAGGCGCGGGTGGATGATGCCGTGGCGCCGCTGACGATCAGATAAAAGCCCGCGCCGGTCAGCGCGGCGCAGGCCGCCCATTTCTTGATCGGGTAGTTCAGCACCATAGCCGGAAACGCCGCCAGCACGGCGCGCACCAGCCAGAACAGGCCCATGCCCACCAACGCCATGTGCAACCCGGCAATCGCCAGCACATGCGCCAGCCCGGCATCGCGCAGCGCCGCCTCGTCATCCGGCTCGATGCCGCCGCGCTCCCCCGTGATCAGCGCGCTGGCGATGGCGCCGTCGCTGCCGGGCAACGCCGCGCGGATGCGCGCCGTCATCGCTTCACGCAAAATCTCGACCTGGGCGGTGACGCGCGCCGCAAAGCCCGGCGCTGCCGCCAACGGCGCGGGAATGGGTGCGCCAATCAGAATCAAAATAATAGCATGTATGTCATTGAATTAGCTATATAATTTAGATTTGATGTGCCCCTAGTCGGCTAGACTATCGTGAAGATTTTTCCATCGATCAATGCATTACTCCGAAAGGCGTTTTAGTCCGAGATTCGGATCAAAAAACCGGTTCGCGTTGCGAAGGACATGGTGATTTTCGATCTGAACCGAGATGGTGGCGTCATATAACGGTGAGCCGGTTCAGTTCTGATCGGATTGTTGAAAGGACGATGCTCCAATCCGCTTCCTCCGCCTGGCGGAATAGGCGTGCGGTCGGATACCAGGGACTGTCCGCCCGATCCTTGAGCCACCGCCAGTCTGCCCGCCGTGCCAGCATCAGCCATACTGGTTTGCCCATCGCTCCTGTGAGATGCGCCACCGCTGTATCGACCGAGATGACCACATCGCATAACTCCACGATCGCAGCAGTGTCGTCAAAATCCTCTTGTTCGGGACATGTCAGGACAATTCCATCCACCGAACGAATTGCTTCCATGTCTTCTGCAGGAATCGGCTTTTGCAGACAGATATAATCCGCCTCCGGCGTCAGTAATTCCCGAAGTTTTGCAAAACTCATTGAGCGGAAAGCATCTGCCTCATGCCGGGGGTTACCTCGCCATACGAGCCCCACGCGCGGCCGTGTCCGGGGCCCCAGCTTGGAGCGCCAACGTGCGACGAGCTTTTTGTCTGGCTTGATGTAGGCTGTGGCCACAGGGAGGCTGTCTAGCGTCGTGCCGAACGCCAGCGGCAGGCTCATCAAGGTACAGTGCACATCGAAAGCGGGTAATCTGGTACCCTCCGCTACAACCTCAGCAGCACCGGCTATGCGCCTGGCAAGCCCGACCAGTGACCCGGGCACTTCCAGAACCACCCGCGCACCGGCGGCCACGGCCAAGGGCACGTAGCGCAGAAACTGGAGAGTATCCCCCAGCCCCTGCTCGGCGTGGAGTAAAATTGTCTTGCCCGCGAGTTCTGTTCCGCCGAGCCACAGAGGCCGTCCTGAAAAGCGACGGTATTGGCCTGCCTTGCCCGCTCCCCAGCGCCACTCATATTGTCTCCAGCCTTCGGAGTAGCGGCCAGTTCGCAACAAAAGCAGGGCTTTGTTCCATTGCGCCGAGGGATCATGCGGCGCGATGGCAATAGCGTTTTCCAGAACCTCCATTGCCTTATCCGTCTCGCCGCGCGCCTCAAACGCCACGCTAAGATTGGAATAAGCGATCAAGAATTCGGGTTTGTGTTCGATCGCTTTCGTATAATGATCCACGGCGGCATCGATCTGCCGGGTGTCGAAATCGAGTACGCCTAGATTGTAGTGGGCTTCCGCGAAGGCTGGATTGATCGCGATTGCCTGGGAAAAGCAACCTCGCGCCCGTTTGATATCCCCCTCCCCATGCAGTGCCCTGCCCAGATCGAGGAATGCCGGGGCTTCTGCCGGTGCAAGCCGCACCACTATCTCCAGGTCTTTGACTGCCGCGTGGAAATCCCGCCCCTGGAGACGGATACGAGCTCGTTCCAGATAAGCCGGCCAGAACGAGGCCTGAAGCGCAATGGCAGCGCCATAAGCTTCAACTGCGCGTGGGATATCGCCTTGTACTGCAAGGGTCTGACCCAACTGATAATATCCTTGCGGGTCCCGTAGTGGTGTGGCGCTGGTATTGTTCATCTAGGATGCCATATCGTGGGCCCGCCATATGATGGCCTGTTCAAAGTGCGGTTTGTTCGCATGTGACACTCAGGACAGGCTTAAGGTAGGAAATGTCAGCCCCATCCTGCGCCAGAGTTGGGTCATGGATTCAACGGCGACGAGCGAGCGCGCTACCCAGTCGGGATGGTTCGCTGCCTTGTCATGGATCAGGAACGGCTCTGCGGGTGAGAGATTGAGGTTAAAAGCTCGGTATTGTCGAGAGACGTCCTCCAGCGTGTCCTTGCTGTAGGCAAGTAGCCGGATCTCGCTTCGATCGCCCAGGAACAGGCCCGAAGTTGCCATTTTGGCGTGGAAGTTGCTCCAGCTGACCTGAACTGCATCGAAATATTCCATCGCCGCAATTTCCTCGAGTTTATAACCCAGCAGCATCAGATCAGTAATGATCCAATGTTCGATGGCACTGCGTGGAGCTTTGACAGGGAAAAGCCGGTCCTCGGGCAGCCCGCCACTCTTCTCATAAATAGAAATCGCTGTGGGAAGGGGATTGCGTATTGTTACAAGGTAATCGGCATTGCCCTCGCCAAGCAGCATCTTGAAACTCCCGCCCCAGTTTACGAGCTTGTGAATTTTCTTGGGGGAGAACCAATGGCCATGCGGGTGGCGACTAGTGTTCTTTTGATACCAAAGGTTTGAGATGACAAGGAACTCGGCGGCCTGAAAAACGGCGCTTTGCAGATGGAAATAGGGTCGATCTCCATTCCAGTCGTACCAGATATCGCGCAGTTCGGGGAACCCGTCATGGGCCAGTGCCTCGGAGACGTGCTTGTGATCCAGGCCAATCGAGCGGAGCAGTTCCTTGATAAGATAACTACCACCACTACGGGGGTAGCCGATAACAAAAGCAAAGCGGATCGACTGCATGTAATCGCGCACAAGCGGATAGTTCCCCGACATCATCGCGATTGAGACATGCAGCAGGTCATTGACTGCACGCCGGCTCAGCGGTGTCTTGAAGATCTCTTCGTTAAATGCGGGCGGTGGCGTCGCGTTGTGCAGGAAATCCTTGGTTTGCGCAGCCCAGTCGTATGAACCATCGGTCCACCCGGCATATTGCTCGTTCAGCTCCGCGAGGATACCCAGGAACCATTGCGAAGGCCGGAATTTAAGCGAGATATTGAAATCCAAAGTCTTGCCCTGCAATCAGCAATGTTGCGGCAGCCATATGCCAGCGCATCTAGTATTTTACAAAGAAAATCCTACTGCAAACCACAGCTTGTCGGCATCAGTGCTGTAGCCAGGTGCCCCGTTAGCCCCCAGTCGGCGGATATAGGAGACATCGACGAGGAGTTGATTCCACTGATAGGCCAGGTGGGGTCCAATACCACTCAGGGTTACCTGTTCAGGTCCGGTCATTCCCTGATAAAGCGAGTGGCGCACCCAGATCGTTCCATTCTGAATCAGTAGGGATCCGGTTAATGTACCGGCAAGGTTCGGGATCGGCAGAGTGCGCGAAAGTTCGGTGCGGATAAGATAGCCTTCGTCGCCACCGCCATCGCCAGTCTGATAGCTCATAACGCCATAGGGACCGCCGAGAAAGAGTTGCTGGGAGCTATCGAGATTTTTATCTGACAGTTGGGCAGTCAAGTTCACATTGAGCAGAAAACCCGACGGCAGTTCTTGAGTTCTTCCAAGCTCAATTTGCAATACATCATATGGTCCTGTGGTGTGCGCCGCCGCGTTAGCCGTCGTTTCGCCGATCTGCGCAAGATCACCATGCGATAAGATCACACTGCCCGTCGTGGTGCCGTGCCAGCTATCGGCGTACACACCTTCCAAGGCCAGACGTTCGATTGGTATCGACTGCTTAGCCTCCGTTTCTGCACTTTTGGTCGATTGCGCTAGCCAGTTTTGCAGCACATCAAAGCGCAGGTTTAGCAGCCGCCCAGGTTGGAGGATCAGCGGGTAGCTCACATCGCCGCCCAGCTGTGTTGCGCGTCCTACCTGATCCAGATCGCTGAACGACCCGCCGAGCTTGTAAAAGACCTGCGAGACATAGACACCGGCTCGTAGCCCGTCCCAGATGTTCGGCGAGGTCAGTGTGCCACCATAAGACTTAAGGCCACCGGTATTGGAAATCACGCCATTGACCGCCAAGGCGCTGCCAAAACCAAAGGGATTTTTGACGTTCACAGTGGCGTTGGTCAGCCAGCTACCGGTATAGCGGTTGCCGTAATTGTTTTCCAAGACGGAGCCGGTGACAGGTGGCTGGTCCTGGCGTTCGAGTTGCAGCGTAGTGGTGCCGGGCTGCGAGCCGGGGATCAGGGTGCCTTTGACTTGCACGCCAGGGGTCTGGTTCAGCAGCAGTAGGCCGCGTTCCAAAGGAGCGGACGTGATCATGTCGTTGGGGTGGACACCCAGGGTTCGGGTGGCAACCTCAGGACGCAGGCGTGAGGTTCCCGGGGTTGTGATCTGGTCGTAGCGAGGCTCGACCACCTCGATCTTGATCTGGCCCTGATGGATAGTCTGGGCGGGCAAATAGGCGTAGGCGACAGGATAGCCTTGCTTGTGATACGCCTCGGTGACGAGGTTCACATAATCCTGCAGCGCCTGTAGTGTCAGCGTATGGCCTTCCGCAGGTTGCACCAGCGTGTGCAAGGTTTCAGCAGGTATCAGGGTGGCTCCCGTGATCGTCAGATGCCCGACCTGTATCGGCAAGGTGGAGTTGCCCCCTTGCTGATTGGGTTCGGGTAGAGTCAACACTTGATCAGGTGCCACGAGCGAGGCCGGCGGTTGAACCGTCTGTCGCAGAATCGCCCCAGTGGCAGGCGGAGCGGTCTGCGCCCGGGCGACCGAGGAGGCGTACAGGATAGACAGGCAGCTGACTGCGAGCGCAAAGCAGACGAGCAACGGCAAGCGAACCGGAGACTGTTTTGAAAGATAATAGCTCATGTTGCCTTGTTCATCTTTTATTGGCGCAAGAAGTTCCTTGCAGTCATTATTTGTCACTGTTTTTTAATCCGTCACTGTCGTTGGCTGCCAATTTTTCCGGCTCAGGCGCGGGAGCAGCCTGCGGTAGCGCATACGGCGACAAGATTTGCGTGGTTCCGACATCAGGAGCGCCCTGGCCATTCACAGTTGTAGACAGAACCGAGGATACGGCCGGCGAAAATATGGACAGCGGCATTGACAGCACATTCGTGACGATCGCTCCAAGCCAAATGAGCAGGTTTGGGTACGTGGTCGACGTCGTCAGCGGCGCCTGATTGGCCGTGCCTGTTCCGGCACCCGAGGTCGTAGGCGTCGGTGCAGGTGATGGCGTGGGTGCAGGCGTCAGCGGCGCCTGATTGATGGTGCCGGCGCCCATCGCCGAGGTCGGCAGGATGTAGTTGCTCAGCAGCGTGCCGTTGGCGGCGCTGAAATTGCCCGATGCCAGCGTCGCCGTGACAGTGTCGTTGGCACCCGCATCGGCCGAGGCATAGGTGCCGCTGGTCTGCGTTACCGTTGCGCCCTGTCCGTTCACAAAACCGCTGACCTGGAAATTGCCGCTGGTCAGCGTCGCAGCCCTTGTGCCGTCATAGGTCTTCGTCGGCGTCCCAATGACAGACGCCGTCAGCGGTGCCGGCGTGATCGTAAATGGTCCATAATATGTCAGCTGATAGGGTGGGTACCCCCCATTCAGCGTGGCACCGGAACCACCAATCGCATACGTGCCAACTGAGTTGGTTGCAGCCGAGACTGTGAAGAAACTCGCGCCCGATGTGTTAACGATACTGCTGGCGGAATTGCCGTTCTGATCAACGCTGCCGGAAATCGACAGCGTGGGCGGCGTCGACGTTCCATACACCTGCGATGCAGGAGAGGCCGAGGCCTGGACAATCACATATGGCAGGGCCTTCAGAACAGGATAGGGATAACCGCTGACCCAGGTACTCGTGCTGAATGTCCTCGTCGCCATCGGCCCTTGTGTGAGCCAATTCAAGGTCGCAAGGCCTGTAGCCCCGCTGCTGCTCCCAGCGCCAACACCAACGCCTCTGCCAGACGTCGTGGTATCCCAATAGCTGGCGCTGATCGTGCCGCCGGTATTCGAGCCGACCAGCCCGCCGACGTTCCCCGACCCTGACACAGCCCCGGTCGCGTAGCTGTCGCTGATTGTGCCGGCATTTGAGCTTTGGTTAATGCCAACCAGTCCGCCGACATTCCCCAAGCCTGATACCCTACCCGTCGCATAGCTGTCGCTGATCGTGCCGCCGTTAATGCCGACCAGCCCACCGACGTAGTACGACCCCGACACCACCCCAGTCGCGTAGCTGGCGCTGATCGTGCTGTTGGAGTTAGAGCCAGCCAGCCCCCCGACGGTGCCAGATCCCGATACCGCCCCCGTCGCGTAGCTGTCGCTGATCGTGGCGCCGACGGTGCTACCAGCCAGCCCCCCGACGAAGCCCGCTCCCGATACCACCCCCGTCGCGAAGCTGGCGCTGATCGTGCCGCCGAAGGTGCTACCAACCAGCCCACCGACGTACTCGCTACCCGACACCGCCCCGGTCGCGTAGCTGCCGCTAATCGTGCCACTATAGTTGAAGCCAACCAGCCCGCCGACTAAGTTGCCGCTGCCCAAAACCGCCCCCGTCGCGTAGCTGGCGCTGATCGTGCCGTGGTAGTTGGAGCCAACCAGCCCGCCGACGCCGAACAATCCAGACACCGCCCCCGCCGCGTAGCTGGCGCTGATCGTGCCGCTGTTGTTTAAGCCGGCTAGCCCACCCACGTTGGACGATGACCCCGTCACATTACCCTCCGCGTAGCTGTCGCTGATCGTGCCGTTGGAGTTATAGCCAACCAGCCCGCCGACGTTGGTCGACCCTGACACCGTCCCCGTCGCGTAGCTGGCGCTGATAGCGCCGTTAGAGTTCAAGCCAACCAGCCCGCCGACGTAGGACAACCCCGACACCGCCCCCGTCGCGTAGCTGGCGCTGATCGTGCCGTTGGAGTTATAGCCAACCAGCCCGCCGACGTAGAACAACCCCGACACCGCCCCCGTCGCGTAGCTGGCGCTGATCGTGCCGTTGGAGTTATAGCCAACCAGCCCACCGACACCGTTCAATCCCGACACCGCCCCAGTCGCGTAGCTGTCGCTGATCGTGCCGCCGACGGTGCTACCAGCCAGCCCCCCGATGAATCCCGCTCCCGATACCGCTCCCGTCGCGTAGCTGTCGCTGATCGTACCGGCGAGGTTATAGCCAACCAGCCCGCCGACTTCGTAAATCCCCGACACCGCCCCCGTCGCGTAGCTGTCACTGATCGTGCCGACGTAGTTGTAGCCAACCAGCCCACCGACATCGTTCAATCCCGACACCGCCCCCGTCGCGTAGCTGTCGCTGATCGTGCCGACGCTGTTGTCGCCAACCAGCCCGCCGACGTTGTTCGCCCCCGACACCGCCCCCGTCGCGTAGCTGGCGCTGATTGTGCCGTTGGAGTTATAGCCAACCAGCCCGCCGACGAAGCCCGCCCCCGACACCGCATCGGCCAGCAGTCCGACATTGCGGATTGTGCCGCCGTTCACATAGCCGAACAGACCGACATTGCTTGTACTTGGCAGATTGATCGTCAGGTTGCTGATCGTGTGGTCTAGGCCGTCAAAAACACCGGTGAACTTCGTGCTGTTGTTGCCGATCGGGATGAACCCCGCTCCTGCGTTCCAGCCTGACGTCGCGCTCGCATCGATATTCGCGCCAAGCACATAGTCGCCCGACAGACCCGTCGTATTGATGTTCTGCAACTGGGTCAGCGTTTGGATTACGCCGTAGGGCGTGGGCGTCGCGCTCGTGTCGCTGCCAAGATACACAATCCCGCTTACCGTGCCGAAAGCCGCATCCGCCAACAGATACGGTGTCGTTTGATTGCCACCATTCGCCCAAACAGAGGGATCGAAGCCGCTCGGCAAGGCCGCCGCCAACTGCGCCGTCGTCAGGCCTGTAGCCCCGCTGCTGTTCCCTGAGCCAACGCCAACGCCCGTACCCGACGTTG